>Ga0210004_1001366_pt1 | contig 14370 bp, 7 predicted proteins | sample CryGey13umfilter_FD_185450 | JGI IMG/M metagenome (GOLD analysis project Ga0210004, IMG submission 185450) | Groundwater microbial communities from aquifer in Utah, USA - Crystal Geyser 4/8/14 3 um filter (SPAdes) (version 3) | ecosystem: Environmental > Aquatic > Deep subsurface > Groundwater...
CTCGCTCGCCAATCTGCAACCTCCATTAGTAAGTCCAGCTCCACCGGACTTACCAAGCTAAAATGAAGGTAAAATGGGGTTTTCGCCATCTCTTTTATTGGGCTCGGTCGCTCGCTATTGCTCGCGACCTCGCCCTTATTTTACCTGCCCCGTAGCGAAATTTATTCGTAAATTTCTGCTTTGGGGTATTCAAAAATGGGGTTTTTTAAGGTAAAAAGGGTCAAAATTTCTCTTAAAATTCATCATAAAAAGCTTGCGTCCACCTTGCATTCTGTAATGCAAACTTTTTTTAAAGTCGTCATTTACTCGTCATTCCCAAATGACGAGTTTTATCAAAAGTTGGCGTTGACTTGGCGTTCTAGAACGCCAAGTTTTTAGAAATAAAATTGCCCAGTGATGGGCTTTTTGTTTTTAATATGTTACTCCACTACTGGAATATAACAACATCGACACCATCCAGTAGAAGCTTCTGGATTTATTTTATGCGAACAGTCTTTTACAGGAATAGGCATATCCCTAAAAGCTTCTTCTATGGTTAAAATCTTTCCTAATAACTTTTGACAAACTAAACAAGACTGATTGCCGACGGTTAAAATTTCCACTTTTTTAACAACATCGCTTTGCTGATATCCTCTTAATTCACATTTTGCCGCTTCCTGTAATAACTTGAAGCAATCTTTTCCACTCTGATGAAGAAATAAGGCTTGTTCAAAATAAATCATTTTCATACTATGCCAATCTCCTATTTTCATTGCCTCCTCTAAAAGTCGATTAGACATTCCCCAAAGTATATCGCCCTCAGATGGAATAAAGTTAAAACGTTGGGTTAGACTTTCTTTTACTTTTAAATATTTCTCTTCAGTAAATCCTAAATCGGAACCCTCGAGATTTCGCTTAAATTCAGCAGCCGCTCGATACTTTTCCCATTCCTTTTTAAGTTCTTTAATCCCCTTTTCAGTGACTAAAATACGTTGCCTATCAGATGGTCTGGTTCTAACATAAATAAAATTATCGCAGTAAGAACATCTGGTTTTGCGAGTAGGAAACTTTAATAATTCTTTTTTACAATAAGGACACTGTACAGACATAAAAAAGTTGGAAAGATTTTATTTCATCATCCTACGTAATTTACAGTAATAGCAGTCTGGATCATCACATTTCTTATCCCAAAATGATAAATGAAGAATCTCTTTTGCTACTACTTTAATTTGTTTTTCGAGTTCTGTTATCTCTTTGGGTTCAATTTCAAATAATTCCTTTCTATATTTACCTTTATCGTCTGGTTCTACAAAATCAATTTCTCCAGATATCATCTTGAACTTACTGTTTTGATAATTATTAAGTAGTAAATTATAAAATACAAGTTGGCGTTTATAGTCTCCCTTACTATTTTTTGTATATCCTTCTATATCGTTACGAGATTTAGGTTTACCCGTTTTATAATCTACTACATTTACGTGATTAGACGGACTGAGAAATTCCATTTTATCAATTTTCCCATTGATTGTTATGTCTTTGTCTATCTGAATTCCATTAATGTTAAACTCGGTAAGTATATTATTACGCCAAGAATTATGGTAATTATCGTAATATCCCGAGAGCGCAATTTTTCCCTTATTGAGCGCTTCGCGATATTCCTGTTCTTGAATTGGCTTTTGTGCCAATGATTCGGCGAATCGCTGGATAAGATATTCTTTTTTTAGATCCTTACCACCCATAAATCTATCAAAATAACTTTTCAGGGCACTATGTATCGCCGATCCAAAAATAAGGTGTTTGTTTGGTGACTCAGGGATACGGATTAAACTTGTATAAAAATACTTCCATGGACATTTAAGGTAATTATTAAGAGCGGTTACCGACAGTCCGTGTTCTAAAAAAAGCTGATTTAAAAACTCTTTTTCTTTAACGGTTGATGCAACAGAAAGAACGGGCGCAAATTCTATATCTTTATGTTTATCAAATTCTATTCCCTGTTGCGTCATATCAATCCGTTCGATATATTTTGTTTTTATTTCTTGTACAAACTGACTTGGTAATTGGTCACGGTTGTCCTGATCCCGCTGAGAATATGTAACTAAAACCTCTTTTTTTGCCCTTGTGAGCGCCACATAAAATAAATTACGTTCATCTTCATCGCTCGTACTAGCAAGCTGTTCGTTTATTTTGTTTAATAATGAATAAATCTGTCGTGGCAATTTAATAGGCTCGTGATGACGACGAGATCCCCAGTGACCATTAACCGCATTAATAATATACACGTATTCAAATTCAAGCCCTTTTGATTTATGGGCGGTCATAAGTCGAACTCGACCAGGTATCTGACCCAATCCCATAGTTCTAATTGATACATTATGTTCTTGTAATACATCTAGATATTCAAAAAAATTTTCAAGAGTATAATTTTTATGATTTTTAATGAGCGATTTGATCTGGTCAAAAAGTGCGTGAACTTTAACAATTTTTTCGGCCGCTGATGGATTCGCAAGTATATACATGAGAAAACCTGAGTCTCTTACTATATCTTCGAAAGCCTGAATAGCGTTTTTATTGTGGGCTCCATTTTTCCATATCGAAAGCTTATTAGATAAATCTTGTAACTTTTCTATTGTTTCAATACCCGCCTCTTTCATAATCTCTGGAGACCGAATCGCATCATAAGGATTAATACGTTTTTTGTATAAATTTGCGAGCTTGTATACGTCGAGTGGCGGTATGTCGAATATATCAACATAAAGTAACTCTATGAGTTCTGGATCCGATCCGAATTTTTGAACTGCTTTTAAAATAATAAGGAGTTTTTTAATATCCTCGTCGTCAAGCACGTCTTGGTCTGATTCAATCACAAAGGGAATACCGACTTTTTCAAATATTCTTGCTATAGGGATAACTTCTCGGTTTTCTCTATACAATACTGCAATCTGGCTGGCGGATTTACCCTTTTCAATTAATTCTTTAATGTTTTTAGCAAGGAAGTACTGTTCTGCCTCTGGTGTAGAAAAAGTGTAAAACTTTATAGGTAATTCCGGATGGCCCGCTTTAGCTATAAGTTTATTTGTATTTGAATTAAGATCATGAGCCGCATTTAAAATTGCTTGTGTAGAACGATAATTGTGCTTAAGCGCAATGAGTTTTACGTTTTTATAGAGATTTTTAAAGTAGAGGAAATTTTCCAATGATGCGCCTTGAAAACGAAAAATAGCCTGCTTTTCATCGCCGACTATAAAAAGATTAGGGTTTTTGTGGTAATTAGCGAGAAGCTCTAATATTCTATTTTGAGCACTGTTAGTGTCTTGGTGTTCATCTACAAGGATATATAAATATTGTTCCTGTAGCGTTAAAAGCAGATCATTATTGCTTTCTAAAACTAACATTACCTGCATAATCATATCGCTATAATCATAGAAACGTGATTTGCGTAATATCGACTGGTAATCACGGTATACGATAGCAAGTTCCTTGTTGCGGTCAATGTTTTTCTGTATATCTATATACTTCCCTTTCATCTTTCCTTTATGTGCGCCGGACTCATGGTAAAGATCTTTTATGGCAAGGAATGCTTTTTCTTCTTTTTGGATTATCTTTAAAAATTCTTCAGGTAGTATGCCTTGGCGTTTTAATTCACCAATAGCTTTAATGATTGAAGGAAGATAAAAATACCAGCTTCCAAATGGCTTTAATTTTTTAAAATCTGTATTATCAATAATTTGACGTATGATTTTTACCTGGTCTACATCAGTGATATTAGTAGAACCTATAATATCTGGAAAATCATCAGGATAGTTTTTAATAATATCATTAGCAAAGCTATGAAATGTTGTAATTTTTACATGATATGCTGGTGTACCAATAATTTCAGTTAAACTTTTCCGCATAGAAGAGACGGCCGATTCTGTAAACGTAAGGGCAAGAATTGCTTCGGGTGGAGTGTCAGTTTCGTCTAAAATATTAGCGATTCTCATTGTAAGTAAATGAGTTTTTCCTGTTCCCGGTCCAGCAATAACCATTACCGGACCATCAATTGCATCCACCGCTTTTTTCTGTTCAAGATTAAGCTGTTTGTATGTAGATTTAAATTTGTTTTTCAATACTTGATCCATAATTTTATTTCTCAATTAATTCTTCGACTTTTTGCTTTACCTAATTTTTTTGTTAGCCAATAAATAGTAAAATTTTTCTATCCCATTTAAAGATTCTTTAAACGGCAGATATTTATAGGTATCTTTTATTGGAAAAGGCAATGAGTTTAAAAATTGATCAGAATACCTATCACTATTTTTTAATCGTTGATCGAGAATCACAAAGACCCCTCTGTCGGTTTTATTTCTTATCAATCTCCCAAATCCTTGTTTTAATCGTATAATTGCTAAGGGATAATAGTAAGAGAGATAAGGATCTTTATATTGTTTCTTGAGTTCCTGGTCTGAGATTGGAAATCTCTTTCCTATGATTTGGAGAGGATTCCAATTTGCGGTAGTTTCTTCAATATTTAATTCGTCTTCATAAACTGACTCCTCTTCAAGTCCTATGTATTCCATTCTAGACTCAATAAGGGGATTTCTTGGTGAATCAAATGGTAATTTAACCATAATTAAACAACTAAGCGATTCACCTGGAATATCAATGCCTTCCCATAAACTATAAGTACCAAACATTGTCGAGTCTCTATCTTCTTTGAATTTTTCTACCATTCTCTTGGTCGACATTCCTTTTTGCTGTCTTAATACCTGTCTGCCTTCTTTCTCTAATATATTGCGCGTTCTTGGATATAAAAAGTCAATTTGTTCGTGGGAAGTACAAAGAACCAAGGCCCCGCCTTTATTTTTTTTAATAATCTCGGGAATTGTTTCATTCGCTGCTTGTAAAAAATCTTTATATCTATTTTGGTAGTCAGGTTTAGGTAAATCAGAAGTAATAATAAATAACACCTGGCGAGAATAATCAAAGGGTGAGAAGAGTTGTCGATAGATCGTCTTGTCTTCGGGTAAAAAGTTAAAACCTAATCTCGATTTTATAAAATCAAAAGAGTTATTTATAGTAAGAGTAGCCGAGGTAAAGATAATACTTTTTATTTGGTCGTAAAGTTTTTCTTTGAGCTCCTTCCCCACATTAATCGGAGCTGACTTTAATAATGAAAACCATTTTCCCTCTTTATCATCGCCGGGTTCAAAATAAATATTTTCAAGCCAATAGACAAAATCATCTCGAGGTTCATCTATTATTTCTTGATGAAAATGTAAAAATGAATTGAGCTCAAAAAGCGCTGCCTTAATTTCCTTCAATAAAAAATCAAAATATTTAATATTATGATTTCGCAACCCCTCAAAATCTCTATAAAGCTCTTTTAATCGGGCACTTAATTTTTTAAAATTTTCTCGTAAATCCACTTCTAAGGGAAGAAGGTTTTTCCATTCGTTATAATTTCGTTCCATTTCCGTTAATCTCAGTGTTTTATTGTAGTAATAATTACTCTCTTGATCTTTTGGGGCATAACTGTCGATAAATTCTTTCAAATAATGAAAGAATTTCCGGGCAGAATTTGAAGTCTCATTAGTCCCCTTTATAATTTCATTGATTTGATCATTAAGTTTTTGTTGCAATGTATTATTTTTTAGTTTTTTTATTTGAGAAGAAATAATTTGTAAAAAACCGGGAGATGTTTTCTGAGAAGAATAGATATTTTCCAAGAGTTCTTTAATTTGCCTTTCAGAAGATTCCTGCGCTAGGGTTTCGGTAGCTACATTCTCGAGATGGTAAGCCTCATCAATAACTAATTGCTTGACCGGGGGTAAAAGATCGTCCCGACCAGTAATTTTATTTTCTAACAATAAGGCGTGGTTCGCTATAATCAAATCTGCCTCTTTTGCTCTATTTCGGGCAATTAAAACAAAACAATTTGTTATATTACAATTTTTCTCACCACAATATTTTTTATAATAAAGGCATTTTTCCCCTAAGCAATGGTCAGAATCAGAGGTAATCTTTGAAAATAAATCATTAAGAGACAATCTCTCTTGAAGCCAAAAAGACAATTCATCCCTCAAATCACCTGTTTTTGTATTCCAGAGCCAATTTAAAATAAAAACCACTGCTAATTTCTCTTTTGTATAATTTTCTATCTCTCTTTTTTGATCTTTGCCAAAAATTCTTTCTTGAATGGGGTAAGTTTTTTCTCTAATTTTTCTATAAAATCTAAACCACCTCAGAAGACAAAGATAATTTTTTCTTCCTTTCACAATTTGAGATTTAAAATTCCAATCAAGAATTTTCTCTAATTGAGGAGTATCATTTTCAAGTTGCGATTGTAAAATTTTGGTGTGAGTAGAAACAATAACGGGATTTTTATTAATTTTTGCCCAAAGAAGGACTGGGATAAGATAAGCTAAAGATTTTCCTACGCCTGTTCCGGCCTCTATCACAAGATGTTTTTCTTGGTTTAGAGCCCTACTAACCTCTCTTGCCATTTCAACTTGTTCTTTTCTCTCCTCAAAATCTTTTTTTATTTGATTAATATAACCACCTTTTAAAAAATAGCTTACTACCCCCTCCTCACTAAGCTCATTTTTCTCTCCTTTTTCATCCATCTCAATCTTTTCTTCTTTCTTTTTAATAGGATAACCTATTAAAGGAATTAAAAATCCTTTTTGAGACAAAGGTACATCGTCAAAGAAATATTTCCAAGGCCAAGATAAGTCCTGAGTAAGATATTTGATTTCATTTCGTAATTGAGGATCCAAGTTTTTTATTTTTTGAATAAGAATTTTATAAAGATGAATTAACGATATTGCGTCATTGAGCGCTCGATGGGTTCCTGTTTCAGGGGAACAATATTTCTTAATAAGAGCATTGAGATTGTGTTCTTTTTCCAAGGGTAAAGCCAAACAGGCTAATTCCATTGTATCTAAAAAGATATTTTTTATAGGTTTTCCGTTGACTATTTCAATGAATTTTTTATCAAAATCTACATTGTGAGCCACTAGTGGATAATCTTTAATAAAATCAAAAAAGAGGGGTAAGACCTCTTTAATTTTAGGTGCATTTTTAACTTTCTCATCATCGATTCCTGTAATTTTAGTAATCTCAATAGGAATATGTTGATTTGGATTAACTAAGCTATGAAATTTATCAATAACTTTTAGATTTTTTGTTTTTACTACGCCAATTTCAATAATTTGATTGGTTTCTGGATTAATCCCAGTTGTTTCCACATCAAAGAAAACTAAAATATCTAAATTAATATCCTTCTGTTTTGGGTTGCTCTGATTCATAATTTTATCACTAGTTCTCCTTTAAATGCTTTGCATAAAATTGATTACTCTCCTAATTTTTTGTTGGCCAAGACTTCATGGATATTTTATCTATTTTGTTTTTCGCTCCATCTTTTCTAATACCGCGGATATTTTTTTAATATTTTCAGACATTTCGTAGATTGGTGGTTTACCAATTTGGTGTTCTATAAGTGAATTAAAATCTATAGGAAATTTTTCTGAAAAATCTCTTATACCTACACTATCTTTATATGTTACAGTAATTACAATATTTTTCTTATTTAATTCATCAACTCTCTCTAACAAAGATAAAAATGGTATCACTAATGTCTGTTCTGGAACTAAACTTTTAATACCGTTTTTAATAATTCTGATAGTTGATAAAGTTTTACCTTTAGGCCATAACTCTAAATCTTCATTAAAAGCAAATTGGACATTTTGTGCCACATCGAGACCATAGTTGCCAATTATTAAATCAATAAAATTTAACCAATCTTTTCGCTGCTGAATATATAAAATTACACGAGGTCGGTTTCTTTTCTCTTCAACCTCCTTCATGGCTTTAACGGTTTTATGAGTTTGCCAAGCATAAAAAGCCGTTACCAATACCAATGTAATCGTTGCTATTCCTTGTATTGCCCCACTATTTGTATTCAAAAAAATCAAAAAGTTTGACATAAATTTATTTTTCTACGAGAGCACCTCTACAACACTATTTAATATCAAACTGCGATCAAGTTTCTCATCAATCCAATCCGAATATTTAATGCGATAGAATTCCCATCCTGCTGCTTCTAATACTCGCTGTCTTTCTTCATCATCTTCAATATAGATTCCGATTTCTTCAGCAGCTTCGTCTTGAAAATGGGTTGGGCCATCACACTCAACAGCGATTTTCTTCCCAGTTTTAACATTGGTGATAACAAAGTCAATTTTAAATCCACAGCTCCTAACTTGGTTCTGAATACGATACACTTTTTTAGGTAAGTTTGAACAGATAAAATTATAAAATACCTTTTCAAATTCAGAATCAAATGGTTTCAACTCTACTGAGAAAAAATCAATTTTGCCATTTTCGTCTACATACTCGAGATACTTCTTAATCCAAATTCCGTTCGGAATTTCTTCAATCGGCATACTTACAAAACAGTGCGTTTGTAATCGCGCTCGAGAGAAAGCAACATTTACCCTACCTTTATTTATACCAGCCCTAATGTCTCCTCCCTCGCCCGTCAGAGGAATGTATTTATTTTTTTGATCCGGGTTTCGAATGACGAAAGAGTAAAGAATAATATCCTTTTCATCGCCCTGAATTCCTTCGATAATCCCAATTTTGTAGTTATCAGTCTCCTCTTTATACCCTTCTTTTTCAAATAACTCACGGAGATAGGCTGCTTGAGCATTAAAAAATGAAAGGATTCCAATGGATTTTTCTTGATAACGCTTATCAGATTTTAGTTCACGGAAAAAATCTAATATATTTTCGGCCTCAGAAACATTTATCCTTTCTGAAACTTCTTTATCCCAATCAACCTCAACGGGATGAATAACCATTATTTGATTGGTGTTTTTATACGCTAAATAATTAGTATTTTGAATTATCAATTCTTTGCCTTTGGGTTTATAAAAGTATTTATTGCTAAAGCCAATTAACTCTTTTGGTGAGCGGTAATGATTTCTTAAAGGCACCTCTTCAAGCCCTCTTAATCGAGCTATATCTAAAATTGATTGCACCGCCTCTCCAGTAGCTTTTATTTGGAGATCTTCAGAAATTTGATATTTCTTGGCCAATTCATCAAAAGAGCGATTTGATTTAAAAATAATTGTATCATCGCGCATCTGCTCACTATCTCCAACAAAAAGGGCTTTTTTAGCACGATACATTGCCGGAATTCCATAGGCAATATTACATTGAGAAGATTCATCAAAAATAACATAATCGAAAATTCCGGGCCCTAAAGGAATAATCCGACTCGCATCATCAAGTTCCATTATCCAGATGGGAATAAAATCCATAATGGCTAAAAAATTGTCTGGGTTATCTCTGAGACGATCAAATGTCCTGTATGCTTTTTTAGATTTACCAAAAGCCTTGGCAAGTTTTCTAACTATCGCTCTCACTGAAGTCCCTTCTTTATATTTATCTAAAATTTTTTTATTAATGATGTTTTGAAGATATTTTGCTATGCGTTGCTGCCGGGTTTTCTCTGCGCCATTAAGAGATAAACTAATATCATTTGGGTTTTCAATTTTAATTTCATTTAATTGGCTATGGATTTCCGAAGCTCTGAGAATTTTTTCTTTAACTTCATTAAAGTTAGCCTTAGATATAAGTTTTTCTATCTGGAGAAATTCTTTATTTGATAATCCAGAACTATTTAATGAATCTCCTAAATCATTCTCCATTTTTTCTAACTCCTGTTGTTGTTCGTGATAGCGACAATAATTCAATAATTCTTCCATAGTCTTAATGGCTTGGATTTTTGAAATATCTTGTCCAAGTTGATCATCGATAAAATCAAGCAGTTCTCTAGGGAAAGCGAAGCGAACATTCTTTAAACGTAATTTCTGTAAAGTGTTTTTCAAACTGCGAAAAATTTTATTGTGTCCATCATAACCACCTTTGACGATATCATCAATAATCTTTCGGACAAGTTCCGAGTAGTGATTATTTTTTAAATCAAGAATGGAAAATAGCTTGTCAAATTCGGCTTTCTTTTTATTTTTCTCGTAATTTCTAACTTCCCTACCTAATTTTTCTATGTCATTTTTTAGTTCTATAATTTTTTTCCGTAAGTCATCAGAAAATGTACTTTGAAAGAGTCTCGGATTAGAGATCTCAAAATCATATTCCTTTAAATCCTCTAATTCTTGGTAAAGTTTGTAAAATAATCTTTGCGCTTCGATTGATTGATTAAATAATTGCTTCAATTCTATCTTCTTTTCAACAATATTTTTAATACTCTTATCTGTAATCAAACTGCCTTTTTCCTCTTTATATACAATAAGAGGGTATTTTCTTCTCGGATAAATTTTATAACCCAATTCATCTATGTGAGACTCTAAGGCAGCAAGTTGGGGGGCAATTCCGTCTAATCTGTCTTCTTCATTTAATTGAATAGACCCAACATCTGGCATGTACCCAAACAAATATCTGGTGCCTAATTTTTTCAACATATCTTTTACCACTTTTAAAGCTTGTTCTTTCTGGCTCACAAAAAGCACCTTTTTCCCTTTTGCAGCGAGATGACAAAGAAGATTTGCAATAGTTTGAGATTTTCCTGTTCCGGGAGGACCCTGAACAATGCTCGCATTATTATTGATATTTGATAGAATTCTTAACTGATATTCATCATAAAGAAACGGAAAATATAACTCTCCCTCTTCTGGTATCTCATCTTTTGAGGAAAGGTTTTCATCCTCAATCCAACTAATCAGTGATGTGTTTTTAAAATCATCTTCTTCGTATTTAGAAAGTTTTTGTAAATCGTCCGCTATAAAATAATTAACCTTCGGACTAATACCCACTCGCATTTCATTTAAAACAAAAGATTCTTCGCTAAATTTAGCATCCGTTAATTTCAATTGCGCTCTAATCTTGTCCCATATCTCATCAAAAATTGCCACATTTGTTATTGGTAAAGATAAATCGCCCTTCACCTCGTATCTACCGAATTCTTCTATCAGTTTGTAATAAAGATCTTCACCTAAAATATCTGCGAGAATACCGATGTTCACTTGAATCCCGGTGTCAATCGGCTTAATGAAATACTTACCAGCTCCTTTTTCAAATACTTTTTCAATACTGATTGGAAGAGAGAATAAAGGATAACGATCGATTTTCGTCGTTGGCTTTTCATTCTCGTTTTCTTCACTTAGATAATCTGATCTCAATTCGATTTCTTCCTCCTTCACAGGAATCTCAACTTCGTAGTACCCGAAACTAAAGAAAATTTGTTTAGTGTAGGGATCATTTCTACCTTTGTTATAAATTTCTTCTATCTTTTTTGCTATGGATTGTTCTTCGTTATATTGTTTCTGGTTTTCCTTTGTTATTTTTTGGGGATCAAGAGAATAAAAGGTTTCTAAATTTATTAACTTACCGGCATTCTCGTCTATGTCGCTTTCTAATAATTCTGTAAGATTTAAAAAATGCTCGGGCAACTTAATTGCGAGCTTACTTTGAAGAATAAAGGAACGCTGCCTAGTTAACTTTATATATCCAAGACAATACTTTATGAAATTTAATAATGAAACTTGCTCCATAATTTCATTTTTTCTTTTTAATGTTTTTGGTCTTATTTAGAAAATCCTCTAAATCTTTTTGGGAAATTCTCCATTGGCCAATCTTGGAAGCCTTGAGCTTTCCAGATTCAATATAACGGTTTACTGACCGCTCGCTAACACGGAGAATTTTTGCTACTTCTTTAATAGTTAAAAGTTTGTCCATACTATTTTTTATCTTATATTTTTATTTTCTCTTTGTCAATTTTGTCGAATTTTGGCGAATCCTTTTTTGGCACCCTCAAACATTTTATCTCTGGTTCTTTCTATACGGAAGCTAATTCAATTTAAATTGAATAAAAGTAAACATTATGTTTCTCAAAATCTTTGCCGGAGCAGATGTATCAAATTTTTATTAGTTGATAAAAATCTTTTGGAAAACGGGCTAACCTATCAGTTTGTAAGTCAAAATAATTTTTATCAATTTTTTAAATTGCTTTATATCCTCAAATAATTCTTGCAAGACAGGACGATTAGTTTTTAGCTCCGTTGTTGGTTCTTTTATTTTTGACTTTTTCCAACCCGTTTTTGAATATAAAACAAGGGCGAGGTTGCGAGCCAGAGCGAGCGACCGAGCCCAATAAAAGAGATGGCGAAAACCCCATTTTACCTTCATTTTAGCTTGGTAAGTCCGGTGGAGCTGGACTTACTAATGGAGGTTGCAGATTGGCGAGCGAGGAGCAGGCGAAGCCTGCGACGAAGGTCGACCGAGCCAATCTGCAACCGACAAACAGGGAATAAAAACTGGCAAGAATTACGATAAGAGTTAACCACGAAAGTGGCATATAGTCGGGGGGAAGGTTTTTCAGTTTTTCAGGTTTCTTTTCTTTAACTGATGGAGAAGATTTGGTAGAATGATAGAGAAAGTTTGAACTCGTTTAATTTTAGAGCCATCTCTTTCCGATACGAACTCTAAATCTTGAGGGGGGAGTGAACTTGTTTCGCTCCTGCCAGAAAAATTTGCCCTGCCTTGCGAAAACAAGGCAGGGCTTTGTTTGGTTTCAGAATTTTCCGAATTTTCCGAATAAAACAGGATTATTTTGACGTTTTCTTTCTGTGGATATTTATCCACAGTTGCAACTTTCTAAATTTTCCAAAATATAATATAATAAAATTACAACCAACTAACGGGATACATTTTTGATAGAATCTAAGAATTAAAAGATTGTATCACCAGAGGGGCAACTTCTGTTCAATCGTGTATCCCACGGTTGGTTGTAGCAGGGTTGCCCTTTTGGTTAAAAAATATGAGCAAAACAAAATTCAAACAATGCGCCATCTATACGAGGGTCTCAACGGATATACAGGCTGAAAAAGAATTTTCATCTTGTGAAGCACAAGAAGAAAAAATAAGGTCCTTTGTTAAAAGCCAAGACCATTGGCAAATTGCCAAGGTCTATACTGACGCCGGTTATACCGGAGCCAACACTAATCGCCCTGCCTTACAAGAACTATTAGAGGACATAAAGCAAAATAAAATTGATATTATTTTAGCTTACAAAATTGATAGATTAACCCGTTCTCCAAAAGATTTTTATCAACTAATTGAGGTCTTTGATAAATACCAAACCGACTTCATTTCAATTACAGAACGATTTGATACCTCTACCCCGGCCGGCAGATTATTGAGAAACATAATGCTTACCTTTGCTCAATTTGAAAGAGAATTAACTTCCGAAAGAACAAAAGACAAAATGTTAGAGCGAGCCAAAAAAGGAATGTGTAGTGGTGGCTACGCGCCCTTCGGATACAAAAGAGAAAACAAGAAACTTATCATTAACAAAAAAGAATCTGAAATTATCGGGTTGATTTTTGAAACCTATCTTGAAACCGGTTCTGTGGGTAAGGTGCGTGATTTTCTCAAAGAGAAAAACATCAAAAACAGGCAGGGCAACCCTTTTTTGAAACCATCTGTCGCTTATCTTTTGAGAAATGTTGCTTATGCCGGGAAAGTTAAATTTGCCGGCCAGATTTACCAAGGAATCCATCAACCCATAATTTCAGAGAAACTCTTTGAACTGGCTCAAAAAACCCACAAAAGGAGAATAAGGAAATTCAGAGTTTATCGAGATTTTCTTTTTGGCGGTTTGGTTAATTGCGAGAAATGCGGATACAAAATGACGCCTTGTTTTACCAACAAATGGACGGAAGGAAAACTCAAAAGATATTACTACTATCGTTGCACTTCCACTCATCACAAAAGCTGGCAGGCCTGCCCCGTCAAACAGGTTAATGCGGATAGATTGGAAAATTATATCTTGGAAAATTTAGAAAGGATTTCTCTTGACCAAGATTACATAGATAATCTTGTTTTTAAGCTAAACCATGGCTTAAAAAGTTTGAACTCTGAGTTCAAAAGTTCAAGTCCACCCCACCGGGCTGGATACGAACTAACGAAGGTATGCTCCAAATTGGAGCCGGAAACTATCGTTTCTATTCTCAAATCGTTTCTCTTATTTCTTTCTCAAAGAAGGGGGGTTGAAAAAAATCTTTTATCAAAAAGGTTTATTAAAGGTATTTTTTACTCCAAAGAAACCGTCAAAATAACCCTGTTTTATTCGGAAAATTCAGAAAATTCTCAAGGCAAAGAAAACCCTGCCTTGCTTTCGCAAGGCAGGACAAATTTTTCTGGCAGGAGCGAAACAAGTTCGCTCCCCCCTCAAGATTTAGAGTTCGTATCGGAAAGAGATGGCTGCGGGGGTAGGCCTCGAACCTACAATCTCCTGCTTCAAAGGCAGGTGTGCTTACCAATTACACCACCCCGCAAGGATTTTTAAATTAAATCTACTTCCTCTAACTCATATTGAAGGATTTTATC
>Ga0210004_1001367_pt1 | contig 14367 bp, 17 predicted proteins | sample CryGey13umfilter_FD_185450 | JGI IMG/M metagenome (GOLD analysis project Ga0210004, IMG submission 185450) | Groundwater microbial communities from aquifer in Utah, USA - Crystal Geyser 4/8/14 3 um filter (SPAdes) (version 3) | ecosystem: Environmental > Aquatic > Deep subsurface > Groundwater...
GTCGGCAAGAAGAGACTGTAGTCTTCTTGCTGGCTTCCCCGACGGGTTACCAGTGGGGGATTGTTAGCCCCTTTTTCTTTAAGGGCGAGGAAGGGGGATGAAGAAAACTTTGGTAGTCGGAATAATCTCAATTTTTATAATTTCTTATCTTTTTGCTCAAGAAGAAAGTGCACCTAAATTTTATTTCAAAATAGATCCTGCTGAACCAGAATTCTGGCAAAATAGCTCAGAAGATTTCTCGCAACGATTCTGGAAGCAATCCTCAATAACTGACAAAGGATTTAATCTCTTAAGTTACGAATCAAAATTTCTCTTCACTCCTGATAAATCTATAGAAGATCTTTCGGTCCATGGGGTGGAGTTGCGGTTTAATTCTTCAGACTTTCTTGTTGCTGTTTATATTAACATCTTAAATGAAGGAGATTTTTTCCCGTATGAAGGAGAAAACCAAAAACTTGATTTTAATAGTAAAATTAAACAACAACTGCTATTTGCGCAGCTGGAGAAAGAGTTTAAGAGAGCTTACCTTGCAAGACAAAAAGCAATTGTCCGCTGGTTAGATAGAAATTATGGTAGCCATAGTGAGAGTTTTGGTAAATTTAGTTCGGACTTAGGCTCAGAATGTTATCAAACTTGGACGACTAAAGGAACTACTTTTAATTTGTATAGCGTCAAAGATACTTATATTCGCTTGGAACTTCTTCCACGAGAGAAAAAGTTTAAATCGAGTAAAGAGAGAACTAACCTATCAAAACAAAAACATAGCATAAAAGATAACGTTGAACATTTAGCAAATGGTGATATCATAATTCGCAATATTCCTTTAGTTGAGCAAGGTTCTAAAGGTTATTGTGCTGTTGCAACAGCAGAGATGGTTTTGCGTTATTTTGGGTGTGAAGTAAGCAATACTCAACTAGCCACTCTTGCCGGGTATAGCCAAGGTGAAGTTGGTGCTGGTTTGATTAATGCACTATCCAAAGTAGTGACTGGTAAAGCCAAACTTAATTTTAGAGTAGAACCAATTTTTATTCAGACAACTGCCGGAGAAAGACTCAGTCAAGGAGAGCCATTTATAGTTTTGCGATACTTTGATCGTCAACGGGATTTCCAAATATCATCTTACACCGAAGCAGTGGCAGGAGACGCTACAATTCCTCCTATGAAAATTACAAGAAAGGAACTCATGTATTTTCAGAGGATGAAGATGGGAATGGGTCATGCAAGTATCGTTGTAGGATTTAATAAAGAAAGAGACGAATTTCTCCTAAGCGAAAGTTGGAATGTATATTCTGCTCTTAAAAGATTCCAAGCAAAAGAGTTGGAAGAAACTTGCTATGGGGTGCTTATTTTTCATCCTACAAGTCCATATATCAACAGATAGCATTAAAAGAGCACCTTTCCCAACCCACCCGATGTGAAATAGGGGGAAAAATAAAAGAGTCGACAAAGGCTAAGATATCTTTCTGGCTTGAGAAAATTTTTTAATAGGCAGTGAGGAACGCATTGAATTGGTAGAAAGAGCATTGTAAAGACCCCTCCAGAATACCCTTAAAATCCCAAATCAGCATACCGTTATAGGCTATCTTTTCCAGGTAAGGGTATTTTTTTATTTATGACTGGAAATGCCGAAACGCATATCTTAAAACAATTGACCGGAAACTCATTAGCGGATAAAATAAGGGTATTATGACCGAGGCGCCCGTAGCTCAGTTGGATAGAGCGGTGGACTTCGAATCCGAAAAGGACAAGAAGCGGAAACGCAAGCGGTGAGCGGGAAAGCAAGGGATAGCAAGCCTTCCGGCTAATTTTCTATTTCATCTGATTTCCCTGAATTTCACTCATTTTCACCACAACATGGTCACTATTTGGTCACCGGACAACTTCAGGCAAGATTTAAGTTGGCAAATTCGTGTTGGTTTGAGTAATGCAAGGCTGTAGGTATCAATAGTAGCTCCCTCTATCAGTTTTTTTAACCGTTCTTTTTTCTCTTTATTTTTCATAACAAAAGTTGCTTCATCTCTTCCAGTATTAAAACATCCTCTGCTTCATCAACAACATTTTTCTGCAAGATCCCTTTGCCCAGCCATTCCCTGTATTCTTCTTCTGTTAAAAACTGTTCAGCGGACCCAAATGCCATAATATTATCCAGAAAATCCTTGATTTCATAAGGCTGATAAATTTCACGGATTTTGGAAACAAATAAGTCTCTATCCCTCATCAGCCCTGCAATTAATTTCTTTTCGTACTCTAAGTTTTCCTCTAAATCTTGTTTTGTCCTCTCGGGAAAATTCTTATCTCTTTTTAGCTTTTCTTCTGTTTCTTTTGCAGAAGATAAAGACCATTTCAATTGTTTTAGACAAGAATGAAACTTCTCACCAATCAGATATTTCAGCGATTTTTCCAGGCCAAACTCTTCTTTTATATGTTCAGCTGCCTCACAATACTTTATAACATCTATCATTGTTTATTTAGGAAGGAAATGAAAATCCCATATTGCGAAGTGCCTTATTCAGTTCGTTAAATACTCCGAACATCAATTCCTTGCCAAATCATCCTTCCAATTGGGAATGAATTCTTCAGTAAACTTCTTGAAATTATCCCTTTTAATAATCTTAAGCTTTACTGCTTCATCAAGGATATAGCCAGCAATTTCTCCGGGTGCATCTACTGCCCAATCCTTGAATTCTGTGGTTGATTTATATTCAAATTTATAGAGACCTAATATCACTCCGCAACATATTGCAAACGCCTGTTTATGAAACCCTAATTTAGAATACCTTTTCATCTCTTCAACATAAGGCTCAATAACTTCCTCGACCATCCCAATTGCACACTCACCTGGTTCAACATAACTACCATCCGATCTCCCCCCTGAATTATCCCATACCTCATGAACATCAAGGTTATTTAATTCAAACAATACATCCTCTGCAATTCCTTCCATATCTACTTCTTTCAGTATATCGTTTGCAAGTTTTTCAGCCTCTTTCCTCAGAGATTTATCCCTTTCTACCAAGATATTCAAAATTCTCTTTGCTTCGTCTGGAGAGAGGCTATCGATAACGCCTTTTTTCATTCTACCCTATTCTTAACCTTTCTTTTGCAACCTTTATACGAATTCAGCTAACAATTTCTGACTGTTCCATCTACTACCCCACCCTGCTACTCACTATTTTTTAATTTAGATTTTTACTCCTTCTTGGTTATCAGATAATTTCAGATAAGATCAATCTGATAAATTCATATTGGGAAGGTCATGTTGCGTCCACAACGTCAGAATGTTATGGATGCAATATGACAGTTGAATTTGAACTTTTGGCTAAATTGAGGCAGTGAAGTATTTGTCTATAGGATTACTAAATTTAAAATTTACTGGTGTGATATGTGAAAGAATCAACCAAACTTTTCTCGTTGAATTTAATAATTACGGTTAGAGTTTTTTGAGTAGTACCGGCTGCTCCTGCCTCTTTACCATATATTCCTAATATTAACCATGCGCCACCACTATCTTTTGAATAGGAAGCTTCGGTTGCGATTTTATCATAAATCCAAGTTTCCTTACCAGTGCTGTCTTTAGTTACAATATTAGGTGAACCCAATGCTTCAGCAACATCAGCTTGAGACATTCCAACGCGAATTTTCTTCTGGACAGTACCAACAGTGAGCTCTCGCTCTTGAGTTGATCCTAATTGTTTCATATGTTGACCAGCTGTCATGCACCCACACAGTAAACCAGAAGATATCAATGCAACAATTCCTAAGATAATGATATGATTCTTCATATCTCCCCCCTTTGGATTAACCCAATTGCCTCTTATAAATCTTCCTTTTGAATAAAAATCCCCTTATCAACCTTTGAAAAGAAATTTTGATAAAATTTTTCGTCTTCAACCTGTTCTACTTTAAGTACCGCTCCTTTATTGTCCAAAATTTTCCTCTGAAAATTTATGCGGACACGAGTTTGAGTTCCAAACTCACTTATATTTGCAGAAGCTTCTATAATTGAATTCTTTTTCCAGGTAGCTTGAGAGCCTAACCAAAAACTTGCCCAGAAAGCTTCGCCCTTGTTTTCTACATCAACCTCTTTTGTTGCAGTTAAAAGACCAAGTTCGAGGTTTGCGTTTTTAACAATGAAACCTTCATCTTGAAGGACATTTAACATAGCCTTCATAACCATTTTAGTATCATTAGTATCGTATCTGCGGGTTTGAAATTCGCGTATTTGTAGCTGTGTCTTTTGCGGAACAATACCTCCGGTAGTAGCACAACTGGACAGAAGTAATCCTGATATTAATATCAACACCACTTGGAGAGAACTATTCTTTTGCTTTTTAGGCATGATACCTTTCTTCATTGTTGAAGTAATACTTTGCCAAACTCATCTTTTATTTTAAGATAAACTTTTCGAAATGTCAATTGCATAATGAGGTAAATAATTTTTGGCTCCAATATAACAATTGAATTTGAATTAGTAGAATTATTGCCAACACGGTAGTTTGCCTGCCAGATTTCAGATCTCTGGAAATTATATCAATATTCCGAATTTAGTCTAACGCTTTGTGGACAAAAGAACTCGCCAAAGGCAATTTGAGGAAATGAAATTTCCATTTTATCCGCTGTTAGGCGAAGGCGGCAGCAAAATATGTTCATAACCATGTGTCAAAGCACTCCTTTACTTTTTCTTTGAATGTCAAAATGAATGTGCCCTTATCATCTAGGCTTGTCGCGTCGCTTTTTGTCCATTTATAACGACAGCTCACGCCGGGACATACATTTATCCTTTGCATTCCGGTGCCAACGATCTTTTCCGTTAAACCATGCTCATCTTTATCAGAGAGCATTCCAAGGAGTTTTAGGTTTTGGAAGTAGTCGTTCCATTCGTCGCGTGGTATCTGCCTCAACGCGCCCTCTTTTGCACCTTTCTTTTCCTCTGTTTTCCAGTACTCCAAGTACTTACCCAGCGGACAAGAAACGGTAGTCCGTACAAGGTTCGATGACTGAAACGCGAAATGGAGATTAGGACGAATCTCCCATCCTTTTTGTGTAAGTTCTGCGAACTCTTTCAATCTAAGACTCGAATAGAACTGTCTCGATTGGTTAATTGTATCGCCGGGGTATAGTTCCAAACGAATCTCCCATTCGCCATCGGGCAGCCTCTCTGGAAAAATGGTTATCTCTTTGATACCAGGCGTGTCTGCAGTTTCAATGTAGTAATGCCAACCCCGATGGTAGTTCACTGGACCGAGTTTTGATTCTTCCATAATGGAGATACAACGGCGGGTTAAGAGGTAAGTATCTCCCTTGCACAAACTGAAACGCTCATAGGGATTGAGTTCAGGGAACTGATCCGATACAAAATCGAGAAAATCTTCAAGCAATGATGCGTCAGACCCTTGAACAAGTTCGTTCTCCTTAAGCACACTAATTCGAGTAATGATCTCTTGCCACCGAAGTACGACAGGTTTATCCTCGATATCAAAGCTTTCGTTGAATGTTGAGCTAAGTTGCTCCACCCAAACATTTCTGCAGTCAGGCTTGTTTTCGATGACAAATATCCATTCCGGCTTGTATCGAATGATACCGTCGTAAACACCTACGCGGTCAGTTCTTGCCACTCTGTGTTCTATCTTGAGCTTCTCGTCTGTAAGTAACACCGAAACTAAACGCCCATTTTGGCTTCCTAATTCCTCTTTTGTCCTTGACCACACTTGCGTCTTGATTAGGTCAATCCCTGTTTTTGACTTAGTGAGACGAGGTGGCACAGGATGGCACCCTATCTGCTCCATCTCCTCAATGATGAGATCCATCACCGTCATTTCTACAACCTTGATGTTCCGCATGAGGATAAGTAGGGCTCGCGTTAGCTGATCCTCGTGATTTAATGGCTTGGCCTCATAAGGATAAAAGATATTCAGATGATCCATACTACCTCTTTATCTGATCATATTGCCGCTTTCTTTTGACGTTTCCAGCATAAAAGAAGTTTCGCCGAAGGCGGAATTTGAGCGAGTGCCATAAGGCACGAACCTTTTATGCTGTGTTAGATGAAGTGCCACGGTTATGACTCCTTCAATAAATTTAAAATATCGTTAACCACTATATTTGTTTGGGCTAAAATTCTATGATTAGGAAATCTTAAAACTTTCCAACCCTCTTTTTTTAAAAAATCGTCTCTTTCAACATCTTCTAATATTGGTAGACCTTCAATAATTTCATGCTGGTATCCATCACACTCAATATCAATTTTTTTCTTGCCCAAAAGTGCAAAATCTAGTGTATATCTTTTAACCACCAACTTAGGAATCAATTTATAGCCAAGGTTCTCTAAATTTATCTCTTGTAATTTTTTAAAAAGAAATCTCTCAGTTGGAGAATCAAACTTTTCAAATAAGGTATATTCCTCACTTTTTTCTTGCTTTTTAATCTCATCATAAGTTCCAACCAGCCTCTTTAAGACACAACTATTTCCTTTATAACAGGAATGCTTGACGCAAAATTTTCTGTCTCCAATAATATATAAAAGGTACCTTGGACGAGACAGCGCTACATTTAAAATTTGAGGATAAATGTTATACCATCGGTCACTATTTCCATTTCCGCGGGACGCAAGAACTAAAGAAAATATCATTATATCTTTTTCGGACCCTTGGAATTTATGAGCAGTAAGGATTTTTACATTATGCTTTTCAAGAAGTTCTGCCGGTGTTGACTGGGAAATTTTTTCGTGTATTGCATTCTGTTGACGAGAGTATGGAGTTACAACGCCTATACTTAGATTCGTCCCTGATATTTTTTGTAATACATCTTGGAAAATCTTATTTACTAATATAACCTCAGCATGATTTATTCTGCTCCCTGCAGGATGTTTAAAAACTTCCCCTTCGCAATTAATCCAGTGAACGCCTAGTGGTAGATTGTTGGGGTATCTAGAGTAATCGAGAGTTGTCATTATTTTTAACTGTCTCTTATAAAAAGCTGTGTTACATAAAGCAATAATCTGATCTTCTGATCGATAATGGTTGGCTAACAGAATAGGTCTATGATTTAGAGAATTCTCTGCAGATTTATAAAGGGAAATATCACAGTATCTTATTTTTGAAGGATAAATATCCTTCTTGTCTGTTAGGCGATGTATTTTAGCTAACCCCTTATCTATGTCCCTAGTTAACCCGGCAACATGTGTAAGTTGCATAGGATCACCAACTACGATGGTTCTCTTTGCTCGATAAAGGGCTGGTGCTGCTGAGGGTAAATCAACCTGCGAAGCCTCATCAAAAATTACATAATCAAAAATGCCAGGGCTTAGAGGAAACGTTCTTCTAATTGATTTTAAAGTAGATGACCATATTTTTAAGACATCCAGGGCATTTATAAATGAATAGTTATCAATACCATCGTCATTTAGTCGACTAGAATCTACTTGATGCAAAAAGGACTTTACTTTTCCAATATTTCTTCCCTTCCCCAGCATTTTTTGAATGTAAATACTTCTTACGAATTCTTCCGAAGATTTATAAAAAGTTTTTTCCAATCTCCTTATTTCTCTTTCAATTACCAACTTAGCAGGGAACTTACTTAATTTATTTTTGAGTAATTGGAGCTTTAGAAATAATAGAAATCTTTTTACTGAAAATGCCATCTTTGAAAAAAGGTTTAATCTTATAAGAGACATACTTTCATTATTATAGCAATAGTATAGTTCTTCAAATCTTCGTTCTAATATATCTAACTCTACTAATGTTTCTCGATATGTAATAATAGTTTTCCATAATGAGTGTATATCCTTAAGGTTAGTGCCACTGTGTATTATTTTTTCCGAATCCAAGATTAATTCATTGAATTTTCCTTTTAAATCTTGGCGAAATTCCTTCTTGCCTGTTCGTAACATCAAGTTTCGAAACTGCTCATTTATTTTCTCGTTGACAACATCAACAGCTGGATTGGTATGGCTAACAAAGAGGACTGACTTTCCTTCAAGAAACAGGTTAATTAACAGATTTGAAATGAACTGGCTTTTCCCAGTGCCAGGTGGACCTGTAATAACAGATAACTTATTTTGAAATATATCTTGCAGGGCTCTTACTTGATATTCATTTGAAGGGAAAGGGAGAATTGGTATTTGTTCAACTCCTTTAACTGAAGGAACTTTTTCAAGAATAAATGAAAGAGCCGTTTTATCTAAATCATTCTTTTCCTTTAATTCTAGTAAATCTTGAAGCAGACTGATGTTATAAGCAGTATTTTCACCGGCGAAGACCAAACTTTTATTATACAAGCCTGATGTCATATTCTTTGAAAGATTTTTTGAATTAGTTAATCGGTCAGGATCTATAGGCTCATTAATCTGTATCTCAGCTTCTTTTTGAATAGCCTCTAAACATTTTTCCACCAGATTCTCGCTATTAGAAAGCTCACTTCTAAACAACCTTTCTAAAGATTGACTTATATCAGCAATTTCCTCAGTCCGAAATCCAACTCTACTAAATGCCTGAATTCCACAAGTGGGGGCTTGTTCATCTTTTTGTAAGTATAAATTTTGGTTTTTCCTAATAAATTTCACCTTAATTATAAAAAGTGGCGCAATCAAGTATTTTTTTGACTCATCGTCGAAATAAAATAGGATAGGATATCCATAATAGGGTTCGTAGCCCTGCGTAATGATATATTCTGAAAACGTGGTTAATTTTTCATCACCAGAAACCAAAATAAGGTTTTCTTTTCTATTAAAAACAAAGGGGTCATTATCAAAAGGATAAAGTACAGCCTTACTTCTGACATTTATAGAAATGTCTTTCTCTAAAATATCTTCATTTTTGATACAATCATACCAATAGGCAATAATTTTGTTTAACCCTTCCATACTTATTTTAATCCTCTAAAAAGGCATTTCGCCTAACGGTTTCGGACATGCGAAGTGCGAGGCGAAGTCGAGCATTTGGGCGAACGCAGTGAGTTGCAAAGCCCATGTTATGTGACGTTTCATAGGAACCTATTTGAAGATAACCGCCTTTGCTTCACCTCGTTTCCAATCCCTTCTCCGGTGTTCAGCCGCAGTGATCTTCACATCAATAATAGCATCAGCCCCTTGCTTCCTCGCCTCTTCCTTTAGAAGTTGAATTATCTCTTCAGGTTTAACCACATCCCAGCGAACTGCGGTATTGGCTTCCTTTTCAGCATATACCATCCCAATCACTTTGAATTCCTTCGTGGGACGATCACCTTCAAAGAAAACCAAAATATTATAGCTCTCAGGCTTTGGTGGATATATCTCAGGACCACTCTTGACAAAGTCTTTAACCGTTGCACCACATCCGCACAATAAGAAAAGGAGTAATACTACAAAAATTTTACGCATGGCTATTCTCCTTTCGTTCAAAATATAATGTCACATAACTATTCATATCCGAACTACTTCGTTTATGTCTGATTTATTCTATCACAGATAGGGATTATTATAATCCACACTGCTTACTCTCTTTAGAAGCTTTCCAAATGCATTTTTACCCTCGAATAACTCCTAACCTGTAGCCTTTCTCTTCTAACAGGAGCTGATAGCCTTCTTCAGAACCTACAGAAATAAGTACCTTCTTTTCTTCCTCAGAAATCCAGCTTGTTAGAACTTCTCCGGCAAAGATGGTATGGTCACCGGTATCAAAATAGCCAGAAACCTTGCACTCCAAGTTCACCACACACTCCTTAATCAAATCTGGTTTAATAAACTTTGCTTTGAGAGGGGTTAAATTTGTCTCTCGGAGTTTATCGATGTTTCTACCGGAATTGGTGCCACAGAAAAGAACTTCCTTAGCGTTATCTCCTCCAGGGACAGCAAGCACAAATTCACCTGTCTCCATCAGTAATTTATGACTGTATCTGGTCTTTCCTACAGAGATAGCTACCATCGGTGGCTGAATGGAGGTCTGCATTTTCCAGCCCAAAGCAATGGGATTGGAACGTTCGTTCTTTCTATCGTAACATATTGCCAAAACGACTCTTGAGGGCTTCCCAAAATAAGATAAAGCTTTCGAATAACTTACCTCTTTCATTAGACATCCTCCCCTTATTTTTGAGTATTATGAGACACAATCTTTTCAAGGATATTTTTATGTGTATTAAAAGAAAGGTTATCGTAAAGAACTATTCTCACCAACTCAATCTTTGTTGTCCCTTTTAAATAACCGATTATAGTTTTAAGAGCAAGCTCTGCCGCTTCCTCCAAGGGATAGCCGAATGCACCTGTAGAAATAGCAGGAAAGGAAATCGATTTAATTCCATTTTTATCAGCAAGTTTCAAGGAATTTAAATAAGAATTTTTTAACAGCTCGCCATCGGTCTTTGAGCCACTATAGACAGGACCCACAGTATGAATTACGAATTTATTAGGAAGGTTATAAGCCTTAGTTATCTCTGCCTGACCGGTTTCACACCCACCCAATTTCTTACATTCCTCCCATAACTCTGGCCCAGATGCTCTATGGATGCTACCGGCTACTCCTCCACCAGGAGCTAATCTTTTATTTGCCGCATTAACTATAGCTATAGTATCCTGTTTTGTAATGTCCCCTTTTACTAATTCCAGCTGACAATTGCCAATCTTAATTTTTACCATTACTGATTTATTCTACCACAGATTCAAGACTATAGACAAGAATAATTTGCTCTCTTTATCAATGACGTATATAATAAAGAAAAAGGGAGGCAGAATGGCAAAGAAAAAAGTAGCAAAGAAGAAAGCAGCAAAGAAGAAGAAGGTTTGTTGTAAATAGAGAAGATGCTTTGCTGAAGAGACAGGGTGCTGGAGAAATCCAGTGCCCTTTTCTTTTATCTGCCCTGCTCTTTCAGAATGCCCTCAGAAGCCCCAAATCAACATACCGTTTCGGCTATTTCTTTCATATAAGAGTTTAGTATGTCTGGAAATTTTTTGCTAAAATGCATACCCTAAAATAATTGACCAGAAGGTTGAGGAAGGAGTATAATTTAAGGGAATTAAAACTGACCTTTCTAAAAAAACAATGCCTGCCAAAACACTGGACGGAGCTTATAGGAATTTATTAATGTCTCAAAAAATTGCTTATTCACTGATAGCGGTCATCTTGCTTTGCTCTTGTCAAGGTAAGTTGCAATCCAATCCACAAAAAATAGGAGGGAAAAGTATGGAACTCAAAATTACAAGCTCGGCTTTTGAGGAAGGGGGTATGATACCAAAGCAATATACCTGTGATGGAGCAAATATTTCTCCACCCTTGAGATGGACTTCTGTTCCTCTTGGCACAAAGAGCCTTGCTCTTATCTGCGATGATCCGGATGCGCCAATGGGAATATGGGTGCATTGGATTATCTTTAATCTACCCACCAATATTAATGAGCTACCTGAGAGTATACCACCCCAAAAAACACTTGAAAACGGTGCAAAGCAAGGGATAAACGATTTTCCTAAAATTGGCTACGCTGGACCCTGCCCTCCCAGTGGAACACACCGATACTATTTTAAACTTTATGCCTTAGATACAGAAATTGATCTTGATGCCGGAGCTACGAAAAGAGAGTTACTGAAGGCTATAAAAGGGCATATTCTGGCTGAAGGTCAACTGATGGGCAGATACAAAAGATAATAAGATTTAGATGGCAAATAAATCCTTTAAGACTCGTTTTCCAATCTCCAAATTGAACCGGAAATCCTCATTCAAGAAAAGTTTGTTACCGAAACCAAGAACAGCAAGTAGAGGTGAGAAAGGAATATCAAGGAGAGGCAACTCATAGCACAGCGACAAAGAGTTCCTCGAAATTGAAATAAAAAAGAAGGTTAGAGATAGTTGTGGAAAGCGGTATAGACGAGACTTTTCAAAGATATGAAAAAAAGTTGCCAAAATTAATAGAAAAAATTTCAAAAACCATGATTAACTCAAAATGTACTACATCCTTTTTCAAGCATGACCTTCAAAAAGCAAGATTGCAAAAAGGACTCTGCCCGGTAAAGGCTTGCTCTCCTCCATTGAGTAAAATACCCTTCCACAAATATAATATACCTTTCTGCCCCGAGCACGGTATCCGCATTCATAAAAATACGTTTGTCTATTATAACGGTAGTTCAAAAGAAGAACAGATATTAGCCACCAGAAGAAATCTGATGTTTCATAGCGATTATTACATAGATAATTTCTTTAAGAAGAAGAGTTCCAAGGCAGAGTCGGAACGCCTATGCTATGAGAATAGCGAAGATGCTGTCTCCTACAATATTTTTACCGAGTTATTGGCTAAAGATAAATTAAACAAACTGGTTGAATTAATTGCCGATAGACATATAAATGAGGATATAGAACTTTATCTCTGGGGTGGCAAAATTGATTTAAAGAACAATAAGTTCTCTCTTTGCGAACCATTATTAAAAGTGCGAGAGCATTTGGAAAGTGGCATAAAATATTACAAGACTGAACCCGATATAATCCTAATTGTTCCCAAAAAATTGATTATCTGTTTTGAAGCTAAATTCGGCAGCAAAAATCCTATTGCAGAAGATAAAGAGGTAAAACCGGGAGAGAAACCGAAGAAGAGAGAAGAACTCATAGAGCGTTATTGCGTGAGTAATAAGATAATAGATGCAGATGAAATATTCAATTTAGACAAAAATACATCTGTCTTTTACGAGCAACTCTTTCGGAATCTTGTATTTGCCTCTTCTATGGCAGAGTTAGAAGATAAAATTGATTGGGAGGTAGTTAATCTTAGAAGCCAGTATGTCCTAGATCTAAATGAGGATAAACAAGATACTGCATCAGTGGTAGAAAATGTCCACTCCTACCTGAAACCTGAGCACAGAAAAAGGTTTAAGCATTTAACCTGGGAAGAGATATACAGAAAAGTGGTAAAGAAGGATCCTGAATTATCATCTCTTGCCTGGTATATGGAAAATAAAAGTTTAAGTTGCGGTAAAGCATTTAACATATTGTAGTATGGGTAAGAGGTTTATCCAGAAGGAAGACCTGGAGAACCATAAAACAGCAATGGAATTCCGGGAATACCAGGAGGAGATGTTTCTGGATACGGAGAGGCTGTAGAAAAAGAAAATTCGTAATTACAGAACATTGGAGAAGGAAGCATTAGGGATAATTAAGTAAGAGGAATTCACTGTTATGGGGAGACATATAAAGTGGGATTACAATTCCTAAGGAATATAGTAGAGATATTGGTTGCTATATCAGTATTATTTTTTGCCACTCTCGGCTCCGTAGTAAAATATGGGCCGACATTTGTATTACTACCCTTGATGCTGGCAATTTTAGGAGCCCAAACATATTTAGATGCGGAGAGATTTGGAATGCGTCAGTTGTCTAAATGGTTAGATTGGGCCTTTCTTTGGGGAGTTGGATCATTCCTTGCCTTTATCTTTGTTTTTCCCGTATATTTCTTTTATGCAAGGCGAAGATTAGGAGCAGGGTCTTCTTTTTTCTGGGTGATGCCAGACAGGAAAAGCAAGAAAAAATTTGCTATTTTGTTTCTTATATTCGTATTTGTCATTGTCATAGCAACTGCAATTGGCACTTGGGTGAAAAAGTTGGGCGTGGCAATATAGAAAACAAGGTAATCTATCCTTCAGAAAAGCGCTCTATGAAATATTTTATCGGTATTTCTCCTTATGAAGAAGGATATGCGAAGGTTTATACCTTTCCTCCGAATGTAAAATTTCAGGAAAGATTCTTAAAGGCACAAAGAGAAGCAAGAAAGGAAGGTAAAGGGTTATGGAAATAAAGAAGCTTCTGGATGTCTGCTCAGAGCCTTTGAAGTCAATCGTTACAATTGCTCTTAATACAGGAATGAGGAAGGGAGAAATCCTTAACCTGAAATGGAGAGATATAGACTTTAATCAAAGGATAATCTACCTTTTAGAGACAAAGAGTGGAGAGAAAAGAGAAGTGCCAATGAATGATGTTGTTTATAATGTCGATAGACCTAAAGACAGTTCAGGAATTATTGGGTCACAAATCTTTTGAAATGACCTTAAGATATGCTCATCTTTCACCCGACCATAGGAAGCGGGCGGTTGACCATTTTTGCAGTCAGATGGACACTATATGGACACCAAAGCAAAATGTGGAGGAAATAGAAAAAGAGGTAACTTCAAGAATAAGTAATAATGATAAGGGTATTATGACAGAGGCGCCCGTAGCTCAGCTGGATAGAGCGCTGGACTTCGAATCCAAAGGTCGCAGGTTCAAATCCTGCCGGGCGCGCCAAAGTTTTATCCGGACTAGTAGAAGGTTTCCAAATTAATATTGCAGTCCATGCTGTCATTGCGAGGAGTGAAAACGGTTGCGAGGCGAAGCCGAAGCAAACTCGGAGATTCCTCGTTTCACTCGGAACAAGCTCCGCAAT
>Ga0210004_1001378_pt1 | contig 14312 bp, 8 predicted proteins | sample CryGey13umfilter_FD_185450 | JGI IMG/M metagenome (GOLD analysis project Ga0210004, IMG submission 185450) | Groundwater microbial communities from aquifer in Utah, USA - Crystal Geyser 4/8/14 3 um filter (SPAdes) (version 3) | ecosystem: Environmental > Aquatic > Deep subsurface > Groundwater...
TGGGAAGCTAAGTAACGATAGAGAAAGTAAAGGAAGTTATGGGAAGCTAAGTAACGATAGAGAAAGTAAAGGAAGTTATGGGAAGCTAAGTAACGATAGAGAAAGTAAAGGAAGTTATGGGAAGCTAGAGCAATCAAAAGAACGCTTAGCATCCTCTAATCTTCCTTTAAATTCCTCTAAAACCCCACTTCGGGATTTTACTTACCATCCTTTAACCGTCCTTTATCCTCCTTTAAACCATGTCCAAGCCCAAGACCTGACTTACGAAATCTTTATTGAACTTATAAATAAAACCGACTGGTTATTAAGGAAGTTGGTTGAGTCGCTTGAAATCAAACTGCGGGTTGACAAGGAAATGAGATTTAGGGGATATTAAAGGAAATTAAAGGAGGTTAGAGGAAGGTAAAGGAGGTTAGGAAGTTAAAGCAAAATAAGAAAAATATGAAAACATATATTAAACATCATTCTACTAATCCTCACCAATCAGCAAGGGCGATTCACGCCGTGCCTGCCGGCAGGCAGGATTCGCCCCTACAAATGATCTGGTCGAATATTGTCCGACGTAAAATCATGTTAATCTCTTTAATCGTGCTTGCTATCGGACTCCTTCTCCTCTATCTCACCTTTAAATATCAATTCAAAACCGAGGCGGCGTGGTATGACGATAGCTATGCGTATCGTCAACGGGTGGATATTACGAATGCAGGAACTGCACAGACGGATTTTCAAGAGGATAAAACATTAGGAAGAATGGCCAAGGGTTTTTTTTCTGGAGCGTCTTTGAATAAGAGTTGGCAAAGCCATAAGAAAAAGCAGTATGACAAGCAACGAGCCGGCAATATAGAAAAGAAGAAGGCCAATGTCTGTTTGATTAAAAGTCATATTTTTTTAGCTGACCGAATTGCCAATATCCAAAAAGTCAAACTAAATATTAATCCTAATAATACCACGGGCAAGGAAGGTTTGTCAAGGGAAGGAATAAAAATCGAGATAACAAAAGAGCCAAAAAACAACGTGCCTACATTGATGAAAATATCAGCCAATTTGTCAAGTTGGCCAAACGAAAGAAGAGGAAATTTTACTGTTTTTAACATTACTAAAGATTATATAAGAATTATTAATTCATTTCAAGAACTAGCATGAAAATAGTCTACCAAAAAAATATAACCACTCCGGGACGGCCGCCACGTCAAACGTGGTTGGCACATCAGAGTGGTAATGTAGTGGGAATGATTTGGGAGGCGATTGTAAGACGAAAAATAATGATGGTTTCGCTTTTGGTGATGCTGGTTACGCTACCCATCCTCTACTTGGTAATGAAATACCAGTCAAAGGTCGAGGCGGCGTGGCCTCCGGCTCGGAGAGCCTCCGGCTAAACCGTGGCAATTACCAATGCAGGCACTGCACAAACAGATTTCCAGGTGGCAATCACTCTCAACACTTCAGCTTTAATCACCGCCGGCAAAATGCAGTCCGACTGTGATGATGTCCGCATAACAGACGTGAATGGAAAAGTATTACCATTTTGGATAGAAACCGGAACGAATGCGTGCAACACCACAACCACTGCTATTTGGACAAAAGTTCCGTCAATTTCAACTTCTGGCACCACTGTTTATCTTTACTATGGAAATCCTTCGGCAATTAATACTCAAAACGGCAATAATGTGTTTGAGTTTTTTGATGATTTTTCCGGTTCAACCGTGGATACAAATAAATGGACTACATATGTAAATGGAGGAAGTGTTTCATTAAGTGCAGGAAATTTACAAATTACAGGAAATAATACTTGGAATACTAATGGCATATCCAGTAATACGTCTTACAATAGATCCAGTTCTGGGTATTCAATTTATTGGAGTGTTAAACTGAGTGCTACTGCTATCAATACCATGATTGGATACTCCCCGAAAATTTTGAATTATAGTGATGGTATTTCCCATTATCCAGCTTCAGGCGCTTGGTATAGATGGAGAGATAATGTTGGTTTAAATCTAAGCGCCCCTTTTTCAGCTGATACTTGGTATATAACTAAGACAAAACTGAAAAGCAGTCAAGGATATATATTGTATAGAAATGGAACGCAATTGGAAGATGATACGACTCTTGCTGACAATAATCATTATATTTCTATGCAACAGTATGAAACGGGGAAAACATCTTATTTTGATTTCGCTTTTGTTTGTAAAAGTGCTTCCTCCGAGCCCACCGTCGCCACCCCCACCAACGAAGAAAAATCGCAGGGGCCGGTGGCATATTGGAAGTTTGACGCCGGTTACAGCACAGTCGCGTTTGACGCGATGAGGGGAAATAATGGAACAATTACAGGCGCAACCTGGCAAAGTGAAGACAAGTGCATTTCAGGAAAATGTTTATATTTTGACGGAAACGACAATGTAGAAATTTCAAGCTCAAGCTCATTTAACGGCAATACCCAAACAATAGAGCTTTGGCTAAAACTAAATGAAACCTCGCAATGGTTTGGAATATATCGCGGAGCCAGTGGTGGAAATAGCTGGTATTTTTATTACGACACATCAGGAGACGTTGATTTTGCCTGGTACAACAGTAGTTCAAGAAATGATATTGCCGCTCAAGGACCAAATACAAGCGAATGGCATCATTTTGCAATAGTGATCAGCCCAGGCAGTCAATATATTTATCGAGATGGAGTTCAGGTTTCTCAATCTTCAACTGCCACGGGATTAACAGCTACCGATGGCGCAATAAAGCTCGGAGAATATAGTTCGCCGGGGGTTTATAATTTGGTAGGTTACCTAGACGAGCCGAAAATCTATAATTACGCCCGGACTGCTGCGCAAATCAAGGCTGACTATAATTCACAAGGAACGGCGAAAGGTTCATCCGTGCAAATCGGTTCGAAAGATCCGCGTGAATCCTTCTCTCAAGGATTGGTTGGATATTGGAAGATGGATGAAAGTTCTTGGGGAAGCGTAGTTGACTCCTCTGGAAACGGGAATAACGGAACAGCGTATGGTGGCGCAACAGTCACATCAGGGAAGTTCGGAAACGGAGGAATTTTTTCATCAGCAAGTTCACAGTATGTATCAGTAACATCATCTACCTCACTACAGCCTTCTGACAAAATCTCAATTGCTACTTGGGTTTATTGGACAGGCTCCGGTTCAACTGTTGAATTTATTACAGCTAAGGGTAGTGAACATTACGAAATCCATACTGGAGGCGGAGGTGGTAGCAATGGAATTCGCTGGATTCCAACAAATGGTGTATATATTGACACTGGCGCAAGCAAGTTTTTGTCTAATCAGTGGAATCATTTAGTGACTGTATATGATTCTGCAACAAATACGGGAAAAGTATATGTTAACGGCTCTGATACTGGCGCTACACAAACAGGGAGTGGTGCTTTGCAAACGGATTCAACTGACTTTCAGATAGCCAGACGAGCAAATGCTTCATATTATTTTAATGGAAAAATCGATGAAACTCGCATCTACAACCGCGCCCTCTCCCCCAAAGAAGTCCGGGATCTGTACAACTGGGCGCCAGGACCGGTGTTACATTTGAAAATGGATGAAAATACAGGTACGACTTCGTATGATACAAGTGGCAATGCTAATAGTGGGATTTTTGGTGGTGGGAATGCTTCTTATCGACCTACATGGACCCAAGGAAAATTCGGAAACGGAGCGTTATATGACGGCAACGACTACATTGATGTAGCTGATAGTGATAGCCTTCGACCAGCTTATGGCTTAACTATGGAAACTTGGGTTTACTATCCTGCTGCTGCTTCCAATGCTTGTTTTATTTGTAAACAATATAGTACAGGTAGTGCAAACTCATTTGCATTATGGGCTGCCTCGGACGTGTTATATTCCGGTGTCAATATTAGTATTACTGGCGGTAGTGGATCAGTTAATCATGGAACCATGCCCGCGGATAGTTGGGTCCATATCGCAACCACCTGGGATACAATTTCCAATACAGTTACAACGTATGTAAATGGGGTAAAAAATGCCACAACTGGCACCACAACAGCTACAAGTCTATCTTATGATACGGCTGGTGTTTTTATTGGGGGTGATGATAACGATGCTGATAATATTCCAGATTTTTGGAATAGCAGTGGTATAAATCAAGACGACGTGCGCATCTACAACTACGCCCGCAATTCCAAACAAATCGTTGAAGACATGAACGCCGGCCACCCGGCGGGCGGTTCACCGGTTGGAAGTCAAGTTGGGTATTGGAGGTTTGATGAGGGGTATGGAACGACAAACGCTGTTCATGATTCAAGTGGACAAGGAAATACTGGAAGCTGGAGTGGGTCTGGTTCTCACTGGTCAAATCAGGGGAAATTCGGCAAAGCAGGAAATTTTAATGGAACAAGTGACTATGTTGACGTCGGGAATGGTGCAAGTTTGAATACACAATCCGAAGTTACAGTCACCGCGTGGGTAAAAGCTAATGATGTTGGAGCAAGTTTTGAAGCAATTTACGCAAGAGGAGATCCAACTTTTAGATTTGGAATTTCTGGCACAGCATGGGGTGCAAGACCTTGGATTTATATTAATGGCGTAAGTTATTTAGTAGATAATGGATTTGCTCCTTATTGGAATCAATGGACTTATATTGCTTTTGTCTTTTCTGACCCGCAAAACCTCGCTCAAATCTATATAAATGGTAAACGTATTCTTAACGATACTAACGCAACAGCCACTATACCCACATTAACTGTAAATGGTTTTATTGGCCAAAGAGGAGATGGAGGATACTTATTTAGTGGTCTCATCGATGAAGTCAAAATTTACAACTCCGCCCTGACTGAGGATGAAATCAAGCTGGATTATAATCACGGCTCGGCGATGGTGTTGGGAACAATGGGCTCTAACACTTCATATGAAAAAAGCGCGGCTAATCAGGAATACTGTGTCCCGGGAGATACCATTTCCTGCGCTGCTCCAGTTGGAGAATGGAAGTTTGAGGAAGGGACTGGGATAAGTGCAAATGATACTTCAGGGAATAACAGAACCGGCACACTCACAGGCGGTCCAACCTGGATCTCAGGAAAAGTCGGAAAGGCGTTATCTTTGGATGGGGACGATAATGTAAGTTTAACTAGATTTACTTATGGAGTAGCAGGAGTTACGATGAGCGCTTGGGTAAAAACATCTAGTTCAAATAGTGGAAAGAATTATGCTGGCAATGCTGCGCAAAATATTGTTGGAGATACAACCGGTGGTGTTGGGGTGGGCTTTGGTTTGACAGGCGGCAAAATTCAGTTTTGCAACTATACTACTATATGGGAATGTATAACAGGTCTTACAAATGCCAATGATAATAATTGGCACTACATTACAGCAATACATGACACAAATGGTGCTGTTAGTTTATATTTAGATGGGCGTCTCGATAACACCGGCACTATTTCTTACGGAGGTGAAGGGATTGATGCGCTTGGTCGAGGTTATGGTGGCGATTATTTTACTGGATTAATTGACAATATACGTATCTACAACTACGCTCGTACTCCTGCGCAAATCGCCTGGGATTATAATCGTGGCGGGCCGGTGGGGTGGTGGAAGATGGATGAGTGTCAAGGAACGGTTGCAAATGATTCGGGGGGATCAGGGACGATTGGGGGAAATCCGGGAACGATAACAATTGGAGCCTCCGGCACCCAAACCGCCATTGGCACCTGCACAACTTCTGGGACAGCTTGGGAAAACGGCGTGAACGGGAAATATAATTCAAGTTTGAATTTTGATGGAAGTGATGACGTGGTCTCTTTTACTTCAACAAATATTATTAATGTTACTTCGGGCTCTGTTTCATTATGGACAAAACCGTCATCAACTCAGAATGGAACAAATTATTACATATTTGACCATTATGGAACTAATAGTCGTATTTATATTAATTCAAATTCTTCTGGTACTAACATCAATGGTCGGTTGGGCACTGGAACAACGATCGGAAGTGTAACTACTACGGCGGATAATTGGCATCATGTAGTGCTAATCTGGGACGGCACCAACGCAAAATTCTATATAGATGGCATTGATCGTACATCGACTGGAACTTTCAGCGGCTTGACTACAGTCGGAGCTACATCATATATTGGCAATTATTCCGATGCTGCCCAAGGATTTACCGGCCAAATCGACGATGTGAAGATTTTTAATTATGCCCTATCCCCGTTACAAGTTACAACACTATATAACGAGGGATCAGCAGTAAGGTTTGGACCAAATGTAGGAAGTCCATAAGTTGGATTTTCACAAATATTAGCAAATTAACACGAATATTATGAAAAAATTTAAAGAACAGATCAAAATTATTTTCCAGCAGACAAAAGAAATATCCTCCCCTGCTTTTAAGGGAGAGAAAATTTATTTTAATGCCAAAAGGAATTAACCATCTTATCTATAAAGGAAATCGGAGTCGACGTGACGAAAACAGAATAAAGATTAATATTCGACTGCTTCCCCGTGCTATAAAATTCCTTAAGCTATCAACTTTCTGGCAGGAAGAAAATCAATACATTAAAGACAACATAACTTTTAAATTTTGGGCATTCGAGGCTGTAATTGACGATAGAAGAATTAAAGTAATTATCCGTCAAGTAGATCGCGGCAGAAAACATTTTTGGAGCGTGATTCCGGCTTGGAGAAAAGACCGTTTTGGAATAGTTAATGCCAAAAGGAGGAATTTGGAGACATAAAAAAATGCTGGCCGTCGGCTTTGGATTGGCCGAATAAACCTTACGGTTAACCAGCAAACAAATAATACACTATGAAAAAAACAATGTCAAGAGGAAAAAATAGAAAGAGTAGGATTTTCGCGAATATTAGCAAATTTAGAAAAGAATAAAATTTTCACAAATATTAGCAAATTAACACGAAGATTATGAAAAATCAATACTCGAATAATAAACAAAGAGCCAAGGTATATATTGATGGCGCTAATATATTTTATGCCCAAAAACATCTTGGATGGACTATTGACTGGAAAAAAATAACCGCTTTTTTAAAGAGAAAATTTAATGTCTTAGAAATTCGGTATTACACCGGCATAAAAAATCAGGACGATAAAATGAATAAATATCTTTCCTACCTTAGAAGTCTAAACATTAAAACAATTACCAAACCGTTAAAAATTATCCAGGATCAAACCGGTCGAACAATCTATAAATCAAACTGTGATATCGAGATCGCCATTGATGTTTTGTTAAACGTTAATAATTTTGATGTCTTGATACTATTCTCTGGTGATTCAGATTTTGTTTATCTTATTAAAACGCTTCAAAGAGAATTTCAAAAACAAATTCATGTCTTTTCGTCACGTCGAACAATTTCTTGGGAGATAAAATTGAGCGTTAATAAATTTTGGTTTATAGAAGATTTAAAGAAAGAAATAAAACGAAGATAAAAAAAACCCCCGAGACAAGCTCGGGGTACTGTAAAACAAGTTAATTTTAATCTATGAAAAAATATTTGTCAAGAGGAAAAAATAGGAAGAATAGGATTTTCACGAATATTAGCAAATTTAGAAAAGAATAAAATTTTCACAAATTGTTAGCAAATTATCACGAATAATATGAATACAAACCGTAAAACAATTCGTCTCAAAGGATATGATTATTCCCAATCAGGATGGTATTTTGTTACCGTTTGTACCGAAAACAGGAAACGTTTATTTGGAAATATAATTAATGAAAATATGGTATTGAATGAATGCGGAAAAATGATTGAATCAATATGGCAATCGTTACCAAAACGATTCCCGGTTGTATTGGATGCATTTCAAATCATGCCAAATCATATTCATATGATAATCCACGCCGTAGGGGCGGGTTTTATGCCCGCCCGCACGGGTGGTTTTATGCCCGCCCGCACGGGTGGTTTTATGCCCGCCCATGGTGAACGGACAACCAACAATGATGGTTGGGGCAATCCCCATGGTTGGGATGGTTGGGGCAACCACAAGGGTTGCCCCTACGGCGGCGTTGGGGGATATCATTGGTGCGTTTAAATCATTAATCACGCATGAATATGTTATGGGTGTTAAAAACAATGGATGGAAACCATTTAATCAACGATTATTCCAACGTAATTATTATGAACAAATCATCAGAAACGAAATTGATCTAAACAAAATCAGGGAATATATTCAATCAAATCCATTGATGTGGGAGAGGGATAGAAACAACATTTAATAAAACGTCACGTGGGCTTTTTGCGGGAGAAGGGTGTTGTCAATCCGGATTTCAAGATAATACTCCCCTGCATTTGCTGAGCTGATATCAAAAACCGCCTTGCCAAAATTATCCGTCAGTGCTTGAACTGCTTCAATATTCAGTTTAGCATCCATTCCCAAGGTCGTTCTTTTCCCCAAAACTCCCAAACCCTGATTGTTGAGAACAAAAGCCGTAACACGAATTTTTTCTTTTCCGTCCGCAGGAGCTTTTAAAGGAGAAACAAAAACATAGGAATTTTCAACGGAAAAACTGGTAGCAGAAACGCTCGCGCGAGTTTTGAAATATTTGGCTTCATATAGCCAAAAAAATCCACTGAACAAAGCTAGGACAATTAGAATTAAAAATAAAAAAAACAACACCTTTTTCATAGAATAATGGTAGAACAGATAGAAGAAATAGTCAAGGAGGAAGAAAAGAATTATAAATTAAGAATGATGAATTATGAATAAAAAAAAATGTAGTAGTTGCGTCATTCCGAACGAAAATAAGAAATCTTGCGTTAACGCATGCAAGATCCCTCGTAACACTCGGGATGACTTTTATATATAATCACAACAACATAACTAGGTTAAATGAAACCAACACAACGTATTAATGTAATCATGCAACAATGTATCAATGTAACAATTTAGTAATTTTGTTCTCTGTTGTGTGTTTTGACGATAACGCACTCCACAGATATGGTTTGACGCACTAATTCATGCTTTCTGTGAAATTAAGAATATTAGCAATTAATCTGTCCGTTTGCCAATCATAAATCTATTAATTTATTTTGATTTTTATTTTGAGATTGTTGATAAAACCAAAACTATTAATTTTTTGCTCTGTATGAAAATTCATTAATAACTGATCATTGGTAATTGGTAATTATTCATTAAACTAGGTGGTATTTCAAACGTTAGACGCAACTCCCCTTTCCTATTTTTTATCAAGCTTTATGCTATAGTATGAAGATTGTACGTTATATGTAATATTTATTACAAGTCTATTGATATATTATGATATTTATAAGTAATTTAAAAATATGTACGGTAATTATAGTTAATATGAATTAATTATCTTATAGGCTTTATATATTCTCTGTTTTCTATTATCTGTTTTCTTTAAAAACACGTCTGTAACTATATCACAATACTATCAAAATGCCTCTTGACAACTATAAGGTCTTTATTTTATGATTAAAGATATATGGACACACAGTATAATCTTTCTAATTTAGAGGCAAGCTTCAAGCAATATCTGCTTACGGTAAATGCAAAACCACTGAATTCTATCACAATTAAGAATTATTTGTCTGACCTACGGCATTTTTTAGGATGGATTATTTCAGACGTACGGGCGCATCACGCTGCGCCCCAACATCAATCCGATCCGCGTAAATCCGCTTCGGTATCCACGGAAATCTTGCCTTTAATACAAGCAGTCACTCCAACTGTAGTAAGCGATTACAAAAACTACCTCAACTCTAACAACATCCCCCCAAAGACAATCAATCGTCGGCTGTCAACGCTACGTAAATTTGGTAGTTTTTGCATTTCCCAAGGCTGGATGAAGGAAAACCCGGCAAAAAGAATTAAGAATTATGAATTAAGAATTAAGAATGAAAAAACAGAAATCCTAACACAATACAAAGAATTCTTGAATAAACAAAACCTTGACCGGCAAAATATTACTAATTTAATCGCCGACGTCGAGGAATTTATTAATTTGTCAAAGATAGTCTTATAAAGACAGTCTTTAAAAACATATGAAAAATATATATAAGGCTTTGCAGAGCCTATCTTCTGCGTTTTCCGTTATTCGAAGCTTTTGTGATCCAGCCTGGGAGGGAAGTCCGTATACGAACGAAAATAATGTAGAGACTGGTTTTAAACCTGTCTCAAACTGGACCAGTCGTGTTGATTTTCGCCAACGCTTGATGTTACGGAGAATATAACTTTAATGGCTTATTTAATGGCTTAATGGTAATTATATAAATACGACAAAATATATGGGAGATATGGGAAAGATAGGGAAAGATAGGGGAAGATAGGGGAAGATTTGGGGAATTAGGAGATTAATTATGAACAAACTAAACACAAACACCATTCAGGTCTACATAGAAAAGCTTCACGTTCGTGGAGTGTCCTCTTCTGATGTGCTAAAGAAATTGCAGTCTGTGGATAAGTTTTTTGATTGGGCTCATAAAAGCGGACATATAAAAGAGAATATATATAAGCAGATGAAGGGTGGGATTGATAAAGGCATGATAGGGGCGCATCATGATGCGCCCGTGCAATTAGTAGGGGCAAAGCGTGATTTGCCCAATTATTTAATAGGGCGCGTCACGCCTCGCCCGTACAGTCAGGAATCATGGTTTAAAAGATTCATAAATCGTAAATCATCAATCCTAAATCCTGATTCAACTGATTCATTGCGGGCGAACACAAGGTTCGCCCCTACTGATTTTGGTATTCGTCACTACCTTGGAATCGCCTTAGCCTTGGTTTTAATGGCAGTTTTAGGTGCCGGTGTTTATAACCGCTTTTTCCTCACACCAACGCAACCACTTGCCTATCCGGCAACTCCTGTTGCCGGCTCACGCACGGTTTCGTTTCAAGGCCGGCTGACTGATTCTTTAGGAAATCCTATCACTTCGAAAGTTGACGTTGTCTATAATTTATACAGCGTTTCATCTGGCGGTTCTCCACTCTATACTGGGAGTTGCTCGGGCGTTAATGGCGTAACTCCTGACCAGGATGGAATCTTTAACACCATTGTTGGTGAAGATTGTGGAATGAGCGCAATCACCTCTTCTGTTTTTACAGAAAATCCAGACGTGTATCTTGGTGTCACGGTTGCCACTGATGCAGAAATGACTCCTCGCCAGCACATTGCGAACGTGGGATATGCAATCAATGCTGAAACCTTGCAGGGCTTGCCACCTGGAGCAGGAACTTCCAATATTCCCTTTATCAATCGCGATGGTGATCTGCTAATGGCTGCATCCGGCACAGGTATTCGCTCCACATTTGAGAGCGCCACATTCACCATTTCCTCTGCATCAACTGCCACCATTCAGTCTGCCGGAATCGGTGATATCATCCTTCAGGCAACTGAAAGTGGAACTTTAAAACTGCGCACCGGAGGCTTGACTGACAGCTATACACGATTAACAGTTAACAATGCCGGCAATGTGGGAATTGGGACGACTTCACCAAATTCAAGGTTCGAGGTTCGAGGTTCAACGGAACAAATGAGATTGTCTTACGATGGGTCTAACTACGCTTCGTTTACTGTAGGTAGTGGCGGGGCATTAACTCTTTCCACTATTGGAGCCTTGAACCTTCAACCTTCAACCAACCAGAACTTGAATATCACCACTTCAGGAACTGGAGATGTGGCAGTGAACACTAACCAACTCTATGTTGATTCAAGTTCTGGTTATATTGGAATCGGTACCACGGCTCCATCAAACAAACTTGACGTCCGTGGAGGAACTGGAACTCGAGTGGCATATTTTGACGGACGTGTACGGGGTGAAGAAGGAACTGCAACAGACGAATTTGTCACGCTCAATCAACTCACCAACGGCACTGGCCAATACTGGACAAGAACTGGAACAACACCAAACGCCTATCTTTCACCTTCAACTGCTTCAGATAATATAAAGTTAGGCTCGGGTACACCCAATCTCACACTTAATGGTGATGATGTGTTCATCGCCGGCACACTTGAGGTTGACAGCGCCGCCCGCTTTGACAACACTGTCAACTTTGGCGCCACCTATAACATCACCAATGCCGGAGCCGCTACTTTAGCCGGAACATCAGTCACTTCTTTAAATGTTAATTCCGGTGGAATAACTAATGCCGGAGGAATTACTGGTGCCGGTGCAATTTCCGGCGCAACCACAATTGGCATGAGTGGAATTCTAACCAATAGCACCAGTGGAAATGCCATTTCTTTGACCGGCACCAATCCCACCATTTCCGATGGAACCGCCAGTATTGGGTTTACTTCATCCACACACGCAATCACCTTAACCGGCAACTCCACCAGTGTGGGAATTGGTGCATCTGGCGGTTGGGTGACTGTTCCGTCAATTGGAGTTAATGGCGGATATACCTATTATTTTAATTCCAGTGGTGACATTAATGCAAGAAACTTAACGGCTGCAGGAAATACTGCCATTGGTGATACTTCATCTGACACCCTAACCATCACTGCTTCGATTAATTCAAATTTAATTCCATCGGGTTCACGGGATATTGGCGCCTCGGGTAATCGCTGGTATAACGGTTATTTCACCAACCTGGATGTCACCAATCTCACGGCTCAAAGTGTGGACATCTCCGGCACCAAATCTAGCGACTTCACCATTAATACTGACAATGCAACCGCTGACACTGAAGATATGAATTTATATTTTGAACGCGGATCAACCACACCCAATGCCAGCTTGAAATGGAACTCAACCAGTGATCAGTTTGAATTTAACCAAAAACTCTATGCCTCTGGTAATGTTTCCATTGGAGGAACAGCATTTTTTGGCGGAACTTATTATATTAACAATAATGGTGGGACTTCTTTAAATGGTACGTCTGTCACATCATTAAACGTAAATTCCGGAGGAATCACCAACGCCGGAGGAATTACTGGCGCTGGAGCAATTAGTGGCGCAACCACAATTGGAATGAGTGGGGTTTTGACAAACAGCGCCAGTGGAAATGCCATTTCTTTGACTGGTACTAATCCCACGATTGTGGCTGACGGCACTGATAGTTTAACCTTAACCGGAAATTCCACCAGTGTGGGAATTGGTGCATCTGGCGGTTGGGTGACTGTGCCCTCAATTGGAGTTGGTGGAGCCTATACTTACTATTTTAACTCTTCCGGAAAACTTAATGCCAATGATCTGACAACCGCAGGAAACACTGCTATTGGCACCACTTCAACTAATACTTTAACTGTGAATGCCGGCATTAACTCAAATTTAGCACCTTATACCAATGACACCGGCAGCATTGGAACTATCAGTAAGTATTGGAATAATGGTTACTTTACTAATCTCAATGTCACCACGCTTCATGCCGGAACAACTGATATTGCCGGAACCACCGGGGAAACTTTCACAATTAATACTGATGCCGTGGCTGACCAAAACATGGATTTAATTTTTAAACGCGACACCACCAGTGCTAAACTAAGCTGGAATGCCACCAACGACCGATTTGATATGAACTTTCCTCTTTCTGTTACAGGCGATTTAACATCAAGCGCCAATATCACTGCCGGAACTGCAGTTTATACACCGTCTCTGATTGCTGCCAGTGCGGGCAATGTTAATTTAACCATTAATGCAGCCGGCAGTGGTAGTATTGGAATTGGCAACACCTCATCTGGTGCAATCACATTATATCGTCCCACCACCATTAACGGCACACTCACCATGAGTGCGTATGCTATTGACGGAACAAGTTATGATATTTCTGCTGGCGGAGCCTATACCGGCGCATCTCTTGATGTCACCGGCAAGGTTGAAGGCAACTACTTATCAATCGATGGCACCACTGTGATTGATGCCACAAAAAACTTAACCAATATTGTTAATGGAACTTTGTCTGGAAATCTGGAGTTTACAGGTACGACTAAAAGTATTTTCACCACCGCAAAAAACTTAAATATTGGAACTGGAAATACTGCTCCCTATGGTACAGGAACTGGCACATTAACTGTTTTTTCCGCTGACACATTATACTTAGTCGGTGGTGCGTCAAGCAGCACTGGAGACACCTCAATCAGTTTTGATGACGACTGGCTTTCCACACCAGTCACTCTTTCTGAATCTGCCACAACCGCACTGGTTGCCGGAAATGCCACGTCAGTTATCAAAGGAATCAACAATGCCTATGCAGCAGCAATTGGAGGCGGTGGAGGAGCTTGGAGTCGGGCCAGCACATTGCTTTGGCCAACTAACACTGCGGATAATGTTTTGGTTGGTGGTGATTTGCTGACAAATGCAGAAATTATTTTGGGCGGATCTGGTCCTTATCTGGGACAGATCATGTTTGGATCAGGCAGTGGC
>Ga0210004_1001383_pt1 | contig 14254 bp, 13 predicted proteins | sample CryGey13umfilter_FD_185450 | JGI IMG/M metagenome (GOLD analysis project Ga0210004, IMG submission 185450) | Groundwater microbial communities from aquifer in Utah, USA - Crystal Geyser 4/8/14 3 um filter (SPAdes) (version 3) | ecosystem: Environmental > Aquatic > Deep subsurface > Groundwater...
TAAATTAATAAAAATGAATTACCCCGCAACAGAGCTGCGAGGTATCCTCAAGGTAGTTAATTATTTTGAAAAACCAATGGTTTCTCAAACTCTTCCTTGCAAGGAATACCCCGGAGCAGAGCTCCGAGGAATACTTTGATTTAATAATAATGACAATTACAGGCCCGGTTCCAAAAATATTATTTAATATCTTAATGTATTTTTTCTATTAAAAATCGGCTCTTTATCGGCTGTTTTTAGAAAATCAAAACCATTCCAATTTTTATAAATTGCGCTTATAAACAAAATAATAAATACTGTCTTTCGGCTAATAATTTTTTTCATAAAAACATAGAAATTATATCAAAAAAAATTTTAAAAAACAAATTAATTGATTTATTGGCATTTGCTAAAATATTAATTTACAGTAATATTATAACTATGGAATATATTACTGCTTCAGAAAAAGAAACTTTTAATTTAGGCAAGACCTTGGCTAAAAAGTTAAAAGGCGGAGAAATAATAGGCCTGAATGGCAATTTAGGCGCCGGCAAGACTATTCTTGCCAAAGGCATAGCTAAAGGTCTGGGAATAAAACAAAATATCACCAGCCCGACTTTTATATTAATGAAAATATATCAAGTCAAAAATCGAAAATCGAAAATCGAAAGGTTATGTCATATTGATGCTTATCGAATTGGTTCAGCTCAAAATTTAATTGCCATTGGCGCAGAAGAATATATAAATAATAAAAATACCATTACCATTATTGAATGGGTGGATAGAATAAATATTAAATGCTCAAAAAATATTTTTATAAATTCAAATAAAAACTTTAAAAGAAAAATTTATGTGAACTGCCCTGCGTCAAGAACGCAGGGCGTCTAATATTAAATTTCAAATAATCTTAATTGCCTAACATCTTCTTTCCTACCCTGGTTTTCTATGTACTTTTCTATAACAGCTTTACCTCCCCTGCCGCTGATAGTCGCAATTAATGTCCATCGGTCCAAAATTCACCTCCCCAAAGTTCTTTTTTGACTTCTGGCGCTTTTGCAAAAATTTGTTGAGCCGATATACTTTTTATCAGCCTTATTACCTGACCGCCAGAGTATTTAAGCAAAAACCTTAACAAAAAATGGACGTGATTTTGGTCAAAACCGATATGAGTAACTTCAACGGCATATCTTTCTTCAAAACCAGCCATGCTTTCCAAAATCACTTCTTCCATTTTCTCGTTAAACAACGATTTTCTATATTTTATCGTCAGTTGGATATGATAATAGCACTCGGAAATGTTATGATACCAGTTCCAAACACCCTGAGAATTCAAATCGCCTTTATTTATTTTGCTTCGGTATGGCATACCCCTATTTTAGCATATCCGACGACGACCTGCGCCAAGAGCGCAGGGTGTTAAAAAATTATAAAATAAAAAAGCTGACATTAAGCCAGCTTCCTTTTTGTTATTATTATATATTTATTAATTTTATTTCATCAATATTATTATCACATCCTATACAACCACTGATTTTAATATATTTATTCACGAAAGAACTGCTAATTATCTCTCCTTTTTCTAAAAATTTATTGGCCGCCTCTTCGTTGGCTTCATAAATCATTCCACAGCCTTTACAAAATATAAAAATAACTGTTTCTCTGTTTTGGAAAGGTAATCTAAGATCATCTTTATTGGCAATATTATTAGTCGCCTTTATTCTTTCCAATGTGGAACCAAAAAGTTCTTTAGAAATATTATTAGGTAACATATCTTCTCCTTTTTTCAATGAATTACCCCGTAGCAGAGTTGCGAGGTATCCTCAAGGTAATTAATTATTTTGAAAAACCAATGGTTTCTCAAACTCTTCCTTGCAAGGAATACCCCGGAGCAGAGCTCCGAGGAATATTTTGATTTAAATCTTTTAATTTTTTTTCTTTATAATAATTTAATACTTGAAAAACATTTGTTCCTACTTCATTTATTTTTTTAAGCCATTCTTCTCTATCCTCTTTAGGATCCAAGCCACTACTCGGCCATTGAAAAACTACATCTGCCTTATGGCTTTCACCCTTTTGTTTGTTCATAGTAACATCTAAACTTGCTAAAACCATAATATTATTATCAAACTCATATTCAAAAATCGCATCTGTCCCCAAATATCTGTCAATATAAGTTCCTATTGTTGAATATATTCTTAATTTCTTATAATCTTCTAATTCAAGTAGTTCGGCTACTTTTGCGTGTAAATCATTAGAAAATCTAGGTTCAGGATCTGAAGGATCTTCATATGTCTGTATTTTTTTTATAATTTTATTTAAAAACTGCCTAAAATCAATTTTTATCCCTTTAAAAATATTACATCGCTCTTCTTCTGATTTTTCAATATCAGGTTTGCTAAATAATTCTTCCTCTAATAATTTCCCTGTATATCCAGATTCTTTCATAATATTTAAATAAATATAATTAAATAAAATATCATATATACTTTATATCATTAGACCGTTGATTAATTAACACTTTCTAAGGGCAACTTGTTGCCCTGATGTAAGCGCTAGAGGCCGTTTAGTCCTCAGCTCTGGCATCAGTGCGGCAATTTAATGGTTTTGAATCGCCGTTGTTCATTTAAAAATATAGATTTACGCTGAACTATTAATTTGAGCCGCTATTAAGGTCACGATCCTTTTACAGTTAAGAACCGTCGCCGTTAGATAATTTTGGATTGCCGTTTTCCAGATACCGAGCCATTTGCATTTTCCCAGTCCGTGGTTGGTTTTGCCATCCGCGAACCGCCGCTCAATTTTGTACCGCTCTTTAATAGTTCGCCGATAGATCATTGTTTTCATCCTGTTTTTCAGTTTTTTTACCGTCCGATTCTTTTTAATAATGATAAATGATTTGCCCTGGTATTCTTCAATCAACTCATGGTTGGCGTTAGTGTCATAGCCCTTGTCCGCCAGTATTTTGGTTCTCTTTCTTAAATCGGTTGACATCTCAACTTCGGCGATGAGCGGTTTGACAATTTGTTCATCCTTGATATTGCCGGGCGTGGTGATGACCTGCTCGATAATTTCCGAATCGCCGTCAATGATAATATGCTTTTTGTAGCCGTAAAACTGTTTCTGGCTTGACTTGCGCCCGAAACGAGCATCACTGTCCGGACTGGTTTTGTCGATATAATTATCCTTGTCATCTCCGCTTTCTTTTTTATCCCGCCCGCTGTTTTTTCTGGCTAGCCGAGATAAATCCACATTGGCCCGCATAGCGGTTGAATCAATAATTTTTAGGCGATCGTGCACTAATTGTTTTACTTTGGCCTGACTGACTATATTATTGAATATGTCTTGAAATGTTTCTTCTTCCAGCCGGTCGCGGAAAACAGTCAGAGTGGAATGGTCTGGCGCCGGATCGTCAACCGCTAATCCCATAAACCACTTAAATGACAGGCGGTCGTTTATCTGCTCTTCAATTTCTCTTAGAGAAACATCATAGAGGAAAGACAGGAATAATATTTTAAACAAAATTTCCGGTTCATAGGGACGATTGCCGGCTTTGCCGTAATTCTCATATTTATCCAAACAAATGCCATTGATGAATGAGAAATCAATCGCTTCGCTTAATTGCTTTAAAAAATTATCTTTAGGGATAACCCGTTCGTACAAATAATTACCGAATAATGAATTTTTATTAGACTGCTTAAACATATATTTTGCGCTTAAAATTAGTGAATTATATCTTAATTTTAGCACAAAATATGGCTTTAAGCCAGTGAAAAACCTTTGGTTTTTCAGTTAATTAATCAACGGTCTAATTATATAATAACATACAAATTAATATAATACTAATGAGTATATTTAAATATTTAAAAAATTTCTTTTATTATTTTAATAATATTCTTATTGGCTCCCCTTTTTATAATTCTGCCTATATTCTCGCTTAATTCTTTTTGCTTTTCTTTGTCAGCCAACAATTCTTTTATTTTTTTTATAAATACCGGCGGCGTTAATTCGTTCTGGTCCAAAACCACAGCTGCGTTTTTATGGTAAAAATAAGCGGCATTGTCTTCCTGATGGGAGTTGGGAATGGGAATTAATATTGACGGCTTTTTAAAATATGCCAATTCAGAGAGTACTCCCATCCCGCAACGGGACACAACCACATCCGCGGCCGCGTAGGCAGCGGCCAAATCTTGGGTATTTAAAAATTCAAATGAATTATAATTATTTACAATGTTATTTACTTCTAATCCACGGGATTCTTCGCTGCGCTTCAGAATGACGGGTTTATTATTTTTATTTTTTCCAGTAACATGAATTATTCGGCAAAATTTTGTCAATTCATCCAAGCTTCTCTCCACTAATTTGTTTATGGCCCCTGCCCCAGTCCCCCCGCCGATAATCAAAACAGCCAGTAAACCATTAGATTGTTTTCTTGTTTTCTTGTTTTCTTGTTTTCTTGTAATCAGATTCTGCCTGATTGGATTTCCGGTCCAAACCGTTTTTGGGCCATAGTCTTTTACTGATTCGGCAAAGGTCGTAGTGATAATTTTGGCAAATGGCGCCATTAATTTATTCGCCAGCCCCGGCCTTATATCCTGCTGGTGGATTAAAACCGACGCGCGCCAAATCCAAGCCGCCCACACTACCGGCACGCTCACAAAGCTACCGGCGCTTATCACCAAATCCGGCTTCCATTTATTAATAATAAACAAAGATTGGATAAAGCCGGTTAGAACATAAAAAGGATCGATAAAATTTTTCCAGGAAAAATACCGCCGGAACTTTCCGTTGACGATTGGTTTAAATTCTATTTTTTCTTTGCCAATCATTTCCCGTTCCACACCATTTTTAGTGCCGATCCATAAAAACTTATAACTTGGACATCGGATGTCCAAGCGGGACATCCGATGTCCAAGTTGTTCTTTTGTTAATTCGTCAAAAATTGCCAAAAGTGGCATCACCGAACCACCGGTACAGCCGCCGGTTAATAATATTTTCTTGATATTTTTTTTACCATTTGTTATCATAAATTACAAATATAAATTTGTTCATTTTTTAATTTTTATAAGGAGTTATCTATGGATATTAATATTCTATTAGCAGAAATATTAGATAAAGAAAGAATACTGGAAGAAGAGAAAATATTTCAGGATGAAATTAATAAAATAGCACACCATGCTTCTTTAGATACAGAAGAAACCATGAAAAAATTTACTAAGATGGTTTATGGTTAAACAAAAAAAGCGTTAAAATTTATATTCATTTGCTTAAGGATTGCATTCTTGAGCTTTTTTATTTTTAATTTTATAAACTTTTAAAACTTTCAACTTTATAACTATCTTCTCGCCTGCTTGCTGATATTAACAAGTATGCCCACCGCGGCCAAACTGGCCAAAATGGCCGAACCGCCATAACTGATAAATGGCAGAGGCACGCCGGTCATGGGAATTAAATTTATTATGCCGCCGATATTAATCATGGCCTGAACAACCAGCCAGGAGACAATGCCGATCGCTAAAATTCTGCCAAAATGGTCAGGCGCGTATTTGGCAATTACATATCCCCGATAAAAAATAAAAGCAAACAACAAAACCAAAATTCCGCTAAAAATTAAGCCGGTTTCTTCGCTGATGATGGCAAAAATAGAATCACCGCTTACTTCCGGCAAATACATAAATTTCTGCCGGCTATTGCCCAAGCCCCGGCCCCAAAACCCGCCGGATCCGACAGCGATTAATGACTGGTTTACCTGATAGCAAATATCATTAGCGCTATACCTCGGATCAAAAAAACATTTAAACCTATCTGCCTGATAAGGCATCGTTTTAACCAATAAAAATAAAGATATTATGCCGGCTATAACTATCAGCAAAATATGGTTGATATTACCTCCGCCGATAAAATAAACAATTAAAGAAGTGATGACAATAATTGACAAAGTGCCTATATCCGGCTGCTTAATCATCAGAAAGCTGATTAGTCCTAAAACCATGAAAAACGGGCCGCTGCCTTCGCGGAATTTGCCTAAACGCTTTCCTCCCCGGCTTTCCAGCCAGGCGGATAAATAAAGCAAAAAGGATAATTTTACAAATTCAGACGGCTGGAGGGAATGGCCGAATATGTTTATCCAGCTCCTAGCCGTGCCATGCGTAGAAGAAACTCCGGGAATAAATACTAATAATAAAAGTAAAATGGAAAAAATAAGAAAACCGAAAGCCAGCTTGGGATTGCGCCAGACATGATAATCTATTTTAGACAATATAAAAAACGCTATCAGGCCCAGCCCCAGCCCGAATAATTGATGCTTGGCAAAAAAATAACCATCCTTATGTTCGGCATATGCTATAGCCGAAGTAGCGGAAGAAAGCATTATCAAGCCGAAAACCAAAATTATACCAACTGCAATTATTAAACCCATATCCGGCTCATGGCCGCTGGTGCCGGTAAACAAACTGTTAATAGCCCTTTTTAATTTCGCCATGTTGCAAAAAATAAAATAAAAATTATATTTTTAAACTACTTATCCTTTCAAACTTTCTGACTTTATGGATTTTAACTCACAGTGTTTTATCCAATAAAAATATTACCAGCCCGATACTGGCGCTCACGCCGGCGATTACCCAGAAACGCATGACGATTTTATGTTCGGGCCAGCCCAAAGCTTCAAAATGATGGTGAATGGGAGCGGATAGAAAAACTTTTTTCCCCGACCGCAATTTTTTGGAAAGAATTTGGATAATAGTGGAAAAAGCTTCTATCACAAATATTATTCCTAAAAAGGGCATAATAAAAACAGTATTGGTGTAGAGCGCCACTAAAGCCAAAGTGACGCCCAGCGATATGGAACCGGTGTCGCCCATAAAAAATCTGGCCGGATTGATATTAAACCATAAAAAAGCCAGCAAAGCGCCGCCCAATACTCCGCAAAAAGACGCTAAATCATATTTGCCGACTGAAAAAGCGATTACTCCATAAGCGCCGAAAGCCACCAAGAGCGTTCCGCCCGCCAGACCGTCAAGGCCGTCTGTCTGGTTAACGGCAAAAGCAGTGCCGACCACTACCGCCACAAAAAACAAAATATAATACCAGCCCAGAAAAAAGTCTCCTAAAAACGGTATATGCACTATATCCCAGCCCAATTTAAAATAAAACCAGAAAGCGCCGAACAAAGCGATTACCGCATAAATAATAAATTTATGGCTGAATTTTATGCCTCTGTTTTTATAACCTATTTTCCTCACGTCTAAAAAATCGTCAACCAAGCCCACGATCGCCGAGGCCACTAAACAACCGAGGGGCAAAAGAGTTTCGCTGCGGGATAGAAAATCCAAATATTTAAAAAACGCAAACGGCAAAAATTTTGCCAAATAATAAAATAATACGCTGAAAATTAAAACTGTCACCCAGACTAAAAGTCCTCCCATCGTCGGGGTGCCGGCTTTATGGGAATGCATTTTAGTAAACAGCGGTGTGGAGCCGTCGTTTCTTATCTGTTTGCCTAATTGATTTTTATATAAAAAATGGGTTAAAATGGGGGTCCAACTGACGGTAAAAATAAAAGCCAAAGCGGTAAGAAAAAATATTTTTATAATATAAAAATCTTGCATAAATTTATTTATATAATCGGCCTAAAATTTATTAAATATATGGAAGCTAGCGCCATTAATAAAAATACATTCACTAAAAAAACCGATGTTAATAAAAGATGAGAAATAAATTTGTTATTTTTATAAAAATATAAAAGTAAAAACAAATTAATTATTAATATCAACAAGCCGAATAAAGGCATTATATATACTCTTTCCACCCGGCCGACAAGATTGATTCCAAAATCGACGTTATAATGGAGAATAAACAAATCTTTAACAGAATCTGAATTTGAATATTGGGAAATATATAAATCTTGCTTGGTTTTGTCACTTATTACTTTAGCTATTGTCCAATTTGATAAATTAATAAATAAAATAATGGCTAAATAAATTTTTATATATAAATAATCAAATAGGTCAAGGATAATTTCTAATATTTTTCTCCAGCCCAAATAAAAATATGAAGATAGGTTATTAATCATATTGGCTATGCTTTATTCTTTAATAATAAGTATTTATATATTAACATATTCGCCAATAAAATAAAATTTTTATTATTTTATAATTTATGTTATAATATAAACACTAATTTTTCAATAAATTTTATATAATACAAATTATCCCCATGTTTACCAAAGAGCAATTAAAAAATATAATAATCAAATCCAATATTTTATCAGCCAAAGAATTTGACAGCATAGACAAGGAGGCAGCTTCAATAAATAAAAGCATTCTAAATTTATTATATGAAAAAAAAGTTGTTTCTTCTATGACTTTTTATGAAGAAGCGGCTAATTATTTTAAAATTCCTTTTATAAACCTCAAGGAGCAAACCATCCGCCGCGATGTCTTATTGAATATTCCGGAACCGATTGCTATTACGCACAATTTAATTCCTTTTTCATCTGATAATAAAACTATAAAAATTGCCACTATCAACCCTAATGATTTGGAAATTTTTGAATTCATCAAGAAAAAAACCGGCTTAGAGCCGATAATTTATTTAACCACGCCGGAAAGCATTAAAGAATGCTTGAAACAATACCATAAAACCTTAAAAGCGGAAATAAATTATTTGACAGAAGACAAAAATGCCGATCTTGATTTTAAAAACGGCGATGATTTGCATAAATTGGCTGCCGATATTCCCATTGTCAGAATTGTCGATACTCTTTTGGAATACGCCATTTATGAAGAAGCCAGCGATATCCATATAGAGCCGGGAGAAAAAGAAGTTGATATTAGATACAGGATTGACGGCGTTTTAAAAAATGTCATGATTCTTCCTAAAAATGTCCAACCCGGCATAATCGCGCGCATAAAAATTCTTTCTAACTTGAAAGTGGACGAACATCGTCTGCCTCAAGACGGCCGCTTTAAAATAAGCAATAATGAATATAATGTCTCATTCCGCGTTTCGTTTATTCCCACTTTTGACGGCGAAAAAATAGTTATGCGCCTGCTAAACGAAAAAAGCCAAATTTTAACTCTTAAACAGCTGGGTTTTCAGCCCAATAGTTATGAAATTGTTAAAAGAAATATTTCTAAGCCCCATGGCATGATATTAGTCACCGGACCGACCGGTTCCGGAAAAACCACCACTCTTTATACTCTATTGAATATCCTTAATACTTCGGAAGTAAATATTTCTACCATAGAAGATCCGATTGAATACCGCATGGAGCATGTCAATCAATCTCAGGTCAACTCCAAAATCGGCTTTACTTTTGCTTTAGGACTGCGCGCCTTATTAAGGCAGGACCCGAATATAATTATGGTTGGCGAGATCCGCGATGAAGAAACAGCTGAAATCGCCGTGCATGCCGCTATGACCGGCCATTTACTTCTTTCCACTCTGCACACGAATGATGCCATCACCACCCTGCCTAGATTAGCTAATATGGGCATTCCTTCTTTTTTACTGGCTACAACCGCCAATCTTATTATTGCCCAAAGATTGGTCAGAAAAATTTGCCCTAACTGCATTCAAAGCTATAATTTAGATAAAGGGACTATTAAAGACCTGCAAAAACAACTGAATATAGATAATATTTTAATTACTCTGGAAAAGGAAAAGGCCATTTACGATGCTAAAAAAGGTTTGGAATCAATCCTTTTTTACCGCGGCAAAGGATGCAAGCGATGCGATAATTCCGGCTACAAAGGCCGCATCGGCATCTACGAAACATTGGAAATCACCCCGGAGTTGTCAGAATTAATATTGAAAAAAGCCGATGTCAATGAAATTAAAAAGCAGGCATACAAGCAAGGCCTTCTGACTATTGTTGAAGACGGATTTATCAAGGCCAAGAACGGCATAACAACTATTGAAGAAATTATGCGGGTGACCATGGAATAGAATATCTGCTTAATAAATTAAATTACTAATATAAGCAATCATTATGGCTGTAAATTTACAGTACAAAAAAGACAGCGACAAAAGCAAATCAACTAACAAAAGCGACCTTTCATTTGATTTAATAATAAAAAAAATTAATTTATATTTAAATAAATTTTCCGGAGTGCCTTTGCGCGAAAAATTATTTTTTATCCAGCATCTCGGCATTATGCTTAAAGCCGGCATATCAATGTCAACCGCCATAAACACCCTGTCCCAAGAAAGTGAAAATAAATATTTTAAAAAAATTTTAATAGATATAGCCAACAGCGTAACCAAGGGCACCAGTTTATCGGCCAGCTTAAAGCCATACAGCCATATATTCGGGGAACTTTTTATCAGCATGATTGACGCCGGCGAATTATCAGGCAAGCTGGAAGAAGTTTTAGCCCAGCTTTATATTCAGTTGAAAAAACAGCATGAATTAATTTCAAAAGTCAAAGGCGCCATGACCTATCCGGCCGTAATTATAGTGGCTATGATGGGAATCGGCACTTTTATGCTGGTATTTGTCGTGCCGAAAATAACCAGCATGTTCGCCGATTTTAACGCAGAATTGCCCCTGCCGACAAAAATTCTTATTTCCGTTAGCAACACCTTGGTGACCCATGGCCTGATAGTTTTGTTTATTTTAATATTGTTTATTTTTATGATTGTAAAAATATTAAAAACTTACAAAGGCAAATATTACATGCAAGCGCTGTTATTGAAAACTCCGATTTTTTCTTCAATTATTAAAAAAATTAATTTGGCTAAATTTGCCAGAACTATCAGCTCGCTTTTGAAAACTGACATTATGATTATTAAAACTTTTAAAATAACCGGCAATGTCATGGGAAATTTGCATTACCGGAAAGCTTTAATGGATATGGCCGAAAAGATAAAAAAAGGCGGGCAGATTAACGAAGTGATAAAAAATTATCCCAAGCTTTTTCCCCCAATTGTCGTGCAAATGGTTACTATCGGCGAGCAGACCGGGGAATTGGATAATATTTTATTGGAATTGGCTGAATTTTACGAAAATGAAGTTGACCAAACTATGAATAATTTGCCTTCCATAATCGAACCGATCCTGATTTTATTTTTAGGCTGCGCGGTCGGCGCTATGGCCGTGGCGATAGTTATGCCGATGTACAGCATCACTACCGCCATTTCCTAAAAATATATTTTCGGCTTAATAAACCATATAAGTATGATTAAAAATCCACTTAAAAACAGCTCTGGCCTTACTTTAATTGAGGTGATGGTTTCCTTAGCTGTTATAGTTATCTTAATGATGGGTATTTACAGTTTGGTGATACTTTCCCTGAATATAACCGCTGATAACACTTCCTACGTGGAAGCTATTAGCATAGCTAATCAAAAAATGGAGCGGATTCGCAATTTACCATACGCGAATGTCGGCACTTTGACGGGGTCTCCGCCAGGGATTATTCCCGAGTACGAAACTATTAACAAAACTGCAATATTCACTGTGCACGCTACCGTTATTTTTTACGATGATCCCTATGACGGCACTATTGCCTCTTCCACCGACTCCATCGGTAATGACTATAAAATCGTTACGATTGACGTGTCTTGGCAAGGTCATTTTAAAAGCAAAAACGTGACTGTATTTTCTAAAGTAATTCCCAAGACTGAAGAAACGAATGAAGGCTACGGCCTTTTAAAAATATACGCGGTGGATGCCAACGGCTCTCCGGTGCCGAATGCCGATATTCATGTGCAAAGCGCTGTTCCTTCAATCAGCGCTGATTATATAACGGACGGCAATGGCTTCTTTTATTTGCTGTTATTGCCGGCTTTTGAAAATTATGAAGTGACAGTAACTAAAGCCGACTACGGCGCGGATAAAACTTATGCCCGAGACGCGATTAACCTTAACCCTTCCAAGCCTAATATTTCAATTTTTAACGGAGCCAAGACGGAAGAAAGTTTTTCCATAGACAAACTGGCGGCTCTGAACATCAGGACCGTGGCCAACACTCTGCCGAATAACTGGATGGTTAATGCTGCCGGCAATGACGACAAGGCTAATGTCCGTTTCTCCGGCGATAATTCTAATAATATGTACTTTGTTTGGCAGAATTCATCCGCCACCTCTTCCTTTGTTTATGTTCAAAAATACAGCCAGACGGCCGTAAAGCAATGGGGATCCGATTATAAAATAAGCGCTACTAAATTCCAGAAAAATCCTGATATCGCCGCGGCCGCGAACGGCGATTCTTTTATTGTCTGGCAAGACAATTCTAGCGCTTTAAAATTAATAAGCAAAAATAAACCTAGCAACCGGATAGTTTTGGCCGAACCAAAACTAAATGATTTAACAAATGCGCGGACGGAATTTGCAATACTCCCCGCCCAGGCTAATCTTGCCCCGACGTTTAACCAAAAAATCATTGATTTCATTTCTCCCAAAAGCTTTATTAATTACAATAAATATTCTCAAGTTATAATTAATTACCTCGGTGGTATATTTGATTTTAAACCTGCCCAAGCCGCCGGCGGGGTTGCCATTGTCCAGACAAAAATAGGCTCGCCAGGCAATAATACTTATCAGCTCTCAGCCGCTTTTAACAGCCCTCCGACTGCCGGCAATGTTATTATCGCCATTGCCGCCCACCGCAACAATAATTCCGCTTTTAACGCGCCCACCAACGCGGCCGGCGTTTTTACCCAGTCGGCTTACAGCAATTCCTCATGGTATTTAGACGTTGGCATTTGGCATAAAATAGCCGGCGCCGGCGAACCGTCTCAAGTTAATATTACCAGCACTCAAATTATTGGCGGAGGCGTTTTGATGATTATGGAAGTCTCCGGGCTAGATACCTCTAATTTATTGAATGTGACAACTACCAACGACCAAACCGGCGGTAATTCTCTAACCGCTACTACCGGTGCCACTGCCGTTTCAACAGATACAGGCTGGGCCGTAGCCGCCATCGGCTGGGGCGATAATAATTTTAACACGCCAAACAGCTCTAATTGGTCATCCGGTTCCGCCGACAATTGGACCCAGCAATTATGGAATGATTGGTCCACGGGCAATAACGGCTCTTTGGCCGCGGCTTCGTTGAATATCACTGCCGCCGCCGCCCAAAGAGCCACTTTGACTTTAACCGGCGGCGGCGGCGAACAAAGGAACAGCGCTTTAGCTGTTTTTCACGTTGCTTCGTCTAATGACGTTACGGTCAACAACCTAGGTAATCAAGTATCATCAACCACCATCCCCGCTAGCGGTTTATTTGTTGGCGGCGGTTTTGTGATTATAAACAATACTACCCCGCGCGATGTTACTGGCATTAATATTACTGAACACGGCACAGTTGACGCGCAAACCGGCTTGGCTAATGTAAAATTATATTATGACCTTGACAATACCTACCCTTATGATTGCGCTGGAGAAATCTACAACGCCGGCAGCGACTTACAATTCGGCTCTAGCGCCACTTTTAACGGCGCGGATGGAATTGCTTTATTTAACAACGCCGGCGGCGTTGATATAGCGGCTACTCAATCTATGTGCGTTTATGTTGTTTTAGATGTCACTGCCTCGGCAATTAAAGACAATACGCTGGAAATCAAAATTAATAATACAACCGCCGATGTTATTATCAGCTCCGGCGCGATAACTCCGGCTGTAAATATTGAAATTTCCGAAACCACTGATTTATTAGCTCCGGCCAAGCTTTGGCAATACCATTACCGCTGGCATAACGACGACGGCAATGAAACAAACGCCACTTGGCGAGCTGACGAAGACATGCCTGCCACTATTAGTATTAATCAAATAATACGCCTGCGTTTTGCCATAGCCAACAAAGGCAGTATTACTTCCAGTAGTGTTGAATACCAAATTGAATACGGAGAAGCCGCTTCCACTTGCGCCAGCATAACCAGCTGGCTGACCCTGCCTAATAATGATACCCTGGCCTGGCGGATGGCTGACTCGGCTAATTTTACCGATGGCGATTCCAGCACTAACGTTGTCGGCGACCTAACCGACGAAAATGTTAACTTTAAAGCCGGCTACCTGCAAGATACCTCTGCTAAAACCGTTGGTTTGACCTTGACCGCCGACGAGTTTACCGAAATTGAATATTCAATCAAAGCCACTAATTTAGCTACCGACTCCGACTATTGCTTCCGCCTATCCGATAACGGCGCTACCGCCGTCTTTAACTACGATGTTTATCCTCTTATTTCCATCATCGGAGACGATAATATTTATCTAATCAGGCTGAATGAAAACTCCAATCCTTTATGGACTATTAAAAAAGTCAACAGCGAC
>Ga0210004_1001398_pt1 | contig 14148 bp, 17 predicted proteins | sample CryGey13umfilter_FD_185450 | JGI IMG/M metagenome (GOLD analysis project Ga0210004, IMG submission 185450) | Groundwater microbial communities from aquifer in Utah, USA - Crystal Geyser 4/8/14 3 um filter (SPAdes) (version 3) | ecosystem: Environmental > Aquatic > Deep subsurface > Groundwater...
TGTAGTCGTATCTGAGTAGCAGTTACCAATTGAGTAATTAAGCTCCGCTTGCACACGGATACTATCCATATCCGCCTGGATCGCCGCATCACCACCCTTCGAACGAGCAGTATTCAACGACGCGAGGACAACAGCGGATAAGATGCCGATGATTGCGATGACGACGAGTAATTCGATAAGAGTGAAGCCTCGGGAACGATTTTGGTACATAAATTATTATTATTATATTTAACTAATAACTGAATCATATGCCTTATCTGCCGAAAAAGAAACAGGGGGTGTGGATAACTCCTTGTGTTGACACGACGTGTTAATCAAATTCTTCTACAGGAGCGAATTGATCGAGTCGATGTAACATCGTTTCTCGAGCAAACTCCTTAAAGGACCTTGGGGTCTCGAACAATTCTCCAAGTAAATCCTTCGTGATGATGGGTGTCGCGCGAATACCGGCATACGCCCCTAGGCTATTGAGAGAATCTTTGGACGTTCGACCATAGGCATCATCGAAATTCTCGATTGCCTTCCGTAATCCGCCAGGATAGAGTTCAAAAGGGTTCTTGACCATTATATATACGGCGAGATTGCGAAAATCTGTGTCCTCTTCGACTAGTCGTGATTTGAACGGTCTTTGGAATAAAGAACCATTTTCTTCATATTTTTCGTTGATGAATTTTGAATAGGACATACTCACGCGGTGCATAAATCTGCTCGTACCACCTTCGACGATTTCCTTAAGCATCAAGTGTAGATGGTTATCCATAATACTGAATGCGAGAATTGATACGATAGGTTGACGCTCTCCAAATACATTGGGCCATTGGAAATGTTCTTGGTCCACAGATATTTCGAGTTCTCGTCTCCAATTATCTGGCATTCTATCGGCATGATTGAAATAATAAAGATTGGAAAGCAAGTGCTGTAAATCTCCACGTTGTCGAAAAATGGGAAATTTTTTCACTCCACGGGTATATATGTGCGCGTATGAATCGATGCCAATCAATTCGCGAGCCATTAAAATCCACAATATCAGTGATTGACACGACGTGTCAACAAGAAAGAGAAAGAAATGGGTCGAGACAATCCTATGAGATGGGAACGAATTCAGTTTTCAAATGGAACCAGCGAGGTTATAGATCGGGAGTAGGACGGCGGCGAGGAGCGTCCCGACGCCGATGCCGAGGAGCACAATCATAATCGGCTCGATAAGCCCGACGAGAGTATCGACGGCATTCGCCACCTCGCGATTATAGAACTTCGCGAGCGTTGTGAGGATTTTCCCTAGCTCGCCGGTCTCCTCGCCAACCTTCGTCATCGCGACCATGATGCCCGGTATCCCCGCATGCTTGCCGAGAGCGCTCGATATAGAAGAACCTCCTTTTACATCCAATCCGACATCGGAAAGTATGTTTGCATATATGGCATTATCCACGACAGAACTGGAAATCTCAAGCGCCTTGACGACCGAAACACCGGAAAGAAGCATTGTGGCAAAATTGTCCGCAATGCGCGAAAGATAGAGTTTCTGGTAGAGATCGCCGACATATGGCACCGAGAGCTTCAGGCCGTCGATTATGAACCTGCCGCGTTCGGTCTTCCCTAGTTGCCAGAGGTAGAAACCGCCCGCGATAAGAGCCATGAGCAGGAAGATGCCGTATTGAACGATAAAATTTGAGAAGCCGATGACGATTTTTGTGTAAATCGGTATTGCTTGGCCGGAATCGACGAGCACGGCGCTGATTTTCGGTATGACGAGCGTGAGCATGAGCGCCATCACCGCGAAGAAGACCATGATGACGAATATCGGATAAATGAGCGCATTTTCGACCTTGCTTACCAGGTCGTAGGAACGATCGAGATAATCGGCGAGGTAATTGAATGTTTCCGACAGTTTTCCCGATTCCTCGCCCGCGTAGACCATATTCACATAAAACGCCGAGAAAACTTTAGGGTGGCGCGCCAGCGCAGAACTTATAGGGCTACCGCTCTGCAGATCATCTCCGACGATGGAAAGGACGGTCGCGAGCTGTTTGTTGTCGACCTCGGAGGCGAGAAGGCGGAACACGCGAAGCGTGGAAACTTGCGCCTCAAAGAGAGTCGCTATTTGGCGCGAGAGGATGACGACGTCTTTGTTGGATACTCGACCGAAGAACGATATGTTGAACTCGAGCAATGAGCGTTTTTCGGTTGACTCGATGACCGAGATGATAAGATTACGCCGCTGAAGCGAAGAAACGGCGACTTCCTTTGAAGGGGCTTCGATGGTCCCGTCGCGTTCGTGCCCGTCCTGATCAATCGCATGGTACTTAAATAGCATAGAGGTCAGAGATAGCGCTCGAACGTTTTCGGATCCATCGCGTGTTCGTAGGCGTGCTCAACTGTCACTTCTCCCTTATGCACAAGACCCGCGAGCATACGGTCCATATCAATCATGCCCTCCTGCGAGGAGGTCTGGATGACGGCGTTTATCTCGTGGGTTTGCGCTTCGCGGATAAGATTCGCCACCGCATTATTATTGATAAGAAGCTCGTACGCCGGAATGAGCCCGCCAGAAACGCGCGGGATAAGTCGTTGAGAAAAAATGCCAGCGAGAGAGCCCGATAACTGTACGCGCACCTGATCCTGCTGTTCGGCGGGAAACATATCGATAATGCGGTCGATGGTCTGCGCGGCGTTATTGGTGTGGAGCGTAGAAAAAACGAGGTGACCGGTCTCGGCGGCGGTGACCGCCGAAGAAATAGTCTCGTAATCGCGCATCTCGCCGACCATAACGACGTCCACATCTTCACGAAATGCGCTTTGCAGAGCGGCATGGAAATCGGGCGTGTCAATATGGATCTCGCGTTGGTGGATGAGCGACTTTTTCGGCGTGAAGAGATACTCGACCGGGTCTTCAATGGTGAGGATATGCTCCGCGCGAGAGTCGTTGATGCGGTCAATCATCGTGGCGAGCGTCGTCGATTTACCATGTCCGATCGGTCCCACAACGAGGAAAAAACCTTGCTCGCGCTGGGTAAACACTTCAAGTATCGAAGGGAGATTGAGCTCGGCGAAGGTGCGGATGGTATGTGGCACGAGCCGGAGTGCAATTGCGATTCCCCCTTGTGCAATGTACCCGTTGACGCGAAACCGTACATTCGTCTGATACGCATAGGAAAGGTCGATATTCTGATCCCGCCGGAACGAATCCCATCTGTCCGGAGGCACAATGCTCTTGAGCATTAATTCCGTGTCTCCTGCAGTAAACGCCGGATATTTGGAAAGAGGAAACAGCGCGCCGCTCACGCGGAGCATGGGCGGTCCGCCAGCGAAGACGTGGAGATCTGAACCACCTTCGGTGACGACGAGGTCGAGAAGCTCTGCGAGACGTATTTCGGTGGCCATATTACTGGTGGTGACGAGATTCTCCGTCTGGAGATGCCCCAGATTCAATGGTGCGTATCGTCTCGGCGAACACTTCAGAAGGAATGGCTGACGCCTTGACGATGTATCCGTCGGTAGCGAACTGCTTTGCTTTTTCTAGGTCGGAATCTTGGCCTTGGTTCGAGAGAATGATTATCTTCGATCCTTGTGCGAGGTGTTCCTTCCGTATTATCTCGAGCACTCCGAAACCGTCCATACCAGGCATAACGAGGTCGAGGAGAATGGCGTCCGGCGCTTTTGTATCCCCTTTTCGAAGGGTGGCCACGAGTTCTTCACCGCCGCCAAATACGCCCACCTCATGACCAGCATTCTTAAACTTAATCGCGTAGAGATCGAGTAAGAATCTGTCGTCATCAACAATATAGACGTTGTAGGTCATTGTCGAAATAGTATACTACGTAATTCCGTCAAGCGGTGTCCTCCACGGGGGAAAGTTCTCCTCCAAGCGTGTTGATTTCTTCAAAGGGAATTTCGCCAGCGAGCGCCTTTACGATGGCATCCTCACGCATGGTGAACATGCCGCTCGCGCGCGCGACGGCGTAGATCTTTTCATCGACCGGTTCTTTCAAGATCACTTGTTCTATTTTTTTATCCATGCGCAGTATTTCGAATACAGCAGTACGGCCGCGCGTGCCATTCGGGCATTCGCCAGTTGGACCTGCGTGATAAAACTCCTTGAAGGGAGGAAGTGCTGTGCGATATTCGAGCGGTATATCGGCAAATTCTCGGTCAAGAAATTTTTTCATGCTATCGGTAATCGGGAATGGCTTGCCCGCGTCTTTGCAGAGCTTGCGGACAAGGCGCTGCCCGACAACAGCGACCAGGGTCGGCGCGATAAGGAATGGATCAACACCCATATCGATAAGGCGCGGGATTGCGCCGACGGCAGTATTGGTGTGTATGGTGGAGAAGACGAGATGGCCTGTCAGTGCCGCTTGCACAGCAAGCACTGCAGTCTCCTTATCGCGGATTTCGCCGACCATGATGATGTCCGGGTCTTGGCGCAAGATGGAACGAAGCCCATTGGCGAACGTGTATTCTATTTCGGGCCGCACTTGGCTCTGTGAGACGCCGGAGATCTCATATTCGACAGGATCCTCGAGCGAGACGACATTTGCCGTCTCGCGGTCAAGTTCGGAGAGCATCGCGAAGAGCGTAGTCGATTTCCCAGAACCAGTCGGTCCAGCGATGAGAACGATGCCGTACGGAACTTTCATGATGGCGCGAATGAGAGCGAGCTGTGTTTTCGTAAGTCCTATCGATTCTAGCGTCGCGGTAGTGGCCGATTGATCGAGGATGCGCATTTCCACTTTCTCCCCGTATTCCGTCGGAAAGGTGGAGACGCGAAAATCGATACGGCGCGTATCGACAGTCGCCGAGAAACGACCGTCCTGCGGTTTACGTTTCTCGTCGAGACGCAACTTTGAAAGGATTTTGATGCGTGCAATAACCGCCTCATGCACTCTGGCCGGTAATTCCAAAGAAGTGTGGAGATCGCCATCCATACGGAAACGGACTCGCGTCTTGTTCGGCGAAGGCTCGATGTGGATGTCGGATGCGCGTCCCTCAATAGCGTATCGCAATATGGTTGACACAATTTTCGTCACCGGCGAGTCCTCTTTCAGAGCCTCGCGGGGGCCGGTAAGGGTAAGCGGCTTGTCATCAAGTAGCGACTCCATTTCAGACGGCGTAGACGGCGCGGCGGATGCGGAGGTGGCAGTCGTCTCATATTCGGAAAGCGCCCTGTTGACTTCGCCTGAAAGATTCTGATACTCATCGAGTACGCGTTCAAAGTCTTCTTTTGTGATAAGGATAATTTTATAGGGCAAGCCGATTTTACCTGAAATAAATTGTAGTGCATCAAACGCCTCGATATTGTCCGGATCGGTAATGCCGACTTCGAGCGCGCCTTCAACAACATTGAGCGGCACGAATTTATAGTAACGAGCCGAATCGATCGGAATATATTGAAATACCTCTTGATTGGCGGGCGGGTCGCCGAGTATGCGAGTTGGCAATCCGTATGCCTTCCCCGCGACAGCGAGTGCGTCCGCTAGCGAGATACCACGCTCGGCGAGCGCATCGGCGAGCGGACGATTTTTCGCGAGTTCGGACTCGACCATCGCGTGATCGCTTGTAGAGAGGATGCCCTTATTAACAAGTAATCTGAGAAGATTCATTCATTAGTGTCCGCTCACTCCGGGAATGGGCGCCAAGGGATCGGGGCGACCGGCAGGTTCAGAAGAAATGGATGTCGCGATATCAACAAGCGCATTGAAACGCGGATCTGAAAAAATGCTGGTGTTGAACGAGATTGACTGGAGCTCGCCGACCAACGTTTCGAATTGTAGCTGTGCCTGATTCACGGATGCGCTGGTAGATGCAGATAGAGGTGGCTGATTCCCTGTCCTGGTAAAAAAATACCAATAGGCGCCAGCCGCGGCAATGAGCGTGATGATGATGAGAAGTGTCGTGTTGAGTTTCATAGTGTTGAAAAAGCGTTTAGCGCAGCCAATAGAGACGTAATTGCACTTGATAGGTGTAGACACCCGTGTCTGAACCCTTAACGGAAATATCCTTTACGTCAAGAAGGCGCTCACTCTTCTCTACTCCGCCAAGGAATGTTTTCAACGCGGCATACGTTCCGATGGCAGAAAGCGAGAGATCGGCTGAACCAACCGAACTTGCGCTCACATTCGCTGATTCCGCGGATGCGGTGTTTGCTGTAACGTTAATGTTGGAGAGCGAAAGCCCACTTCGAGCGGCAAGAGCGTTCAGGTCGAGTACAAGTCTGACATTATCGACCGAATCGGGAAGGAAGGAAGAGAGCCGCGTGAGATCCGCCGGATCGATGGCGCTTCGGGCAGTAGCGAGTTCGTTTTGTTGAGTAGCATACCTGCTTGCGGCGGCGAGCGCCTGGTCGTCGGAGGCAATGGCCGCTTTCGACGCGGCTATCGGACCTGACCAAATCGGGTCCACATAGGTGAAGAATATGCCTATGGAGACTAGAAGTGCAAGTGCGGGAAGTATGCGGCTACTCATAATGAAATGGTGGTTGAGGCGGTCGAGGTCGCAAACGCACTCGGTATCGCCGAACTCGGCAAGAAGGCGATGAGGTTCGGGTCGATCATGGCGGAAAGAGCGAAAGAAACAGAATCATCTTTATTGATAACGATATTTGAAAAGACAGCCTCTTTGATGAGACCGTCAGCGGCGAACTCGGTAGAAGCGACGGCAAGCGCATTGAAACTCTTCGCGACGCCGGAGCCGTCGAGTTTTACTTTTTTCGCATCGTCGACAGCGAGGTGGAGTGAAGTGAAGCGGACAGTCGTTGGCAATATCGTCTCGATCAGCTTAAAGAAGCCGGAGAATGCGATATGGTTCCCTAGAAGCGTTGTGCTCAAATTGAGGCGGTCCCGTAATCGTACGAATCCTAGAACCGTCGCTGAATCAATCGTCGCTTCTGCCTTCGCGAGTTCTGTGTCCTTCGAGACCTGCGTCGCGGCAAGAATTCGGCCGTAGAAGAAGACGCCGATCGCAAGAGCGAAAATGACACCGAGAACCGAGTACCCGAAGAAACCGAACGCGCCGACGAAATCGGTGCGGAACCGGCGAGCGGCAGCAGACGCTGACTGGGGGATGAATGAGGTTGGTATCGTAGGTGGGAGAGCCATAGTGTTTAGTATACGATACTTATCTGTGCTTAATGCGATGGGGTGTGTAAAACTTTTTATCGCGCTTCTGCAAGCTTGCGCAATGCGATCCCGACGGCGACTGCGAACTCGGGACCAATCTCTTCGAGAATCGAACGCATAAATGCTGGTGCCTCGGTTTTCAGAAAAGGATTCGCGACACGGACGTCAATCGAGAAAGTCTTTTTCGCATACGCGCCGAGCTCTTTGGTGACCCCGCCGCCGCCCGTAAGTATGATAGAGGTTACCGATTTTTTGTTCACCGTCTCATATTGCACAAGAACTCGCCTCGCCTCGGAAAAAATGCGCGAAAAAACAAATTCGGGACCTCCAAATGCTCCTGCGCCACCAAGACCTTCTTTCTTTTTCAGCGCCTCAGCCATGGCAATGGAGACGTTGTTTGAAACCGAAATAGCGCGCGTGATATCCTGGCTTCCGGTGCCTATGAAGTGCGAAAGCACTACGACGCCGTGCTCGATAACGTAGGTTTTCGTCGAAGCCGCGCCGACGTCGAGCACCATGACCGGTTTCACCTGCTCCTCGACCACTGCGCGGATGGTGCTGAAGATCTCAATCTCGTAGAAGCTCGCGGCGAGCCCCGCACCAGAAATGACTTTTTGAAGAAAAGAGAGTTCATCGTTATGGACCGCGACGAGAAGTACTTCGATATTTCCGCCGTCCTGAGATGCATCGTGGATGGATTCTTTTTCGGCGAGTTGCACCTGCTCCGCTCTGGGCATAATGAACCAATCGAGTTGCACTTCGCTTATCGGCATGGGAATATATTTGCGTGCTTCAAGCTCGATAACGGTTTTTTGTTCCGCAGGATTCTTGCGGTACGGCAGAACGACTAAGCTAAGGAGGGAACGCGCGAAAGGTATCGAGACACCGCAATTTTTCGTCGTCACTTTCGCCTCGCGCAAAAGATCTTTCAGCGTTTCTGTAATTTGTTCGGCGGAAAGATTTGTCGCCTGCCCGACTTCGGAGCCGCTATAGGGACCGAGTGCGAGTTCGCCGTAGGTCTCGAGCACCGCCTGCCCGCGTTCCTTACGTAGCTGTACGACCTTCAAGGACGATGAACCTATGTCAACGCCGAGAAAGCTTTTTTCCTTTTTTCTAAATAGAAAATCGAGAAATGACATACGAGAATAATACCATAATGATTCTGCAACACTGGTTTGATATCTTATTCCCTCCACGTGTGGATGAAATCACTTTGCGTGGCATTTCAAACGACGAGTTTCTCGCACTCGTGGCGCCTCGACTCGTCTCGGAAACCAGGCCCGAAACGATTGTGCTTCTTTCCTTCGATAATCCATTTGTCCGCGCGGCCATACACGAAGCGAAGTATCGCGGCAACGAACGTGCTTTCGAACTCCTTGCACTCGTGCTTGCTGAATACCTACGCGATTGTGACGATATAGGACGTACGACGTCCTATATAGTGCCAGTACCGCTTGGAAAAAAGCGGCAGAAAGAGCGTGGTTTTAATCAAGTAGAAGAAATAGTACGCGGCGCCATGCGAAAGTGCGAGATAAAAGTAGGAACTAATGTACTCGTCCGTACACATGAGACGATTTCGCAAGTCTCGCTTCCCCGCCACAAGCGCGAAGAGAATATGCGTAGCGCATTTAGCGCCTTGCACCAAGCAGATCCCACTTGCTCCTACATCGTAGTAGACGACGTGCTCACCACTGGCGCCACGCTTCAAGCCGCCATCAATGCGCTTAAAGGAGCCGGCGCAGAACACATCATCCCGCTCGCTCTCGCGCACTAAATTTGATATTCTGCTCTCTACGGAGACGTGGCTGAGTGGTCGAAAGCACCTCGCTGCTAATGAGGCAGGGGAGAAATCCTCTCGTGGGTTCAAATCCCACCGTCTCCGCCAAGAATCACATTTCGAAAAATCAAGGTTGGAAGCCTCGGCGCGTTGCGCCTCGGCTGTTTCTTACGATTTCACAAAAAGTGAAAATTGGCGGTGTGTATTAAACAAAGTTCGAATGTATTTTGCTGATAATCCTGATGTCGACTAATCGCACGCGCGGAGCGCGTGGTGGCTTGAAACTGCCTCGTACGCTCCAATTGCGTGGTGATGCGAACCAATGCGCCTCGGACACGCTCGCGGACTCGCGTGTGCAAAAACCAAAAAATTTCCTTGCATTTTTCTCGCGCCTCCTCACCCCACCCCTTCACCGCGAAGCGGAAAAAGAAATGGAAAGGAAATTTTTGGTTTTGCTTCGCCGTAGTCATATTTACCTTTGGTTTATTTTTTGCTATCATTGTAATAAGTTAGATAGCCATAGATAACTACTACTCTAATTATAGTAATATATTACAATGTCTGCAAGTAAAAAATCAACAATCGCAAATAACATCAAGAAATACCGACAAAAACTCGGTGTTTCTCAAGATCGCCTTTCTAAAATGGCGGATGTTACTTATAACACCATTATTAAAATCGAATCTGGCGGAAGCCAGAATCCGACTATTGATACACTTTTAAAAATTGCTAAAGCTCTTGATGTTAATGTTGATGATTTAATACAGAAATAGTTATGAAAAAATTGATTTTTGAAAATATATTGGAAAATGCGGGGAATGATGCAATCGAATTTGTAGAAACAAATGGTCAAAATTGTTTGCGTCCGCCGCTGTATAATGCAGAGAGCTATGTTAATGATGTAGTAAAAGATAAATACTTTGCTGCACTAGCAATTGTGCGTCACTATGTAAAATTAACGAGTGATGTATATTGGTCTGAAGTTGGTGCATTCAATGTAGATCTTTTTATGTTGACACCAAGTGCTTCATCTCCAATGGGTCCGGGATCTGACTCTGAAGTGATATGTATTCAGTTTGGTAAATATCATACCAACCTCACAGACTCATCACAGTTTGGTTTTGAGCCACTCATGTTTCATCTCGATAAAGTATACTGTTATTTACCATCAATGCGAGGTGAGGATCCTGATGCTCGACATCTCAACCAATTTTTTCACTGTGAAGCGGAAATAGTTGGAACACTCGATGAATTATTACCGTCTGTTGAAGGCTATATACAGGCACTTGCCAGGATATTTATGGCACTCGTGCCAATCATTGAGCTCATAAGTATTGATTTCTCAAAAACAGAACAGGCATTGCAAAATATTGTCAATGCCAAGAGTTTCAACAAGAAGACTTTCAACGAAGTGTATCCGTGGCTACAGGAAAATCCTTCATTCCATTTGGAAAATGATTTTGGAAGAAATATTACCAATAGCGGCGAAGTTGCACTTGTCCGAGCTATGGGAGATGGTTTACCGATGTGGCTCTGCAACTACGACCGAGACACTGTTGCCTTTTATCAAAAACCAAATCATGGAAATACAAACTCCGTTATAAATGCAGACTTGTTATTTGCACCAATTGTTGAAGGTGGTTTTGGCGGAGAAATTGTAGGCTCTGGACAACGACAGGATAACTCTGAAGAAATTATTGAGTCACTTAAAAGACAAGAAGTCGATGGCGAACCTTATGAGTGGTACATCAATCTTCGCAAACAACCTAACTACAAAACAACATCTGGTTTTGGATTGGGAATAGAGAGATTTATCGCCTGGGCACTTGGATATTCTGATATTAAAGATGTGATTCATTATCCGCGGCTTAAAAATATTAAAACACTACCATAATTATGCAAAAGAAAATTTTCGATACATTTTTTAAACCATATGCAAAGACCGTTGATAAAGCGGCTGGTGTCAGTGCGTTTTGGCGATTGTCAGACGAAATTATAACTGAAATTGTCAGACGCGAAATTGCACCGTATTGTACAGATTCATCGCTTACCATGGACGCTGGCGGGGGTACAGGAAGGTGGGCAATAAAACTAAGTGAGGTTTTGAAAGGGAAACTTGTTATATTCGATCGTTCGGCAGATATGCTTGCGAAAGCATCAGAAAATATCGGTAAGAGCAACGTATCTGATCGCATTAACATGGTAGAAGGAGATCTAATTCAGATAGATTATTTCGCAGACAATAGCGTTGATAATATTGTGAGTATTTATAGCCCACTCAGTTTTATCTACGAGCAAGGTAAGGCTGCAAAAGAATTATTTCGCATTCTAAAGCCAGGAGGTCGCATCCTTGTAATGAGTCACAGTTATCATAATGCATTGGCTTCCAAAATAAATAACTACCGAGCTGACTCAAAAGAGTTACAAAAACTTGCAAACGAACAGAGAGTGAAATGGGCGCCACATGTCCCGGAGTTAGTAACTCATTCAAAAGAGTCCATAGAAAAACTTTTTTCAGACGCAGGATTCCAGATACAAAAGACATATGGCGTGCCTGTATTTGTTCAGCCTGGACCAGAAGACTTTGATTCAGAAAATGAAAAGAAAAGTGCCGTGAGCGAATACCTGGAAAATCCCGATGTATTCAAATCTGTATTTAAAATTGAAATGAGATTTAATGCCAACGAGACAGTGGCAAATCGAGGCATGAACATGTTTATGCTTGCAGAAAAGAAATAACATGAAAACAAATGAACTTGTAGAACAATATCCTTGGCTTGCGAAGGTGAATACTGTTGAAGATTACCTTCCACCAGAATATTATCAACACCTGCTAAAACCATATACCTTTGGAGGGATGTCGGATCTTTCATTACTTGAAAAGTTTTTATACAATAAAAACTTTTCAAAAGTACTGGAATTGGGTTGCGGTAGTGGCAGAGCTTCAGGCACTATGGTTTCGACAATACCTACCGCAGATTATACTTTTTCAGATCTCAGCAAGAGAATGCTCGAAGCGGCAAGACAACATTTACCGAAAAACTCGTCTTTTATTGTTTCTGATGCGGTCGAATATATGGGAAACACCAAGGACATGTACGACCTTGTATATACACTCTGGAGTTTTTCGCATTCAACACATCAACATATTCATCGTTTAGGCATAGAAAAAGCAGGGGATTATATTTCTTTTGTTATTAAAAAGTTTATTCGGGAGAACATAGTTAAGGATGGATCATTATTCTTGATACATTTTGACTCACTATCGCAAGAGCAAAGTATTTTGATGAGACAATGGAAGCGGGTATTCACTGCTTTTGCAAATATCAAGGAACAAAGTCCTTCGAAGCAAATTATCGATAAGACTTTATTAGAACTTGATACGAAAGGAGAAATAACGCTATCAATCAATCATTTAAAAGGTGGTGCAATTCATTATAAATCAGAAGACGAGGTGTTGGAGACATTTATGAATTTCCATCTTGAGACTTATTTCAACAATTTACCACTTACTGAAAGTGTTATTGACGATATAAAGGGGCAAATATCAAAATATCGTAATGAAGATGGTTCTTATGATATCACTCCAGGGTGTTACGTTTATTCATTTATTAAAAACTAACAAGCTTACTATGAAAAAACTTCAAAAATTACAAAAAGGAAATAAAGTAGCAGTGTTGTCGCCATCGTTTGCGGCTCCTGCCATCTTTCCAAAAGTGTTTGAATTAGGACTCCAGAGAATTCGAGATGAGTTTGGACTGGAGCCAGTGGAATATCCAACAACAAGAAAACTAAACGCAAGTGCCGAGGATCGCACTCGCGACATCATTGCTGCATTTTTTGATCCAGAGATAAAAGCTGTAATTGCAAGTATTGGCGGAGATGACCAGGTGACCTATATTCACAAAATGTCTCCAGAGGTATTTCTAAAAAATCCTAAGCCGTTTTTGGGATACAGTGACAATTCACATCTTTGCAACTTTTTGTTTCAGCATGGAATTCCTTCGTATTACGGGGCGTGCGTGATGACACAATTTGCAATGCAGGGAGAAATGGACAGATATACAGTGGAAAATATTCGTCACGCTTTGTTTGATTCGGGTGAATATGAAATCAATTCCTCAGAAGAATATAATGAAATTGGTTTAAATTGGAAAGATGAAACGCTTCTTGCAACAAGACGAACCTATGAGAAAAACACGGGGTGGCTATGGGATGCTCCAATGGACAGTGAGGGTATCTTGTGGGGTGGGTGTTTGGAGTCAATTGATGACATGTTGCGCAACAATGTGCCAATCCCAAGTCTTAAAGAATTTGGAAACATCGTGCTTATGCTCGAAACATCGGAAGAAGTTCCATCGCATGGATATGTGCGGCGAGTAATACGCGCACTCGGTGAGCGAGGAATTCTATCAAATATTCAAGGTGTACTTGTGGGAAGGCCAAAAGCATGGGAGTTTGATAAACCATACAGTAAAGAAGAGCGGATTGTATACGCTACAGAACAACAAGAAGTCGTTATTAAATCAATACGAACGTACAACAAAAATATTCCTGTAGTACAAAATATGAACTTTGGTCATACAGATCCGCAAATACCTATGCCATATGGCGGGAAAGTGAGAGTTGATTCAAAAAAAAGGAGAATCTTCATTTGCTTTTAGAAAAAGGCCAGGGAATTTTTACATTCCCTGGCCCCTAGCAGTCGCCGTCCTTAAACAGTTTCTGCATTAGCTCCGCGCCTATTCCAGAGGTAACCATTGCTTCTCGTTTGTTACCGAGTAGTTTCGCAGCCCAATCGACAGCCCCTCCGTCCGCGATCTGAACCACACTACCTTTTTGATTTGTGGCATAGATGTGGAAGCATAGATGTGGATAATAGCCCAAGCCCGCTTTTCTGTTGAAATCAAAGCAGAATCGGACATTCGGGTTGGTTGAGCGAAGCGGCTCAATGATACCTCGCTCAATGTGCACAAAGTACCTAACCCTATCGGCGAGACCGTTGTCACTGAACATCGATGGCTTCAGTTCGTCCGCAGTTTCAACCTCTCTTGGGAACTGAACTCGGTACTCCGTGAACAGATCGAAGTCGTCGTTAAGTGAGTTTCGCAAGACGTCTTCACGAGAAAGTTTGATCGCGTCTATCAACTGATCAAGGAATCGCATATCAGAAACCTTGACAGTGATGTCCGACGATTTGTACCCCTCTCTATGCAGAACAGAAATAGCATTCAGCAATGTTGCTACACCACCAAA
>Ga0210004_1001404_pt1 | contig 14113 bp, 9 predicted proteins | sample CryGey13umfilter_FD_185450 | JGI IMG/M metagenome (GOLD analysis project Ga0210004, IMG submission 185450) | Groundwater microbial communities from aquifer in Utah, USA - Crystal Geyser 4/8/14 3 um filter (SPAdes) (version 3) | ecosystem: Environmental > Aquatic > Deep subsurface > Groundwater...
ACACAGAAAGATTCTGTGAAATTCTGTGAAATTCTGTGGCTACGCAGTTTTCTTGAATTCCGTTACTTTATTTCTGCCGGTCTGTTTGGATTTATAAAGCGAGATGTCGGCATAGCGTAAAACTTCTTCTGCGACTTGACTGTCTTTCGGAAAATGGGCTATACCGAATGATGCAGTTACTTTTATTTTTTCAAGTCCGACGGTAATTTCCGCTTCCTCTATTTTCTGGCGAATTTTTTCTGATTTAATTTTAAGACCTTCCGGATCTGTTTTGGGAAAAATCACGACAAATTCCTCGCCTCCGTATCGCGCCGCAAAATCCGTTTCATAGATAGAATTTTTCAGAATTTCCGACACCGTTTTAAGCACCAGATCTCCCGCCTGATGACCGTAAGTATCGTTAACCTTTTTGAAATGGTCGATGTCCATCATCATCAGAGAGAGAGGGCGCTGGAACCGTTTCGCTCTTCGCAGTTCTTCGTCCAGCGTTTCCTGGAAGTGACGGTGAACAGCCAGTCCTGTCAGTCCATCGGTGGTGGCCAGACGCTCCATATTCTCGTACAGGTTGGCATTCTCGATCAATACCGACGCTTGATTGGCGAAGAGGGTCAGCAGATTCTGGTCTTCCGCTGTGAATACTCCTGCGGGCTGTTTGTTGTTGACGTTCAGCACGCCCATGACTTTGCCCTTGATCTTCAAGGGAACCGTGAGAAGAGAGCTGCTGGAGTACTTCTTTAGACTCCTCTTCTTGAAGAGGGGGTGGTTTTCGATGTCGGCAATCAGTAGTGGTTCGCCGGTTTTGGCGACGTGACCAGAGATCCCTTCCCCAATCGGGATGTTGATCTTCTTCATCATCGAAGCTGTCAATCCCTTTGCCACCCGGACTCGGAGGCAATTTCGATCTGTATCCAGCATCATTAATGAGCAGATCTGCGCTCCGGTAACCTGGACAACCCCATCGATGATCTTGCTCAGCAGACGATCCACATTCAACACGGAGGTGAGCGCGCTGCCAACTTCATAGAGCGTGGAAAGCTGAGTCACGCGGTGGGCAAGGTCCTCGTGCAGGCGAGCGTTCTTGAGCGCGACCGCCGCATGATCCGCAAGAAAGATGAGATATGCCAGCTCATCCTCGCTCAAGGGGTCACGCGCGTCGAGGGGTTTGTCCATGCTCAGGACACCCAGGACTCTCCCTGAATCCCGCAAGGGCACACAGGCAATGGATTCTGCCTTGGGTGTGTGTCCGTTCCGCAGGACAAAACGCTCGTCGTGGGACGCGTCCTCGATGAGAATCGGATCACCGCTGTCGAGAACATAACCGGCGATGCCCTCTCCCGCCCGGAAGCGCAACTCTCTCACCGTTTCGCTGTCGATCCCCCGGGAGCCTACTACTCGCAGTTCGTTGACCTCCCGGTCGAACAGCATGATGCTGCTGCATCGCGCCCCAAGCAGGTTCTGTGTGCCGTCCAGAATCTGGTTGATAACCGCCGGGAAACTGAGGCTGGAACTGATCTCCCGGGTAGCGTCAAGCATGGCCGAGGCAAGACGCGACCGTCGCTCCAATTCTCCGCTCTTCCCTTGGAGATTCACAATCTGTTTCTCCAGCTCGGACAGAGCCTTGCGCAACGGCAGTAAGTTGATGAGACCTTGTTGTGGCATGCTGAAATCGGTTACCCGCTTGGAGCAAGGGAGTTGCGTCGGACTCTATCAAGTCCGCAGAGATCGCGGGCGTCCCTCAGTCCCCGTCGTTCTCCTGTTCCTGAAAAAATTCGTCGGGAATGTCGAAGTTGGAGCTGACCTGCTGAATGTCGTCGTGATCCTCCAATACCTCCATCAGTTGGAGTATCTTCCGCGCGTCGTCGTCCGAGAGGGGAACCTGGTTGTTCGGGATCATGGAGATCTCCGCGCTGACCCACTGTATCTCATGCTTCTGAAGCCGGCTCTTGACTTCCTCAAATGCCTCTACGGATGTAACGATTTCGTAGTTCTCGTCCTGAACACGAATATCCTCCGCCCCTCCCTCGATGGCTGTCTCCATGAGCAGGTCCTCGTTCGTGCCGTCGGAGTTGGGGACGTGGATGATCCCTTTGCGGTCGAAAACCCACGCCACGCAGCCTGCTTCGCCCATAGCCCCTCCGTGTTTTGAGAGAAGCCTCCGCAGTTCCGCGACCGTGCGATTCCGGTTGTCGGTGAGTACTTCGAGGTAGATGGCTGCGCCCCCCGGGCCATAACCCTCGTAAACGGCTTCCTCGTACTGCACATCGTCGGTCGCCCCAGAGCCCCGTTTGACAGCTCGCTCGATATTGTCGTTTGGCATCCGCGCATCGCGGGCTTTCTGGAGGGCCAGTCGCAACCTGGGATTGCTGTCCGCATCACCGCCGGACCTGGCTGCAACGATAATCTCCCTGGCGATCTTGCCGAAGACCTTGGCCTTCCGGGAGTCGATGGCGGCCTTGCGTAGTCGTATGTTATGCCACTTGGAATGGCCAGACATGTCTTCCGTCCTTCCTTCAAAAGCGCGGGAATTATATCATAACGCGCCATGCTCGTAAAACTGTGCGTCGACGCGTCCCCATCGGGGACGGGAGATTCAGTGCTGTGCAGGCGTGCGTCCCTCGCTCACGGCGTTCAGAAATGCGTTGACCACTTCGGGATCGAATTGCTTCCCCGACTGCTCGGTCACTCGCGCTATCGCAGTCTCTCGATCGAGTCTCTCGCGATAGGGTCGGTCCGACGTCATCGCGTCATACGAGTCTGCGATGGCGATGATGCGCGACGGGAGAGGTATTTCGTCGCCTTTCAGTCCCGCCGGGTACCCGGAGCCGTCATAGCATTCGTGGGTATGTCTGATCCAGGGCACGATGTGTTTCCACGGTTTGATCTCTCCGACGATATCGCTGGCGATCAGAGCATGTTTCTTCAGTGTCTCGTATTCTTCGTCGTCCAGTCGGGCCGCCTTGTGGAGAATACTGCCGTCGACTCCGAGCTTGCCGATGTCGTGGAACAGCCCCGCGATCTGAAGGAAGTCCATCTGCTCTTCTGGGAACCCCATCTCTTTTGCGATGGCCTGTGCCAGTAGCGTGACGCGGCGTGAGTGGTCGTGGGTATACGAATCCTTGACATCGATGGTGCGAGCCAGAGCTTCGATGACGTTGAGGTAGAGAGAACGGAGGTCGCGATACAGCCGTGCGTTTTCAAGGGCGATACCGGCCTCGGATGCGATAGCCGATAGGAGGCTCTGGTCACGGCGATCAAAATGAGTTCCGTCGACTCGATTGATGACCTCGATGACGCCAATCAGTTTCTCCTTGACGATGACCGGCACGCAAATGATGGATTTTGTCGGGAAGTCGATGGAGTCCGCTATCTCCTTCTTGAACCTTTTATCGCGGCTGACATCTTCCACCAGAAGAGGCTCCCGATGTTCGGCAACCCATCCCGCAATCCCCTCGCCTATTTTTATGCGGTACTGCTTCACCTCCTCGCCTTTCTCTCCGAGGGCTACTCGGAAGGCGAGATCGTTTGACACTTCATCCAGCAACATCAGCGAACTTGCCTCGGCCTTCATCACCTGGCAGGCGAGGTCCATGATAGTCGTGAGCAACTGGTCGAGGTCTAACTCCGAAGCGATCATCGAGCTGACACCCACCAGGGTTGTCAGCTCCTCAATCTTCCTCTGGGCCTCCTCGTACCATCGCGCATTCTCGATAGCCGCCACGGATTGGCTTGCGAAGGCGAGCAATAGCGACAGGTCGTCTTCGGAAAAGGCGTCCTGGTCGCGCCTGTTGACCACGTTCAGCACGCCAATGGTTCGGTTCATACGACGGAGCGGGACGCTGAGCATGGATCGGACTTCGGTTGAGTGGGGGTCTTCAGCGGCCGTTGCGGGGTCAACATCCGAGACGATACGAGGGGCACCCGTCTTGGCAACTTGGCCGGTGATACTTTCTCCGATTCGGACGGTCTGTTTGGGCAGTTTGTTCTGCGGGAAACCGACGGCGACGCCAAGGCGCAGCTCCCCGACATCCTCATCGTGCAGGAAAATGGTTCCACTCTCAGCTTCCGTCAGGTCTACGGAGACTTCCAGCAGATGCTCCAGCACTGTCTGCAGATTAAGGGTGTTGGGGGTGCTGATGGTGACCGCGACTTCCTTAAGAGCGTCCAGCCCCGCGAGTTGTCGTTCGGCCCGGTTGAGGATGCGGGAGTTCTCCAGCATTAGCGCCGCTTGGTTGCTCAGAGCCTGGAGCAGTTGCAGGTCTTTCTCGTTGAATTGCTCACCGTCGAGTCGGTTAATAACTTCAATGACCCCGAGCGTGCCCGAACGTCCGATGATAGGACCGCACAAGATAGACTGCGTTGGAAAATCAATGGTTTCAGAGATGTCACTGCGGAATCGCGGATCGCGGTGAACATCGGGAACGATGAGGGGCTCTCCCCGTTGCGCAACCCAGCCCGCGATGCCCTCTCCCAATTTCAGGCGGAAGTGCTTGACCGCGTCCGCTTTCTCTCCCTTGGCGATCTCGAAACGAAGCCCCTGACCGCTGGCGTCGATCAGCAACATAGACCCCGCTTCCACGCGCATCACCTCAACCACGAGATCCATCACTTGATCGAGTACTTCGTGGGGCCGTTGAGATGACCGCAGCAAACTGGCGACATCTTGCAGCACCTCAACGCGACTGCCTTGGAGCGCGTTCAAACGCTTGAGGGTCTGGTTTTCTTCCTCCAGCTCCCTGATGCGGGGCAAGGCGTCGCTGCTGAGCACAGGTGGATGGCTTTGGCGGGCGCAAATCACCGCCGGTGATTCGTTGGACACTGGTTGCGATGCGTTGAGAATCTCGACGGTTGAGTCCATCATCGATGAGCTATGTGCCCACACCTCCCTGCGGTGAGCCGCTTTGCGGAGGAGAGACGCTCGGTTGCAAGGCGTTTCGGTGTTCCTGCGGCTCCGTGTCGACGGGCCTCTGCTGAGTGGGGCCAGGCTCCACAACGCCGGAACCGTCGACGGCGAGAAGCTCGTAGATTTCCACGGGCTTTGTCTTCCCCTTGACGACAACTTCACCCAGGCGACGAACGCGGACGATATCTTTCACGGCCTCATAGGTGGCTTCTCCAATGATAATGTCGACCTGATACTGCCGGGTGAGCGCTTCAAGGCGGGCCGCCAGGTTCACGTCGTCTCCAATAACGGTGTAGACCTTGCGGGACGCGGAGCCTACATTTCCGACCACGACTTCCCCAGTGTTGATCCCGACGCCGATGCTCAGGGTGGGCCGTCCCTGCGCCTGCCATTCTCTCTGCAGTCGCTTCATGTCCGTGATCATTGCCATGCCTGTCCGTACGCATCTTTCGACATGGTCAGGCTGGTCAAGGGGGGCATTGAAGATGGCCATCAGACAGTCACCGATGATGTTGTCGATGGTTCCGTGGTGTTCAAAGATGATGTTGTTCATTGGCTCGAAGAGGTCGTTCAGGTACTCAACCACGCGTTCAGGGGCCATCTTCTCCGACAGGCTGGTGAATCCCCGGACGTCGGCGAATAGAATAGAGACTTCCTTGCGGCTCCCCCCCAAATTCGCTTTGTCCGGGCTCTGGAGTAGTTCGTCCACCACCTGGGACGTGACGTATGTGCCAAAAGTATCTCTGATCCGCTTCTTCTCTTTCTCTTCCGTCCCGAGACGGTAGGCGGTGATGGAGGCGTATGCGAGGAAGATGACCAGAGTGGGCGAAATCACCTCCACGATGATTGCACGATTGGAGAAAAAGAAATTGCTGAGAAACAGATAGGCAAGGAGAAAACAGATGGTAAACATCCCGCCCCGTGCTGGAGAGAGGCGAATAATGATGGTTCCCATGATCGCTCCGATGAGCAGGACCATGATGGCGCTGACCCAATCGGGGCTTTCGACCATGAAATCCCCGTTAAGGATGTTATCGATCATGGTCGCATTAACTGCAACCCCGAGGCGGACGGGATCCATGGGGGACGGACGAATATCAGTCAATCCGGTAGCTGTCCAACCCACGATGGCGACGCGGTTCTCAAAAGTACTCCGCGAAACCTTCGTGTCATCGAAGACATCCGCGTAGGACACCTGAGGCATGGACTGGTGTTTCCCGTAATAGTAAAGCGTCGCCGACTGGGGCCCTGTCACAGGAATGCTCATCTGGTGGCCCAGTCGAACCTTCCCCCCCGCGTCCACCACAACGTCTTCCTTTGGCAGACCAAATACGTAACGACAAACGTCGAGGGCCACATGGGGGTACGCCCGTTGCGGGTCGTCGGGTCTGCCTACGAGTAAAGCCACATGCCGGTAGTTGCCATCAACATCCGCGGGAAGGCTCACCGTGCCAGACCCCTGCACCTTCTCGGCGAATAACGGTAGAGGAGCGACGACCGTGGGATAGACGATTCTCTTCTTCCGGTACAGGTTCGTAGGGTAGATGAAGCTCTCCGGGACCTGGGAAGACACCAATTCGGAATTGAGTCCGGGGATTTCCTCGGCATTGTAGATCGGCAGAAAGACATTTCCCGCTCTCTCGATGGCCTTGGCAAAGTACCCATCGTCTTCCGGTCCCAGACGGCTTGGCTCGATAAAGAGCACATCAAAGACGACGGCTTTGGCCCCCAACTGTTCGAGCCTTTCTACCAATTGGCCATGGTACTTTCTCGGCCACGGCCACTGTCCCAGACGGCTCATACTGGAATCGTCAATTCGAACGATAACGACATCATCGGGAGCAGGTCTTTCGCCTCTCAGGTCGAACCGCATGTCGACCGTCTTAAGCTCGAAGGTCTTGATAAGGTTGCTGAATGGTTTCACAAATTTGAGCAGAAACACCACGGCAATCACCAGAATGGCCAACTCCAACTCCACGCGTCGTTGGAGACCGCCCTTATGCTCGCGGCCCTTCCCTTTGGGTTGCTTGGGTCGTCGCGCCAATCTGATGATGCTCCTTCCAGAATGCGGTGGACTGCCGAGCGAGTGTCGCAGCTATCTTAGCATAGGACATGACGCCAAAACAATAGCGGGAGAGAAACCCCGATGTGGTATGATTAACCGACATCGGCAGGTTGGGGGAGACCCGATAACTCAATCCTCCGGACTCCCCGACGCGAGACAATTGCCCATGCAGCTCATCTGCTTGTGAAAGGAGGGCGCAATGCGCCGATCTGTGACGCCCATCATACTCGGTTTTGTATTATTGATGATTGCGTTTGTTTACCTGGCACAGGCCGCATTCATCGTCCAGTTAATCGGGAAAGTCGACAAGGTAGAAGGCGACGCCGAGGTCCAACGACAGGGCAAAGGCCCATGGTTTCACTTGGAGGAGGAGCACTATGTTCGGACGGGGGACATGGTGCGCACCAAAGAAGATTCGCGCGCAGAGATTCGTTGGCTGGATGGGACGCGAGTACGGGTGGAGCCGAACACGCGCCTGAAAATCAAAAAGTGCTCCATGAACACACTGAAGAAGTCGAAGCGATCAGAATTCCGGTTGGACGTGGGGAAGCTCTGGATACGAATCATCGAAACTTTATCTTCCGACTCCAAGTTCGAGGTGACCACCCCCACCACTACTGCTGCTGTGCGTGGGACTGTGTTCAGTGTCGAAGTGGACGCTGCCGGAGCCACAAGTATTTCGGTATATGGCGGCACGGTGGCCGTCGCGACGCGCCGCCCCCCGGTTCCCGTTGGCGAGGGTCTGGCCGTTAGCGTGCCCTCTGCAGACGCGGCACCCCGACCGGCAGCGCAGACGCTGGATGAAACAGAGCAATGGCAGAAGCAAGTTGGCATCATCACCCCAGCACTCCATGTGCGTCAACCCGCCGCGGACGGCGTGGCGCAGACCGCGCAGGTAACCGTGAAGGGGACTGTGGAACCAGCAGGGATTCTCACAATCAACGAGCAGAACGTGCAGCGAACAAGAGGCAAGCGTGACGAATTTGAGCACACGTTGACGCTCCAACCGGGTCTGAATACCATCATCGTGAAGGTGACTGACCCCAAGGGCATTTCCACGGAAGTCGTGCGCCGTCTGGTGTTCGGGAGCCTGAGCAACTACCCAAAGCCGGGTGCTCCGTCTGCTCTGCCTCCGAAAAAGGTGAATGCGATTACACCTGCTGAAACAGCCCCGGTTCCGCCGGTCACGGCGCGTCCGCCCATCGTGGGTAACTGATCGCTGATCGGTGTCACTGAACGGTTGCCAGCATCTCCGTTGCCTTGTTGCCGTTCTTTCATGTACAATGCGCCATATTCGGATATCGAAGGGACGCATTTTACACTTCATGAAAAAAACGCTCTGCGTGCTCGACCACGGCACACTACTCTATTGTCTCGTCTCGTGTATCGCGGCATATCTCTTTGCCGGCTGTGGAAGGAGTACCGTTACTCCCGGAGAGAAGCTCACCATCATCTCCCCTCACTATGAAGGGATTCGGGAGGAGTATGGTGACGCTTTCAACTCATATCGACAGTCACAGGGCAGGGGAGAGGTCGAGTTGGAGTGGATCGATCAGGGAGGCACATCGGATGATCTGCGGTTTGTGAAGTCAGAGTTCTCTCGGACTCCGGACGGTATCAATATCGACATCTTCTGGGGTGGCGGTGTGGATCCCTACCAGGAGTTGAAGGAACAGAACCTGCTTGAGAAGCACACTCTCCCGGAGGATGAGTTGCGGTCGATCGGGAGAGACGTCGGCGGCGTTCCTGTCTACGACCCCGATGGCCTCTGGTATGGAAGCGCTCTTTCCGGGTTTGGCATTATGTTCAATTCGGCAGTGCTGCGGGAGCGCCAATTGCCGCAGCCAAAGACCTGGACAGACCTCGCGGATGGTAGATTCCATAACTGGATCACGGCCACCGACCCGCGGCACAGCGGGTCAGCCCACATGATGTTCGAGATTGTGCTGCAGGCTTACGGATGGGACGATGGTTTCGACCTCCTCGGCAGAATGGCGAGAAACAGCCGCGCCTTCACCGAGTCCGCGAGCCAGGTACCCAAAGACGTCGCACAAGGCGAAGCGGCCGCGGCTCCGGTGATCGACTTCTATGCATGGTCGGAATCCCAAGACGTGGAAGGCAAGGTGGGCTTCGTCTATCCTGAGGGACGCACCGTCATCAACCCCGACGGCATCGCGATCCTGAAGGGAGCCCCGCACCGATCACTTGCCGAGGAATTTGTGGAATTTGTGTTATCGGAGAAGGGACAAAAGCTGCTGATGCTGCCCGCCGGTAAAACTGAGGGACCCAAACAGTTTACGCTCAGGCGCATGTCGGTTCTCCCGAACCTGTACGACGCGCTCGCGGGGAAGAGCCTCATCGAGGTTAACCCGTTCAAGTGGAAATCCGGTTTCGTCTACAACTCGGAGAAAGGCTCGACCCGGTGGGAGATTGTCAACGATCTGGTGGGCGCTCTAATGATTGATCCTCATGCTGAACTGCGGCAGACAAAGGTCGTCGGTCGGCTGGTCGTCCCTCCTGTATCCGAGGGCGAGGCAGTGGTACTTGCTGGGGAGAAATGGAAGGACGCCGCGTTCAGGAACAGGACGATGTCGCAGTGGACCTCCAACGCCAAGAAGCGTTACCAGAGCCTGCGCGGTTGAGACGCCATAGAATTCCTTGTCGTAGCGGTGTTTTAGTGTAGGGGTTTGTCCCCGTGGTCATCTGTCGGAGGTCGCTGCACCTGAATCATGCTGGAAGTCAGACTTGAGTCTATCTCAAAGAAGTTTGAGGATGCTGTTGCCGTTGACAATGTCTCGCTTGAAATCGCGGCAGGAGAGCTTTTTTTTCTGCTCGGCCCGTCTGGCTGCGGGAAGACCACCTGCTTGCGAGTCGTGGCGGGATTCTACACTCCGGATACTGGGGAGTTGCACTTTGGTGAGCGCGAGGTGACCCACCTCGCCGCATTCCTCCGTAACACGGGGATGGTGTTCCAGAATTACGCCCTTTTCCCCCACATGAGCGTCGAGAGGAACGTTGCCTACGGACTCAAGGTGCGGGGGATTCCCTCCGATGAGAGAAAGCGCAAGGTGCAGCGCGCGCTGGATGTCGTACATATGACGGGTTCGGAGAAAAGGCTGCCGAATCAGCTTTCCGGCGGACAGCAGCAGCGAGTGGCTCTGGCTCGCGCCCTTGTCATTGAACCCGACGTGCTGCTGTTGGACGAACCCCTGAGTAACCTCGACGCAAAACTGCGTCTGGAGATGCGAGAGGAGATTCGTCGCATTCACCGGGAGACAGGTGTTACGGCAATCTATGTTACTCACGATCAGAAGGAAGCGCTGTCCATCGCCGATCGCCTGGCCGTGATGCGCGATGGAAGGATCGAGCAGGTGGGCAGTCCACATGATGTCTACAGTCGCCCTGCCAATGCCTTTGTGGCTGGCTTCATTGGTGAGACAAACTTTCTCCCCTGCGAAGCGATTCGCTGTCGTCCTGACGAAATACAGCTCCACAGTCCGTGGGGGAGCATCACCTCCATCCGCCCCCATCGGGGTCTCGAGGCGTCGCAGGAGGTCATTGCCTCGATTCGGCCTGAGGCGATCGTGATTCGGGAAGATCGAGGACCCGCACTGCCGGGGGAGATATCGGGGCCGCTGAATTGCTTGCGCGGGAAAGTTGTTTCCGTCACTTACCTGGGGGACCAGGTGCAGTACGCTCTGAAGTTGAATCCCGATCATGAGATGAAGGTAACGATCCTGAATCCTGCCGCTCAATCGCCCTTTGCCGTACACGCACGGGTGGCGATTGAGTTCCGTCCGGAGGATGTGTCGGTGTTCGACGTGATGCCGAAGGCGGTGAGCAACTCGCTCGAGGAATTGCCATCCTATATGTTGCGATAGCCGGGAGAACTGGCTGATGGAACGAGGCAGCGAGGCGACTGACAACCGCGACCACAACTCCCCCCCCCGCATCTTGCGGGAAGCCGGTGTCTTAGCCCTCGACGCATCTGCCCGATCGCCGCGTCACATTGAGCGGGGAGTGATTGTGTTCCTGGCGCTGTGCGCGGTATTCTTTGGGCTCTTCCTCTACTACCCGTTGCTCAGAGTCCTGAAAGGCTCCGTGTACTTTGGCGGACGTACCAGCTTCGAGCTTTTCCCCCTGCTGTTTACCGATGCAACGCTGCGAGAATGCCTGCTCAACTCCTTAAAGATCTCCGTCGTCGTTCTGGGGCTTTCTACGGTCGTCAGCTTCCCGCTTGCAGCGGTCATGGTGAAGTTGAGGTTCCCGGGGAAGGCGCTGCTGTCCGGATTGCTGTTGGTTCCGATCATCATGCCTCCGTTTGTCGGCGCCATTGGGATGAGGCAGGTGTTGAGCCAGTCCGGGCCCGTCAATATCCTGCTCAAGAGTCTGCACCTTCCGGCGGTGGATTGGCTGACTTCGGGGTTCGGGTGCGTCGTGGTTTTGGAGGCGCTTCACCTGTATCCCATCATGTACCTCAACATCGCCGCGGCATGGGCCAACGTCGATCCGGGTCTGGAGGAAGCCGCACAGAACCTGGGAGGGTGGCCGGGACACATTTTCCGAACCGTCACGTTGCCTCTGCTGCTACCGGGGTATTTCGCAGGATCGATCATCGTTTTCATCTGGGCATTGACCGACCTGGGGACGCCGCTGATGTTTGGCTATCGCAAGGTCATTCCCGTAAAGATCTTCGACTCCATCAAAGATATCAACGAAAACCCGATGGGATACGTGTTGGTGGTTCTGGTGGTCGTGATTACCGTCGCGTTCTTCTACGCGTCACGGCGAATTCTGGAGGGAAGACAATACGCCATGATGACGCGCGGACATGTGACCGAACGTGAGCGCCCCGCTTGCGGGGTAGACTATGTCTGGTGTTATGTGATTCCCCTGACCATCGTTCTGATCGCGCTGATCCCGCACGCCAGCGTCCTTCTTACATCCATCTCCAAAGGGTGGTCGATGACCGTCCTGCCGGAACACTACACGGGCGAGCATTACGGCAAGGTCTTCTCGCATGATCTAACGCTCACTGCCATCCGGAACAGCCTTTTCTACAGCACTGTGTCCACTCTCGCGGACATTGTGCTGGGGTTCCTCATTGCTTACCTGCTGGTGCGAAAGAGCATCCCGGGGAAGGCGGTGCTCGACGCCACCGCGATGCTTCCGCTGGCCCTCCCCGGGATTGTGTTGGCCTTCGGGTACGTGGTCTGCTATTCAGGGACTTTGCTGGACCCCAGACAAAACCCCGTTCCGCTGCTCATCCTTAGCTACGCCGTTCGGCGACTGCCGTATTCCGTGCGCGCCGCCTATGCCGGCTTCCAGCAAACAAGCGTCACACTGGAGGAGGCCGCGCAGAATCTCGGAGCCTCTCCGTTCAGATCGCTGATGACGATTACTCTGCCGCTCATCTCCGCCAACCTGATTGCCGGAGCCATTCTGTCGTTCTCCTTCGCCATGCTGGAAGTGAGTGACAGCCTCATTCTGGCGATGACGGAGAAGTACTACCCCGTTACGAAGGCCATCTATGTTCTCGTTCAGCGTTTGGGCGACGGCGCCTACATCGCGAGTGCGCTGGGGATCCTCGGCATGTTGCTGCTCACCGTCAGCCTCCTGCTGGCAGGGAAGCTCATGGGCAAGAAGATGGGGGAAATGTTCCGGGTGTAGTGGAAGCGGTTGTTCTCTGGTTTGTGAATCCCGGCGCTGTTTCTTTACTCGAAGGTGGACCTCACGACTTCCCAGACGCGCTCGGTGTTCGCGCGGCTGACGTCCTTGTGAAACGCGAAACGAATTTCTTGCGCGCCGACGGGGGTGGCGAGAACTCCTCCGGATCTCCATAGCGTGATAAGCTCTGCTGCAGGTTGAGCCGTACGGAAGAATAGCAGGTTCGTTTGTACGGTCGCCATATCCAATGTCACACCGGAGCACTCGACAAGGCGTTCTGCCATCCAACGGCAGTTGGCGTGGTCCTCGGCGAGACGGTCAACCATTCGCGTGAGGGATACGACGCCGCAGGCGGCAACAATGCCTGCCTGCCGCATACCTCCGCCAAGCATCTTCCTGACCCGGCGCGCTTCCGTGATGAAACCTCTTGGCCCTGCCACCAGTGAACCGATAGGGGATGCGAGACCCTTGGACAGACAGAACTGGACGGAGTCGCAGTAGCGGGTCATCTCCCTAACGTTAATGCCCTGCGCCACCGCGGCGTTGAAGATGCGGGCTCCATCCAGGTGGACGTTGAGCCCCCGTGCTTTCGCCGTCGCATACATCTCAGACATCTGCGTGGGAGTCAGGTAGACCCCCCCGTGGAAGTTATGAGTATTCTCCACGCAGAGCAGAGAGGTTGGCGCGTAGTGGACGTTGGCGGCGTCGCGGATGGCCGCTTGGATTGTCTCCGAGGCGATGTGGCCTTTGTTGCTCTTGACCGGTCTGGGAAGAACGCCGGCCACCGCGGACATCCCGCCCACTTCGTAGTTGTAGACGTGTGACTTCTCCTCAACGATGATCTCCTGCGGCGCGCGGGTGTGCACCTTCACCGCCGTCAGGTTGCCCATGGTGCCGCTGGGTACGAGCATCGCTGCCTCCTTGCCGACCTTTTCTGCGGCAAGCTCCTCAAGCCTGATCGTCACCGGATCATCCCCAAATACGTCGTCTCCAAGTTCGGCCTCCGCGATCGCCTTGTACATGTCCGGAGTGGGCTTGGTGACCGTGTCACTGCGCAGGTCAATGATGTTCATTCGCTCTTCTGCTCTCCTTTCATCTTCCTCAATATGGACTCCAAGGACTCCAATGCGTTTCCGAATTCCTTCCAGTTACCGGACTTGAGTTGTTCTTGCGCGCGGTTCAGTTTCCGAAGTCCTTCCTCTGCGAGGATTCGGAGTTGAGTGCCCGGTCCGCTGTCGCGCCCGGGCGCTGCTTCCGGCGGCGACTCACCAGAAGAGGCGCTCACGGGTAGCGACGGTGACCCAAACAGGGAGTCGAGAGCCTCCCGAAGGCTCTTCTTCATGACGACTCTCTTGTTGAAGGCCACGATGACACGTTTCAATTCCGGGAGGGGTGTTGCGCTCGCCTTCAGGTAGATGGGTTTGATGTAGAGCAGCGAATTCTCGATGGGGAGAAGAATCAGGTTGCCGCGGATCACGCTT
>Ga0210004_1001413_pt1 | contig 14037 bp, 10 predicted proteins | sample CryGey13umfilter_FD_185450 | JGI IMG/M metagenome (GOLD analysis project Ga0210004, IMG submission 185450) | Groundwater microbial communities from aquifer in Utah, USA - Crystal Geyser 4/8/14 3 um filter (SPAdes) (version 3) | ecosystem: Environmental > Aquatic > Deep subsurface > Groundwater...
GGCATCTTGGCGCTGACGGCGGAGTTGCTGGACCGGGAGACCGGGCTACAATACGTGGAAACATTGCTCCGGTACCTGACCGCTGGAACCGATCAGTTAGGCGCGCAGGAGTTGATGCAGGCAGTAGCGCGGGCGCTGCCTGAGGAAGGAGGCACTCTGATGCCGACGATTGCAGAACAATGGATTGAGGAAGGCATCCGGCGTGGTCGCGAGGAAGGCATCCAGCGCGGTCGCGAGGAAGGTCTCATGAACGGCCTCGCGTTGGCGTTGGAGTTGCGGTTCGGCGAACCGGGCTTGCGTTTGCTGCCGGAGATCGAGCAGCGTGCCGACGCCGGCACATTGCAGGCTCTGATGGAAGCACTCAGACGAGTCACCTCGCCGGAGGAGCTCCGACAGGTCTATGCGGCCTGATGACCGCCCTGACCATGACGCCCGTGTTGAACACTCCACCATCGCGTGCCAGACACCGCCGCGCATTCCGCACGCTGGAACCGCGTGTGATCGGTCGTCACCACATGTAGCGGAACCGGAAACCGCCCGTGATAGTGCTGTGGACAGGCTGCATTCCCGCCCTACGTCCGTGATCGGTCGCTGCAATGCCTTACAATAGCCCCTCACAGGTGTGAACGCTTGCCGCAATGTGTTGCGGAGACGCCTCACGAGTGAGTCCGGCAGAGGAGACGCGTGCAACTCCAGTCCGCACTCCGACCGCGCGTCCTGTGGGCGCGACCGCACTCCGTATTCGTAGGAATCACTCATGCAGCCTTGGCTGCACCACGTCGCATGAAAACGCCGAGCAGATCGCGGCTCGGATGTAGAACGCGTTTTCAAGGGAGGTTCAGTCAATGCGAGTCGTTCGAGACCCAGAGGCGTTGCTGGCGAGGAGCCAGCAGGCATTTGCCGCAGATGCCGCGTGTGAGCAGGCGGAGTGGAAGCTGCCGGCTTCGCTCCGGCAGGAATGAGAGGCGGCCGTCCGTCGGTTGCTGGCGGCGCAGGATGCCATTGCGCCGACCGAGACTGACCGCACCCGGGAGCAGCAGGCGCTGGAGGCGGCGCTCGCGGAAGCGGATGACGTCATCCGTGAGGCGAAGCGGCGCCTGCGCGGGCTGCTCAGGCCGGCCGAGTTGGAGGTCGTCCTGACGGCGTATCAGTTGGACGCGCCCCTGACGCGGATGACCCGCGAGTTCCTGGCCTCGCGTCTGCGGAATCTCGGGTCGGTGAGCGCCGCCCAGACGAACCCCGACGCGCAGCTCCCCGCCGACCTGCTCCAACGGGCCGCCGCAGCCTTGACGGAGATCGAGTCTCACCGGCCCGCGGCCGGGTCCAGCCTGGCCGACCGGAAGACCGCGGTCGCCCACCGGAATGAGGTCTTGGACGAGGTGAACCTGCTGCGCCGGCGGGCGTACTTCCACCTGTGCTTCGTCTTGCCCGACATGGACGACGACCCTCGCCTGGACGCCTACGGCTTCGGCGCGGAACGCAGCCGAGGCGCGGTGAAGCCGGAGCCGCAACCGGCGACGGGGTAGGAAGTGAAGGACGAAGCGCTGAGTCGTGCTCGCAGGAATCACCCAGTCTGAAGGCGCCCAAGAACGTGAAGATCAGGAAGGTTCCGAGAGATCTGAAGGTTAGGTATGAGTCCAGATGAAAGGGGGAAAGACTCATGAGCACTGAGTTGCTGTTTCTGGTGGAGGAGTCCGCGGAAGGAGGCTTTCAGGCGCGCGCCATGGGCCAGTCGATCTTCACGGAGGCGGACACGTTGGAGGAGCTGCGAAGCGCCGTCCTCGACGCCGTGGACTGCCACTTCGAGCCGACGGAGCGGCCGCGCCTGGTCCGGCTTCACCTGGTGAGGGACGAGGTCCTGGCAGCATGAAGCTTCCCCGCGACGTGAGCGGAGAAGAACTGGCTCGTGCCCTGGCCCGGTTCGGGTACGAGGTCACCCGGCAGACGGGCAGCCATCTCCGTCTGACTCGGCGCGTTCTCGGCACCCATCACCTCACCATTCCCCGCCACCGGGCCCTGAACGTCGGCACCGTGGCCGGAATCCTGAAGGACGTTGCTGAGGAGTTGGGTCTGTCGAAGGACGAATTGACCGACCGACTGTGGTCATAGGGAGCCGTGCATGAGCGCCCGTTGGTTGGGCACCCCGGTTCAGGAGAACGCCCCGGCTTCGGGAAGGTAGACGTCGAACCCACGGGGTTCGCAGCCGGTCGCCCTCTGCTGGCGAGGCGGGTGAACCGGCTGACGCCTATCTTCCGGCGTGCGGCGACGCGTCCGGGAAGGAGCCCACATGCCGCTGACACGCGTAGCAGCCATCCAGGCCAAACGGCGTACCGTCTCCTACAAGGTGGCCACGCCTGCCAAGGCGCTGGGGCACGTCCGCACGAATCTCGACGAGCTGACTGTGTTGGCCGACTGTGCTGGGGGCGAGGGGTGCCGGATCATCGCGTTTCCCGAAGACACTCTGGGCACACTTGAGTGGGAGGCGGGACACTGGGGAGAGGTGCAACTGCTGCTGCAGCCGGCCGAGCAGGAGATGCTTGCCCGCTTCGGCGAGGTGGCTGCCAGGCAGGGCATGTGCCTCGTCTGCTGCAACGACTGCGTTGGGGCGGGCCGCGTCTACAACACCGCCATCCTGATTGGCCCCGACGGTCAGGAGATCGGCCGCTACCACAAGGTCAACCTGCCGATCCACGAGCAGGTTCGGACGCGGGGGACCAGTTTCCCGGTGTTCGAGGCGCCCGGCGTCGGCACCGTGGGCATGTGCATCTGCTACGACATGGTGTTCCCGGAGACGACGCGCGCACTGGCATTGGCGGGGGCTGACTTGGTGTTCCACCTGACATTGGGTGGCGCGTCGATGGCGGGAGCCGACGCCAGCCTCGCTGCTTTCCGAACCCGGGCAGCGGACAACTTCGTCTACTTGGTGGTTGCGTTCCGGGGCGGGGGCAGTCTCATCATCAGTCCCAAGGGGGAGGTTCTCGCGGACGGCGGCAACGAGCCCGATGCTATCGTCGCCGCCGACCTCGACCTCGGCGCCGGACGTGACGCCGGCGACGCCCTGGGCGGGGTCACGACCGACTTCCGCGCGCGGCTCTTCCGCGAGCGTGTCCCGGGCGCCTACGGCATCCTGACGGACGCGCACCCGCCCATACTCGAGAAGCTTCGGCACGTGGCTGTTCCCGCTGGCGAGGAAGCCTCTGCGTTGTGCGCCGAGGGGAGGACCACGGGAGCCGACGCGTTCTACGAGGCGGAGCGGTGGTTGGCCGAGGACAAGGTCGAGGAAGCAGCGCTACGCTTCGAGCAACTGGCTGAGCACTTCGGCACGCTGTGGATCGGCAGGGCATCGCGCGAGCGGCTGAAGGGGGTTCGGAGGAAGGAATCGGAGACGGCGTGCTGAACAGGAGATCAGGACACTCGGCTGGAGGACCCGACTCATGATCGACCAGACCCGTCGCGAATTCCTGAGACACTCGCTCTGCGCCGGCGCGATGTCAATGGGTGCCAGTCGCCTTCGCGCAGCGTTTGCGGAAGACGCCGGCAAGCCCGGCTCGAAGATGAAGTTCGGCCTGGTCACCTACCTTTGGGGCAAGGACTGGGACCTGCCGACGTTGATCTCGAACTGCGAGCAGTCAGGCGTCCTCGGGGTCGAACTGCGGACGACCCACAAGCACGGCGTGGAGCGGGAGCTGACAGCAGCGCAGCGCGCCCAGGTGAAGAAGCGCTTTGACGACAGCCCGGTGACCAATGTCGGCATTGGCAGCGCCGAGTGCTTTGACCATGTCAGCCCGGAGGCACTGGCCAAGGCCATCGAGGCGACGAAGGAGTTCGTCAAGCTCAGCCGCGACACCGGCGGCAGTGGCGTCAAGGTGCGGCCCAACACCTTCCACAAGGAAGTGCCGCGCGAGCAGACCATCGAGCAGATCGGCAAGTCGCTCAACGTCGTGGGCGCTTTCGGCGCCGACTACGGCCAACAGATCCGCCTGGAAGTGCATGGCGACGGCTCCCCGCCGCCGATCATGAAGCAGATCATCGACATTGCCGACCACCCCAATGTCGGCCTCTGCTGGAACTCCAACGGCCAGGACCTGCAAGGAGAGGGCTTCGAGCACAACTTCAACCTGCTCAAGGCCCGGTTCGGAGCGACGTGCCACGTGCGGCCACTGAACACGCCCGGCTACCCGTGGGACCAACTCCTGAAGCTGTTCGTGGAGAGGGACTACCCCGGCTGGCTGTTACTGGAAGCCGGCGGCGCGCCGGCAGATCCCATTGCGGCACTGATCGAGCAACGCAGGCTGTTCGAAGAGCTGTGCGCAAAGGCGCAGGCGGCATAGCAGCGGACGGCTCGTAGTTCCGCATTCATGCGGTGGTCACCTGTGGAAGCGGAGCGCCGGTGGGCCAGACACCAAGCGAGACGAGGACTGTCAAACATGAGACGGTCAGCCGCCAAGAGACTGCTAATAGTTGCCCTTGTGGTCGCGGGGCTGGTCGTTGTCGACTTCCTGGCCGCCAGCACGCTGCTCTGGTCCAACTACCGTCGCGCCATGCGCAGCGCGACCACGGCCACTTGGCAATGGGGTTCCGGGCATCTGCGCGCACAGGTGCAGCAGGTCCGTCCCGGAGGCGGCGAGCAGAAGGTGCGGGGAGCTGTCGAGGTGTGGCGCGAGGGCGACGCCTACCAAACGTCCGTCCACTATGACGACATCGCTGTCCAGTTTCTTGCCGGGCCGGAGACTCGGGTGTGGCTGGAAAAGACAGGCGCCAGCTTCGCGGGCGAAGCACGTCCGCTCAGCCATGCCCGCACGGCAGTGCGGGAAGCGGCGCGCCAACTCCCCCGCCCTCGTTGGCAACATGTGCTGGTGGGCGCAGTGGTTGCTCACCCGCTTGTCACAGGCATCGGCCGCGTCGAGGGCGACCGCTGCCTGCTGATGCGCCACCAGTTCGGGACGGCGGCAGTCGGCACCGATGGGCTGCTGCGGCTGCTGACTGTGCGGCTTCCCAAGGAGGAGCGCGAGTGGTGTCTCCGTGTCCGTCGCGACCAGCAGGCTCCGCCTGCGCCGCCGTCCTCGACTCAGTCGCAGTCCGTGCCCGCTGAAGAACTGGACCGCAGCTTGGCGGCCGGCATCAACATCGTCGCCCTGCAACTGAAGCCGGTGCCGAAGCCGCCGGACTCCTTTCGGCGGGAGGGTGCCGGTTGGCTGGAGGTGAAGGACGGGCACCGCGTGCTGCACCTGGAAGGCGACGCGTACGACTTGGGCTACCAGCACGGCCGGCTGCTGTCGCGCGAGATCGCCCAGCTTGGCGAGCGAGTGGTGTACGGCGTCGGGCTTTACTACTCGCTGAGCAAAGGCCAGTGGTTTCCGGCCGAAGCGCAGCGGCTGGTGGAGCGCCAGCGGCCATTCCTGGGCCCGGAGTACTTCGAAGAGCTGCGCGGGCTGGCGAAGGGCGCCGGGCTGCCGCTGGCCGAGGTGCAGGCGGCGAACATCTTCCCCGAGTTCTTCCACTGCAGCGGGCTGGCCGTCTTCGGCAAAGCCACGAAGAGCGGCGAATTGCTGCACGCCCGCGTGCTGGACTACATGACCGAGGTGGGCCTTCAGGACGAAGCTGTGGTCATGGCGGTCAAGCCGAAGGGGCGGAATGCCTTCGTGAACGTGAGCTATGCCGGCTTCATCGGCTCCGTCACGGGGATGAACGAGAAGCAGGTCGCCATCGGCGAGATGGGAGGTGGGGGAGAGGGGCAGTGGGACGGCACGCCGATGAGCTTCCTCGTCCGCGGGGTGTTGGAGCACTGTGACACATTGGAGGAAGCGCTCGCCTACATGCGCGATCACCGCCGCACTTGTGAGTACTACTACGTCGTCAGCGACGGCAAGTCCCGTTCCGCCGCGGGCGTCGCTGCCACACCCGACCGGTTGCTGGTAGTTCGTCCCGGGCAGGCAATCCCGCAGCTCCCCGAGACGGTGCCCGACGCCGTGCTGCTGTCGGCAGGAGATCGGTACACGGAGTTGGTGAAGCGCGTCCGCGCGGAGTACGGCCGGATCGATGCCACTGCAGTGCTGGAGATCATCAAACGCCCCGTCGCCATGAGCTCGAACCTGCACAACGCCGTGTTCGCGCCGGAGCGGCTGACGCTGTGGGTAAACAACGCCTCGCGCAACGGCCCGGCGTGCAATGAGCCGGCGGCGGAGTATACTTGGGCGCAGCTCTTTGGCGAGCGGTGAGGCGCCACCGTTCCCGGGGTGACGTTGCGCCTGAACGGAGGGCGTAGTCGGCGCGAGGGTCACTCGAAGAGATCGGCGTGGGTGCCCGTTCGGATGAGGATGACCTCGTCCACGGACAGCTCATAGACGAGAAGCCAGTCTGGTTCGACATGGCATTCCCGGGTGCCGGCATGCCCGCCACGCAGCGGATGGTCGCGGTGCCTAACACTAAGGGGCTGACCTGTCGCGAGTGACTCGATGGTCTGACGGAACTCCGCGAAGTCGCAGCCCCGCTTCGTCAATCGCCGGACATCCATCTTGAACTGCGAGGTGCGGCGGATGCTCCTCATCGAATGCCCAGGTCCTCGAACAGACTATCCGTGGTCTCGTACGTGGCGAGGTCGCGCCGCTCGCGGGCGTCGTCCAGCGCCACGCGCGTCGTGTCGTTGGGCACGGGCACCCTCACGCTGAACGGTAGCCCGTTGCGCAGCCCGACCTGCTTCAGAAACAGGGCGACGGCCTGCGAAGTCGTGAGACCGATCTCGGCGAAGATCCGCTCAGCCTCGTGCTTGAGCTTGGGATCCACTCTGGCGGTGACAACTGCGCTCTTGGGCATGGGATGCTCCTCAGACATGCTGTGCATATGCGTGCCGTTGGAGTGCATTGTACTGCACGTCCGAAGGCAGGGGCGGTGTTCATGGGCGGACCTGGTCGGCCGGTGAGACGCCAGCAGACGTCGCGCGTGTCCGTGCGTGCGTCCAGCGAAGCGAGAGAAGGAGTTGGTGCGCTGAGAGCGAAGATTCCATGGACCGGTCACCGCCTGCCCCACGATAGAGACGCGACGAACCGGAAGGTGTGCAGTCGTCCGGACCTGCACACCTGGGGTTGCGACAATCGGAGGATGAGTGTCCATGAAGCCGCTGATCTTCGCACTTTCCTTGTTCGTATTCCCTCTGGTAACCAGCAGACCCGCCGCGGAGCCACTTGCGCCCGACTTCGGCCCGAAGCTCACCGGCTGGACCTACCACACCGCCGCTCGACCTCTGGCGGACCAGTACGCCGATCCCGGCGACCGACTCAGTGATGGCAAGGCTGGTCGCGGCGCCGGCGTGGCGATCTGGCAAGGCGGGTCTGTGACCATTGACCTCGAGCTTGGCGGACCGGCCAAGCTGAGTGCGATCCGCGTCTCCCAGCACCGGCACAACCTGAACTACAAGCTGGACTACTTGGCGGTCAACGTCCGGCGCGGGGGGACGTGGGAAGAGCGGGCGCGACAGCCCGGCTTCTTCGGGCCGACGCCGACGATGGACTTCGTGCACACACTCGACCTGAAGGGAGTCGAGACGGACGCGATGCGACTGGATTTCGCCGGCGCCGGAGTCCTGAGCCTGTCCGAGATCGAGCTGTTCGGGACGCGCGCAGCAGCACAGACCCAGGGCGTCGGTGCGTATGCGGCCGTCCCGTTCCGGACAGATCCCGCGCCCACCGCCCGTGAGGAAGACCTTGACGGCGACGGGCAGCCCGAGGTGGTCCTGGAGAACGGCGCCGTCCGGCTCATCTTCTCGCCGGCTCGGGGTGGAGTGTGTCGCAGCCTTCGGCTGAAGCCCTCAGGCACGGAGTTGGTCTACTCGCGCGAGAGCGGCTACGGGCTACTGCGCGACCAACTGTGGAAGCCGCAGTACAGCTTTGCGGAGCGGGTGTATTTTCACAAACTGGAGAACACTGCCGACCATGCAGCAGTGGAGCTGTGGACCACTGGCGTCGGCGGGATGATGAGCTTCACCGAGATCCGCAAGCGGATCACGCTGGGCCGGGACGGTCCGGTCGCCCAAGTGCACTACACCCTCACTAACGAGCCGTCCTCGCAGACCGACTACGAGTACGGCTTCTGGTCGCACAACTGGCTCGGCGAGACCGGCGCCACGAATACGTACTACTTCCCCACGACTGACGGCGTGCAGTCCTTCACGCTCGATGTGCAGGCGGCAAAGGCCAGCGACGAAGCCTGGTACCGCAACCCGGCGCGTGGCTGGACGGCAGTGGCGACCGACGACGGGAATGGGCTTGCCATTGAAGTGCCCTACCGGTACCTGAGCCTGTTCTACCAGTGGCACGGCGCGGGTGCACTGGCGGCTACGCACGAGTGGCGACACAACCTGCTGGAAGTGAAGGCCGGCGAGAAGCTGGAGTGGGATTACACGCTGATCCCGTTCACCGGGCTGAAGCGGGTAGACGGTGTGGTCGCCGGCGCAGTGGGTGCGTTTGAGGCGTCAACTACGGGTGACGACCTGACGCTGTCGGCACGGCTTCACTGGCCGGCGGGAAGCCCTGGTGGGCCCGCGCGACTCGTGCTCCGGTCGCTGACCGACGGCACTGAACATGACCTCGCGGGGAGCACCGTCGGCGAAGGGGGCGTCTTGTCGGCCGAGACCCGGTACCGACCGGAGAAACCGGGGACTTACGTCCTGCGCTGGCAAGTGGAGCGGGCCGGCAAGCCAGTGGTTGTGTGCGAGCGCCCGCTGACCATCGGCGACGTGCGCGTCGCCTACCACTTGGAGCCGGAGTGCGAGCGGGAGGGGAAACCCGAGGAAGTCAGCGCCACCCGACCGGGGCACGAGATCAGCACGGAAGTGGTGACCCCGCACGTGCCGTGGGCGCGCCCGTTCGCCGGCGGGAAGATCCGGGCGCTCGTTCTCATGGACGACATGAACTGCCGCGAAGCCGTCGAACTCGCGGAGCGGATCGACCTCGACCTCGACTATGTGAAGTTCCGGACCACGCTCGACAAGGAGCTGCTCTACCAGGGAGACCTGAGCATCCTCACGCTCGACGCCGCGCAGAAGGCTTTGGCGGAGCGGCTCAAGACGCGGCAGTACGACGTGATCGTTCTGTCCGGCTTCAAGTGGGACTTCCACTTCACGCCGGAGATTCGGGCGGCGATCCTCGATCACGTGAGCCGGGGAACGGGACTGGTGCTCATTCAGCCCGATGGGTTCGACGAAGAAGCAGCGCAGGAACTGCCGGTCGCTGGCGTTGCGAAGGCTGGCACCGCCGGCCGGAGTATGTGGGCCTGGCACAAGTGGTCGCCCGCTGGCGACGATCCGTTAGTGACGGGGCTGGACTGGGACCGCTTCCCCGTCACTCGCCGACACGAGTATGAGGTACCCCCGCAAGGCGACGTGATCGCCACCCTCGGCAAGGACGGCGCGCCGCTGTTGACGTTGGGGACGCACGGCAAGGGGCGGGCCGTGTCCGCGACGTGGGACACGCTGACCCACGACTTGAGCTACCGCGGGTACAGCGCCCTGACCCCGATCCTGAGCTACCGCGGCGGCTGGCTGCAGCCGCAGTTTGCAGCGCTGCCAACCGGCTATCAGGAGTGGTGGTTCGCGCTGCTGACCCGGATGACGGCATGGGCGGCGGGGCGCGACACCGGCGTCAGCATCGTGGCGGCGCCGCCCGTGCACGGGAGACTCGATGGAATCAACGCTGCGCACCTCAACGTGACAGTCCTCAGTGCGCGGGTCCTCCCAGACGCGAAGGTTGAGACGCACTGGTTCAATGCAGTCGGCGCGCACCGCGCTACCACGACGACCCCGGTTGTGCTCGCGGCGGGAGCGACGGAGGCGGCTCTGGCCGTGCCCGCACCCCCCAATGTCACCCTTGGTGACAACACTGCGTGCTTCATCGTCCGCGACGGCGGAGGCGCTTCCGTGGCGTGGGGCTTCACGACGGTTTCGCTGTCCGGGCCGACGCGGATCGAGAAGGTGGCTGTCGCCCCCGACACGCTGCTGCCGAAGGGCGGCGTCTGGCAGGAAGACGGTCCGGTCGAGACGCGCGCCTTCACGCCGGACAAGCCGCTGAAGGTGACGGTTGCTCTGACGACACCCGCGCCTCAGGCGATGACGGTGGACGTAGTACTGACCGACACCTACGGTCGCCAACTGGCGCGCGCGGCCCTGCCGGTCGCTGCCGCGGCAACGTCGGTCGAGACGACGTTCGACCCCCCGACGCTGGTCGACCAGGGCATCCGGGTGGCGGTCCAACTGAGGGAAGGCGACACGGTGTGGGACGAGCGGGAAACGCGCGCCCTCGCCTACCGGCCGCGCGTCTGGAACCGCTTCTGGTACACCTCCTGGGGCGGGCAGTGGCTGTGGCGGTCGCACTACCTGTTCGACTTCAACAGCCGTCTGGTGCGAGACTTCGGCGTGGACGTGTCCTTCGAGGGCGACACCGAGTTGAACACCGGGAAGGTGCGCGACAACGCCTTCTGGGGGATCAACCACTCGTGGTTGGGGTTGCTGTCGTACCTCGGCAAGGGCGTGGCCGACTTCATGGACACCGACTTCGCGAAGAAGGCCGCGGAGTACGCCAAGACGGGCGACAAACAGTATCTCGTGAGGACCCCCTCGCTCGTCGATCCCGAGTGGCGGGACGGGGTGCGAAAGAGCCTGATCGAGCGGGCGCAGCGGACCATGCCGGCGGGCGGCACGTACGACTACTGCATGGGCGACGAGATGTCGCTCACCTCCTACACCCGCTTCCACGACTACGACTGGTCGCCCACCAGCTTGGCCGACTTCCGGCGGTGGCTCAAGGAACGCTACGCGACTCTCGACGCCCTAAACGCCGCCTGGAGCACTGCCTACAAGCAATGGGACGAGGTGGTGCCACTCACCTGTGAAGAGGCGCAGAAGGCGGACAACCCGGCACCGTGGTTCGAGTTCCGCATGTACATGAACGACCAGTTGGCCGACTGCTACCGGTTCATCCAGGACACCATCCGCGGCGTGGACCCGAACGCTCGATGCGATCTGTCCGGCACGCAAAGCCCGGAAGCCGGCAACGGCATGGACTGGTGGAAGCTGTCGAAGGCGTTCAGCTACTACCACAGTTACAACACGAGCTGGTCCAACGAGATGCGTCGATCGTTCCAGCGCGATGGCGGCGCCGATCAGTCGCCCTACTTCAGCGGCTACAGCGCCACCGACCCCAACGCAGAGAACCGCATGTGGTGGTGCCTGCTCCACGATACGCGCGGCATCTCGGCATGGTGCACCGGTCTATTCTTCTACGGTGACTTCAGTCGAACGGAATCGGGCCGCGACACGCAAGCCCACCTGGAGACGTTCAAGCGGGGAATCTGGCGGCTGCTTCGCGGCGCCAAGCGGCAGCACGACGGCGTCGCGATCTACTACTCGATGCCCTCGATCATCGCCGGTGCGCTGACCGGCGAAGAAGAGAAGCTCAACGCCGCCAGAGACTCGTGGGTGAAGCTGATCGAGGACTGCGGCTTGCAGTACGAGTTCATCGCCTACGATCAGGTAGCCAAGGGCATTCTGAAGAACGGCGAGTTCAAGGTCGTCATCCTGCCATATGAGTTGGCGCTGTCGAAGGCGGAGACCGACGAGTTGCGAGCGTTCGTGAAAGCGGGTGGGGCAATCGTTGCCACCCGACCGGTCGGCATCCGCGACGAGTTGGGGCGCCCGCAGACGCCGGGACTATTGGACGACGTGTTCGGCGCCCGCTTGGAGGGCGCCGCGCAAGCAGTGGAGCCGACGGTGACGCTCACCGAAGGAGTTGCTGGTCTGGCCGCCGGTACCGAAATCAAGCTGCCGGTTGCCACCAGCCAGGTCGTCCTCGCCGGGGCCAAGGCGCGTGGGAACGCAGCCGCGGGCGAAATCCCCGTGCTGACTGCTGGCGCCGACGGCCGCGCGCTCTTGCTTAACCTCGACCTGACCCACTTCGAGCAGGAACGCCGGTTCCACTCGCCGACTGAGAAGCAGCTCAAGGCAATCGTGCTCGACCTGCTCGCGGGGGCAGGCGTGAAGCCGAAGCACCCGCTGGCGCTCGCGAGCGGCAAACCGTCGCAGGTGGAAATGGTGCGCTACGTCGCGGACGGGCTTGAGTACCTCTGTCTGCTGAATGCCGCTGACGAAGCCGAGGTCGCTACCATCGACCTCGGCGCCAAGCGGCACGTCTACGATGTACGCGGGGAGCGCGACCGGGGCGAGACGGACAAGCTCACGGTGCCCCTCGACCCGCTCTGCGCTCGCGTCTACTGCCTGTCGCCCCAGTCGCTGCCGGGACCGACGCTGTCCGCCGCCAACGGCAACGTGACCCGCGGCGGCGCGCTTGCTTTCGCCGTCGGGAGGAGGTCCAGCGGCCCGGCGCCGCAGCTCATCCGCGTGACGGTTGCGGACGCCGAGGGCAAAGAGCGGCAGGAACTGACACTGACGGTGTGGGTGAGAGGGGACCCAGTACCCGCGTCGGTCCCGCTGGCCCTGAACGATCCGCCCGGTCCGTGGAAGCTGACAGCAACAGACGTGGTGAGCGGGCAGAGGGCCACGGCGACCGTGACGGTCAAGTGACGGAGCGCCTGCGCAACCCGAGCACCGGCCGCCTATCCGCTACGCGACGTCCAGCTTCCATGGCGCCCGATAGGCTCGGGTCACCCACTTCGCCGCTTCCTCGTCCCCGATGATCTGCTCCTTCACCGGGTTCCAGCGGACTTTGCGGTTCAGGCGGACGGCGATGTTCCCCAAGTGACAGAGCGACACCGAACGGTGCCCAATGGCCACGTCGCAGATCGGCAGCTCCCGGCTCTTCAGGCAGTCGAACCAGTTCCCAAAGTGGCTGCTGCTCTTCCGGAGGTGGGTCTCGTCCGGTCTCAGTCCATTCTTCCGGTAGTCCTCCAGAATGTCGGCCGGCTCCGTCTTCAGCCTGCCCCGGTTGACCAACACCTTGCCCTTGGTACCCTCGAAGGTGGTGCCGCCCGGCAGCTTCATCCCGCAGACCAACTCGACGCCGTTGGCGTACTGGTAGGTGCACTGGAAGTAGCTGGGCACTTCATACCAGCCGTCCGGGTTGTACTCGGTCTTCGCGCTGGGCTCGACCTCCACGGGGCCGCTCTCGTCCATTCCGAGCCCCCACTGCGCGATGTCGCCGTGGTGTGCGCCCCAGTTTGTCATCTGGCCGCCGGAGTGGTCCCAGTAGAAACGGAAGTTGTAGTGGACATGCTTTGGGTTGTAGGGTCTGAGCGGCGCAGGGCCGAGCCAGAGGTCGTAGTCCAGCTCCGCGGGCGGGTCGCAGTCCGGCACGGCGGGTCCCTTGAAGTTGACGCCGCTGATGCCGACGGTGACCTTCTTCACCTCACCGATGCGGCCGTTGCGCACCAGCTCGCACGCTTCTCGGAAGCCCGCCATGGACCGCTGCATCGAGCCAACTTGCACAATCCGCTTGTGCCGCCGAGCAGCCTGGATCATCCTTTGCCCTTCGACAAGAGTCAGCGTCATCGGCTTCTCGACGTACACGTCCTTGCCCGCTTGGCAGGCCATGATCGTCGGCAGAGCGTGCCAGTGATCAGGCGTCGTGATGACGACGGCGTCGACGTCCTTCTGTTCCAGCAGCTTGCGGAAGTCTCCGTAAGCCTGGCACTTTCGTCCCTTGGCTTCGACCTTGCCCTGCGCCGCCCGAAGTCGGTCTCCATCCACGTCGCACACCGCCGCCGTCTGCCCGGCAGTCGCTCTCAGGTGCTGGCTGCCCTGGTTCCCCACGCCGATGTGCCCGAGCACGACAGTGTCGTTGGCGCCGCGGACGCTCCTCGGGATCATGTAGGGAGCTGCCAAGCCGGCGCCGATGCCAGTTGCTGCTTTGGTCAGGAATCGCCGTCTGGTGACTGAGCTGAATGCGTCCATGCTGGGTCCTCTCGAACGCTGTGGCCGGCGCGACGCTGTCGGCGTGGGAGAAGCTGCGCAACAGATCGGGGGGGGGCTATCGGAAGATGTTCTCTGGGCTCCTGAACACCAGCCCCTCGCGCCTCTCGATCTCTGCGACAAGA
>Ga0210004_1001420_pt1 | contig 14012 bp, 13 predicted proteins | sample CryGey13umfilter_FD_185450 | JGI IMG/M metagenome (GOLD analysis project Ga0210004, IMG submission 185450) | Groundwater microbial communities from aquifer in Utah, USA - Crystal Geyser 4/8/14 3 um filter (SPAdes) (version 3) | ecosystem: Environmental > Aquatic > Deep subsurface > Groundwater...
ATTATTTTTTGTAAAAAATCGCTACAATTTTATATGCGCGATAAAAATAATTTCACATAGCCAAACTAGGCAATTTTAATAATTGCTAATCTATTAAGACCGGCCAGGTCTTTTTTTATTTGGATTTTTTTGGCGAAAGAAAATATTTTTTTCATTTTAGGGCCGTGGCGGTGGTCGATTTCGCACAAAAGAGTTAAATTTACTTTTTTTAAGGATTTAATCTGTTTGGCCAATTTTCTGTATAGATCCAGGCCATCCGGGCCGCCCGTTATAGCGATTTTTGGTTCATATTTTAAGCCTAAACTATCGCTACTTTTTAATAGATTTTTCCATTTGCTATCTAAATAAGGAAGATTCGCGAGAATAATTAAGCTGGAAGCAAGAAGTAAGAATTTATAATTTTTAATTAAGGGCGATAGTAAGTTGCCTTTAAGAAATTTTATTTTTTTATCGACCCAGTGTGCGCGAGCATTTTTTTTGGCAACTGCTAGGGCCTTAGGCGAAATATCAACGGCGATAAATTTTTGGTTGAATAATTTCGCTAGCGCGATGACCATACAACCGCTGCCTGTGCCGATATCAATCAGAGTTATGGGTTGCGAGCTATGAGCTATGAGATTAGCCGCTTCGTCAACCATTAATTCTGTCTCCGGCCGGGGGATCAAAACATTCTTATTGACAAAAAAATCCAGGCCATAGAATTCTTTGTGGCCGGTAAGGTAAGCGGCTGGCACGCCCTTAAGGCGGCGGGAAATTTGAAATTGGAAATTGGAAATTTGTTTTGGCGTCAACTGGCGCTCCGCGTGCGCCAGCAGAAATTCGCGCGGTTTTTTTAAAACCCAAGATAATAAAATTTCCGCCTCAAGCCGCGGAAGTTTAAGGCCGTGGGCGCTTAATTCGGCGGTAGCGAGTTTAAGGGCTTGTTTTATTATCATTTATTTCGCGGCTTTCTTTAACGCTTCAATGATGTCCCCGATATTTCCGTCCATAATCCTCGGTAAGCCGTGCCAATTTCGTTTAACGCGGTGGTCGGTTAAGCGGTCTTGGGGAAAATTATAGGTGCGGATTTTTTCGCTTCTGTCGCCCGAGCCGATTTGCTGTTTTCTTTGCGCGGATTCGCGCGCGCGCTTTTCCTCTTCCATTTTGGCAAGTAGGCGCGAGCGCAGGATTTGCATGGCTTTTTCCTTATTTTGGTGCTGGGATTTTTCGTCCTGGCAGGTTACCACCAAGCCGGTGGCCAAATGGGTGATTCTGATGGCCGAATAGGTGGTGTTAACGCTTTGGCCACCCGGGCCGGAGGAGCAGTAAGCGTCAATTCTAACGTCAGCGGGTTTAATTTCCAGGTCAACTTCTCCAGCTTCCGGCATAACTGCTACGGTCACGGCGCTAGTATGAACCCGGCCGGCTTTTTCGGTTTCCGGCACCCGTTGCACCCGGTGCGTGCCGGCCTCAAATTTTAAATTACCATAAACGTTTTTGCCGTTCACCGAAAAAATGATTTCTTTGTAGCCGCCGATGCCGATGCGGTTGACATATAATGATTCCAGTTTCCAGCCTTGGCGTTCGGCGTAGCGGGCGTACATCCTGAATAATTCGGCTGCGAATAAAGCCGATTCGTCGCCGCCCGTGCCGGCGCGGATTTCCATGATGATGTTTTTTTTGTCGTTCGGGTCAGCCGGATGAAGTTCAGTTTCTACCTTTTCTTTTAAATCTTGAATTTGCTTTTCCAGTACGGCGGATTCGTCTCTGGCGATTTTTATCAGCTCGGAGTCGGTTTCGCTTTTAATAATTTCCTGGTTCTCTGTTAGCTGTTTTTCCATTTTTTCCAATTCTAAAATCAGCTCAATCGCGTATTTTAGTTCGCTATGCTGCTTGGAAACTTCCCTTAGTTTTTTCTGGTCATTGATTACGGCCGGATCGCTAAGCTGGACTTCCAAGTCGTTAAATTTTTGCTTAAGGTCTTCGCGCATATAATAAAACGGTTATTCCTTTGATTATGCCATAAATATATTATAGCACAACAAAAAGAATAACCGTTTAAAATAGTTACTTTTTCTCGGTTTTCTTGGCGGCTTTGGTTTTAGCTCTGGCCGCGCGCTTGGCTCGTTTGTTTTTGTGAACCGGTTTAATTTTGGCCTTGGCGTCAACCTTGGCGCGGAATTTTTCCACGCGGCGGGCCGAGTCAAGTAATTTTTGTTTGCCGGTGTAGAAGGGATGGCAGGCGGAGCAAATTTCCACTTTGAGTTCGGGTAAAGTTGAGCCGGTGGTAAAAGCGTTGCCGCAGGCGCAAGTCGCTTTGGCGTCTTGGTAATATTTTGGATGAATGTCTTTTTTCATTTTTAAAGATTAACATAAAAAATAAATTTTGGCAAGTCTGATAAAAAAGTTGACAAAATATTGTGAATATTATAATCTATGGGCATAGCTTAAATGGCTATTTTATTTAATTTAATAAATCTCTTATACTCTATATGAAAATTCCCACAGTGGAAGAGATGCTTAAGGCTGGCATGCACTTTGGGCATCGCACCTCAAAATGGCACCCGAAAATGGAGCCTTTTATTTTTGGCTCAAGAAAAGGCGTGCACATCATTGATTTAAGAAAAACCCGAGAATTGCTCGGTGAAGCCCTGGAGTATTTAAAAAGAGAGGCTCAAGCCGGCAAGGCGATTTTACTGGTGGGCACTAAAACACAGGTAAAAAATTTACTGAAAAAAACCGCGGTAGAAACCGGCATGCCTTACGTTTCGGAAAGATGGCTGGGCGGCCTACTGACCAACTTCGCCGTGATTAGGAATTTGGTGAGAAAATATAAAGATTTAATGGAGAAAAGAGACAGCGGCAAGCTTGATAAATACACCAAGAAAGAAAGGCTGGATTTTGACCGCGAAATCGTCAAGCTGGAAAATAATGTCGGCGGCCTGGTGAGTTTGATCAAAACTCCTGACGTGATTTTTATTTGGGACATCAAAAAGGAAAAAACCGCTTTCGCCGAAGCCAAGAAAAAGAAAATTCCGTTGGTGGCGGTTTGCGACACTAACGTCAACCCTGACGGCGTACAACATATCATTCCGGCCAATGACGACGCCTCTAAAGGCATTAAGTTGGTGATGAATTTGGTTAAAGAAGCGGTGGAGGAAGGAAAGATGGAAGGGGAGAAGAATAAAGAAAATAAATAATTACTGTCATTGCGAGGAGATTTGTAATCAAGTCGACGAAGCAATCTCTGGTTTAACTCCGAGTACGTGAGATTGCTTCGCTCCTTTCAGTCGCTCGCAATGACATGTTGAACAATATGGAAAAGTTAAAAATATTGCGTGAAAAAACCGGCGCCGGCATCGGCGATTGCCAAGCCGCCTTGACAGAGGTCGGCGGCGACATTGACAAAGCCGTGGAAATTTTAAGGAAAAAAGGCATTGCCAAGGCGGCCAAACGAAGCGATCGCGAAACGCGCGAAGGCGTCATTAAACTGGCGGTGAGCGATGACGCCAAAACCGGCTATATTGTGGAAATCAACGCCGAGACCGATTTCGTGGTCAGAAGCGAAAAATTTCAAGCTTTCGCCGCGAAAATTTTGGATTTAATTATTGCCAAACAGCCTGAGGATTTGGCTGAATTGATATCTTTAAATTTTGCTGGCAGTACGGTCAAAGAAGATTTAGACAGCTTGAGCGGCGTGATTGGCGAGAAGTTGGACGTTAAAAGATATGATAAATTAACTTCAAGCGGCACGGTGGCGGTTTATTCGCACTCGGGCGGGAAAATCGGCGTTTTAGCGGCTTTAAACAAAGAAGGCCAAAGCGACATCGCTTATGACATCGCCATGCAAGTTGCGGCCGCCAACCCGAAATATATCGCGCCGGCAGACGTGGCGGCCGGGGAAATCGCCAAAGAAAAAGAAATTTACCGCGAGCAACTCTTGAAAGAAGGCAAGAGCGAAAACATGATTGAAAAAATCACGGCCGGGAAGCTCGAGAAATTTTACGAAGAAGTCTGTCTGGTGAAACAAGAGTATATCAAAGATGACAAAAAGCAGGTTGAAGATATTTTGGGCGGAGTGAAAGTGGAAAAATTTATCAGGTATAGCCTATAATTTTTGTATGAAACTAGTTCAGGTACAATTCGCGCCTTGGGACAAAAAATATAATTTTGACCCGTTTGCTTTGGACGTAAAAATCGGCGATCAGGTGATTGTTAAAACAGAACTGGGCGTGGAGTTAGGCAAAGTGGTTGGTTTCGCGACCGCGCCCGACGCTGACCCGGAAAAGCCGGCTGAAGGCGAGTCAGTGGAAATTAAGAAGGTTATCAGAAAGGCCGAGCCGGCCGATTTGGAAAAACTGCCCAACGACAAGCAGAAGAAAAAAGATTTTACTTTTTGCCGCAAGCTGATTGAGAAATACCAGCTGCCCATGAAATTGGTTGACGTGCATTACTCGTTTGACGGCGCGCGCCTGACTTTTCCTTTTATCGCGGATAGCCGAGTGGATTTTCGCGAGCTGGTTAAAGATTTGACCAAGCATTTCAGCAAGGCCATCAGGCTTCAGCAAATCGGCATCCGCGACGAAGCGCGCCACTCGGGCGATTTCGGCCATTGCGGCCGGCCGTTATGTTGCGGCCGCTTTTTAGGCGAACTCAATTCCATCACTTCGGAGATGGCTGAACTGCAACAATGCGTGCACCGCGGTTCGGAGCGCATTTCCGGCGTTTGCGGCCGCTTGATGTGCTGTTTATCGTTTGAAGAAGACGGTTATAAAAAATTAGCCGAAAAATTGCCGTTGGTTGACAGTGAAGTTAAAGTTGAAGGCAAGCGCGGCCGGGTTATTGCCCAGCATATTTTAAAACAAACGGTTGATGTTTTACTGGAAGGTTCTAACGGCGAGGGCGGCGATGTAGTGGAAGTGGAAGCGAAAAAAATTAAGAGGTAAGAAGTTAGAAGTAATAATAAAAAAGCGGCCGAAGGGCTGTTTTTTGTTTTGTCTAATATATGTTATAATTATTCTATAATTTTTAACCGTAAAAATATGAACATTGCGATAAACGGCTTTGGCCGGATTGGCCGAAGCGCTTTTAAGGCTTTACTTAATAAAAAGGGGGTAAAAATCGTGGCCATTAATGACCTGACCGACACCAAAACGCTGGCGCATTTGCTAAAGCACGACAGTTGTTATGATTTTGATAAAAAGGTTGAGGCCGTCGCCGATAGTTTAGCGGTGGACGGCAAGAAATACCAGGTGTTCAAGGAAAAAGAGCCGGCCAAACTGCCTTGGGGAAAAATGAAAGTGGATATTGTTTTGGAATGCACCGGCAGATTTACGGATGTTGCCGGCGCCGGGCAACACCTGGAAGCTGGCGCCAAGAAGGTGATAATTTCCGCTCCGGCTAAAGAGACACCTCACCCTAACCCTCTCCTTAGTAAGGAGAGGGGACAAATTAAAACCATTATTTTGTCGGTCAATGAAAAAGATTTAAGCAAAAGCGATAAAATCATTTCCATGGCGTCCTGCACCACCAATTGCCTGGCGCCGGTAACGAAAATAATCAGGGATAGTTTCGGCATAAAAAAGGCTGTCATGTCCACGATTCATGCTTATACGGCGGACCAAAATTTGGTGGACGGAACTCATAAAGATTTAAGGCGCGCTCGCGCCGCGGCCGTGAATATCGTGCCAACCACTACGGGAGCGGCTCGCGCCGCGGCCCTAACCATTCCGGAACTGGCCGGAAAATTTGACGGCTTGGCTTTACGCGTGCCCACGCCCGTAGTGTCGCTTTGCGATACGGTTTATATTATGGAAAAAGTTGTGACTGCCGAAGCCGTGAACGACGCTGTAAAAAAAGCCGCGGCCGGAAGCTACCAAAGCATCGTGGCCGTAACCGATGAGCCGCTGGTATCGTCGGATTTCATCGGAAATTCCGCGAGCGCGATTGTTGATTTAGCTTTAACCAAAGTAATTGACGGAGACATGCTGAAAATTATTAGTTGGTATGATAATGAGTGGGGCTATAGTTGTCGGTTAGCTGATTTATGTGAGCAGATAGATAAAAAGAAGTTAATTTAATAATTTTTGTGAGTGACATTTTATCTAAAATAAAGAAAGCTAACTTGGTCGGCCGCGGCGGCGCCGGTTTTTTTGTGGCCGAGAAATGGCTCTCCGTCGCTAAAGCTTTGGAGAGTAAATCCGCTGACAATAAGAAATGTTTTGTAGTGTGCAACGCGGCCGAGGGCGAACCGGGCGTAATGAAGGACGGCTGCATTTTGGAGCATTACGCGGCTCGGGTAATTGATGGCATAAAAATCGCCATTGACTTTTTGTCTGCCGAAAGAGCTTTTTTGTATTTAAATTATGCTTACCATAAAAAATTAAATAAAAAATTAGCCAGCCTGATTAAAGACGCTAAAATTGAGATATTCGTTAAACCGATTAACTCCGGTTATATCGGCGGGGAAGAAAGCGCGATTTTAAACGCCATTGAAGGCAAACGGATTGAGCCCAGATTAAGACCGCCCTTTCCCACGACCAGCGGGCTCTGGGGCCGCCCCACCTTAATCAACAACGTGGAGACGTTTTATAATGTGAGCCTGGTGGCGGCCGGCCAGTTTAAAAACACCAGATTTTATACCATTTCCGGCGATTGCCCGTTTGAGGGAGTTTTTGAATTGCCGGATAACTTAACCGTGGAAAAAATTTTAAAACAAACCGACAATTTTCCTAAATTTCCTTTTTTCATTCAAGTCGGCGGCAACGTCTCCGGCGAAGTCTTTAACGCTAAGCAGCTAAAGCGGCCGGCCTCGGGCGCCGGCGCCATTACGGTTTACAGCCAGGCCAAAAATGATTTTAAAAAAGTCGTTAAAAATTGGCTGAACTTTTACGTCAACGAATCCTGCGGCCAATGCGCCCCGTGCCGCGAAGGGATATACCGGCTAAGGGATGTTTTTATGAAAGAAAAAATTGATTGGCGCCTGTTTAATGATTTGTTGGACAATTTAAGCGACGCTTCATTTTGCGCTTTAGGCGCCGCCGCGGCCGTACCCATAAAAAGCTTGATAAAAAACGTTTACCATGAAAAAAATTAACCTAAAAATAAACGGCCGGCGGCTAAGCTGCTTAGAGGGGAAAACCATCATGCAGGTTGCCCATGATAACGGCATTGAAATTCCCAATTTATGCTATCATCCGGATTTGCCCGTGAAAGCCAATTGCCGCGTCTGCGTGGTGGAAATCGTGGATCGGAAAAATTTGGCCACCGCTTGTTCAACGCCGGTTGCCGCCGGCCTGGAAATTAAGACCGACAGCGAGCGGGTCAAGCGCTCCAGAAATTTAAACCTGGAATTGATTTTCGCCGAGCACATTAAAAGATGCCCGACCTGCATTTGGCGGTTTAATTGCCAGCTGCTGGAGTACGCCGAAAAATATAAAATTGAAATTACCCATTTTTCAGACCGGAAAAGCAAAAGGAAAGTTTATAAATTCGCCAACGCCGTGGAAATTGACGGCCGGCAATGCATTGACTGCCGCCATTGTCTGGACGTTTGCAATGATGTACAGAAAATAAATTATTTAAAGTTAACGGGCAAGGGCATTGACCAGGAAATCGTGCCGGCGAGCGAACACCGCGGCCTGCCTTTTATCGGCAAAAAAGCCAAACCGGCCGATTGCATTTATTGCGGCCAGTGCGCTTTGCATTGCCCGGCGGGCGCGGCCCAGGAACAGAGCCACTGGCATTTGGTGGAAAAAGCTTTGCGCGATAAATCCCCCCTACCCCCCTTTGTCAAGGGGGGTAAAGTGCTGGTAGCGCAGTTTGCGCCTTCAATCAGAGTGAGCATTGGCGAAGAATTTGGCGCGCCGTACGGCAAGATAATGTCCGGGCAAGTGGTGGCGGCCTTGAAAAAGCTGGGCTTTAATTATGTCTTTGACGTAAATTTCGGCGCGGACATAACTACCATAGTAGAAGCCGAAGAATTGGTGGCGCGAGTGAAATCAGGCATCCCCCCTGATAAGGGGGGACAAAGGGGGGTTTTGCCTATGCTCACTTCCTGCTGCCCGGCCTGGATAAAATATATTGAATTTTATCGTCCGGATTTAATGCCGAATTTGACCACGGCCAGAAGCCCGCAAAGCCACAGCGCCGGCCTAATCAAAACCTACTGGGCCGAAAAGATGAAAATCAATCAGAAAAATATTTTAACGGTTTCAATTGTGCCTTGCACGGCCAAAAAGTTTGAGGCTGGCCGCGCCGAGTTAAAAATTAGAGGCAACTGGCCGATTGATTATTGCCTGACCACCAGGGAATTGGCCTGGCTGATTAAAAAGCATGGAATAGATTTTTTTAAATTGAAACCGGCGGCGTCAGACAATCCCTTGGGCGAATCAAGCGGCGCGGCCGCGATTTATGGCGCCACTGGCGGCGTGATGGAATCGGCCCTAAGAACAGCCGAGTATCTGCTGGCTACGGCGCGAGATACGGTTTGCCTTGAGGAAAATAAAAAAAATAAAATGAGTTTGAAAGCCGGCCATGGCCGGGTGGAATTTAAGCAGGCGCGCGGTTTGGCCGGAGTCAAAGAAGCGGTCGTGGAGTTGGCTGGCAAGAAATTGAGAATCGCCGTGGTTAACGGCATCGGGCAGATTCAGCCGGTTTTTGACAAGCTTAATAATTATGATTATATTGAAGTTATGGCCTGCCCGGGCGGCTGCATCGGCGGCGGCGGCCAGCCCATTCCCACCACTAAAGAAATTATTAAGAAACGGCTGGAGGCTTTGTATAAAATTGACGCCGGCGCTTCGGTCAGGCGCGCCCATGAAAATAAAGAAGCTCTCCGGGCTTTGCGCTGGCTTAAGGGCAAGGGAAAGTTAAGGGCGCAGGTGTTGTATACGAAGTATAGGAAAAAAAGTTAAATAGTAAATATGCCAAACATAATTAAAGAAATCGTTTTGGAAAAAGTTAATGTCCGCGCCTTAAGCCAATTTTTGGCTTTGACCGGTGTGGCCATGTTTTTGCCGTTTTTCTTGCATCTGCAATGGCTTACCGGGCCGGTAATCAACGCGATTTTAATTTTAATTTTGTTTTTAGCGGGCGTGAGAAGCGCCTTGGTGGTGGCTTTAATCCCCAGCCTGATGGCTTTAGCCGGCGGGTTATTGCCCGCGGTTTTGGCTCCGGCGGTGCCATTCATCATGATTTCGAACGCGCTTTACGTTTTAAGCATTGACCGGATTTACGACTGGTCAAAAAATTCCTCGAGCGGCTACTGGCAGGGGGTTTTAATCGGCTCAATTTTAAAATTCGCCTTTTTATATATTAGCGTAAGCTGGATAACTAAATTATTAATTAAACAGGACTTGGCCGTGGCCGTGGCCAAAATGATGAGCTGGCCCCAGCTAATTACCGCGCTGTTGGGCGGCGTCATCGCTTGGGCGATTCTGAAATGGCTAAAAAGGTTTTAATTTGTTTACCCCGTTAAATAGACTTCCGGGAAGTCTAATTCCGATGAAATCGAAATTATTTAACGGGGTTAATAACTTGTGCACTAAAAGTTGAAAAGCTCCGCTGGTGGCGGAGTTTTTTGACTTTAGGCGCGAATTGTTGTATATTTTAGCTATAATTTAAATTTATGCAGATTGCGGTTTATGTAAAAAATATCGTGCAAAGTCTGGAAAAAGCGGGTTTTGAAGCCTATATCGTGGGCGGCTGCGTGCGTGACTTGCTAATGGCTTTAACGCCTAAGGATTGGGATGTCACGACTAACGCCAGGCCGGAAAAAATTTTAGAAATATTTTCGGACGGCAAATACGAAAATGTTTTTGGCACGGTGTTGGTGCCGGTGAAACTGGCCAACGGAGAAACCGAGGCTGTGGTTGAAGTTACGACTTACCGCTCGGAGCAAGGCTATAGCGACCGCCGGCATCCGGATAAGGTGGTGTTTGAAGACAGTTTGGAAAAAGATTTAAGCCGGAGAGATTTTACCATTAACGCTATGGCGCTTAAGGCTGACGGCATGACCCTAGTTGACTTTTTCGGCGGCGAGAAGGATTTGAAGAAAAAAATCATCCGCGCCGTGGGCGAGCCGGAAGACCGGTTTAAAGAGGATGCTTTAAGAATGATGCGCGCCATCAGATTGGCTTGCCAGCTAAATTTTACCCTTGAGCCGAAAACCGAACGGGCGATTATGAAAATGGCCGGCGGCCTTAAATTTGTTTCAGCCGAAAGAATTCGCGATGAATTGGTAAAAATTTTGGAATCCGACCGGGCCGATGAAGGCATAATTAGCTTGCAGGAAATGAAATTACTGCAATATCTCATTCCCGAGCTGGAGCGCGGCGTGGGCGTGGACCAGAATAAGCACCATATTTATCCGGTTTTTAAACATAGCCTGTTGTCGCTGAAGTTCACGCCCAATAAAAAATGGCAGGTTAAACTGGCGTCCTTGCTCCATGACATCGCCAAGCCGCAAACCAAAAGAATCATTAAGGGCGGCGCCACTTTTTATAATCATGATTTGGTGGGCGCCAAAGTGGCGCTTAAAATCATGGCTAGATTGAAATTCGCCAACGCCGATATTGAGAAAGTGACCACCTTAATCAAGAATCACATGTTTTATTATAACGTAGGCGAGGTAACGGCCAGTTCGGTCAGGCGCTTAATCAGGAAAGTGGGCGAAGAAAATTTGGCCGACTTGATTGATTTGCGCGTGGCCGACCGTTTAGGCTCGGGCGTGCCCAAGGCCAAGCCTTATAAATTGCGCCACCTGGAATATATGATGGAAAAAGTGAGATTCGACGCGGTCTCGGTGAAAATGCTAAAAACCAACGGCGACGATTTAATGAGATTATTAAATATTGAACCAGGGCCGAAAATCGGCGCGATTTTGGACGTGCTTTTGTCCGAAGTAATTGACGACCAGAATTTAAATAACAAAGACTATTTGGAAAAACGCAGTTTGGAACTTAATCGGATGGACTTAAAAGAATTGCGCGAGCGAGCCAAGGAAAAGATTGAAGAGAAGAAAATGGAAGACGACGAGGAAATAAAGAAAGAGTTTTATGTCAAATAACATAAAAAATCTTTGTTATTTAATAAATAATCAAGGCGAAGTGCTGCTGCAGTTTAAACGCCGGGGATTTGGCGTGGGCAAATGGAACGGGCCGGGCGGGAAAGTTGAAACCGGCGAGGAGTTGGAGCAAGCGGTGATTAGGGAAGTAAAAGAAGAGACCGGGCTGGAAGCAAGCGATTTGAAAAAAATGGCCGAGCTGGAGTTTTATTTTCATGACAGGCAGGATTGGGATAATATTACTCATGTGTATGTTGCCGGAAGTTATGCGGGTGAAATGCAAGCCAATAATGAAGGCGAATTAAAATGGTTTAAAATAAATGAACTGCCGTTTGAACGAATGTGGGACGACGACCCGCACTGGCTGCCGCGGGTTTTAGCCGGCGAATTCATGAAAATGAAATTTTATTTTGATAGCCAAGGGAAATTATTAAGATTTGAACATATATGAAAAAAGTAGTTTTTTTAATCTTTATTTTATTGGCTTTAACCGCTTGCACCAACAATCAATACACTTACGACGAAACTAACGCGCCTAAAACTATGGACAATTTTAACGAAGCGGCTATAATAGACAGAATGACGGCCATAAAATACGGCGCCACGCCCAAAGTAAAACCCACCGGCAAAGCCGCCAGTCAAAACGAACAGTCGCAGACATCGGCGCAATCAAATAACCAGAAACAGCTGGAAAATTTAGCCGCGCAGTATGACAGCGCCACAATTAAAACCAATTTTGGCGATATTACCGTTAAGTTTTATACTGAAGAATCGCCGATAACGGTCAATAATTTTTTAAATCTGGCTAAAGCCGGTTTTTATAATGGCACGAAATTTCATCGGGTAATTAAGGATTTCATGATTCAGACAGGGGATCCGTTGAGTAAAGACGACGATTGGTCAAACGACGGTCAGGGCGGGCCGGGTTATCAATTTCAGGATGAAATTAATCAGCATAAATTAGTTAAGGGCAGTTTGGCCATGGCCAATTCCGGAGCCAACACCAACGGCTCGCAATTTTTTGTCGTGACGGCCGCGGCCACGGCCTGGCTTGACGGCAAGCATACTAATTTCGGTTATGTGGTTAACGGGTTTGAGGTGATGGAAAAAATTGAAGCCGTGGCCGTTAATGAAAACGGCCATCCGACTGAAGATGTGGTAATTAATAATATTGAATTGATAAAAAGCGGGGAATAATTATTTGGGCTTATAGTAAAACGGTATTACGCGGCATTCGCATTGCCGAGGTCCGGGTTCGATTCCCGGTAAGTCCACCAAGATTTGTCATTCCCGCCTACGCGGGAATCCATTTCCTTTCCCTTGTCATTGCGGGCTCCCCGCCTAGACTCGCTAGGCGAGGCTGGCGACCCGCAATCTATTTTCTTATTAAAAATCCTCGGGGTATGGTATAAAGGCTATTACGCACGCTTCGGGTGCGTGTAATCCCGGTTCAATTCCGGGTACCCCGACCAATCAAGACATTTCAAATTTTCAGGGGAAAAAGCTTGCTCGCTCGCCCCGCCGGAGTTTATCCCGCACGGCGATGCGGGAGCGGGTCTCGCTTCGCAAAAAGCCCTGCCCTCCTGCGCTTTTTCAGCTACGGCGGGTAAATATTTCGGAATTAAATCAAAAGGTCGGACAAATTCAAATTCAGTTTTTCGGAAAAGCAAACGGCGGTTCGGAATTGCGAAGCAATTCACAAATGAAATTTGTATCCAATTTTTTCCGTTTCTTGCCAAAGGCAAGAATACAAAGCAAGTTTTTAATCCCGCGCTTTAGGCCAAAGGCGACTAATAATTAAGGAGTAAAATTATGAAAACAAAATTTTTTCTCTACGCTCGAAAATCTACGGAAGATGAAGAACGGCAAGTGATGAGCATTGAAGCCCAGCTCGCGGAGTTAGCGGAATATGCTAAGCGAGAAAATGTTGAAATTGCCGAAACCTTTATTGAATCAAAAAGCGCAAAGAAGCCGGGCCGAGAAATTTTTAACGAAATGATACAGAAAATTTACGCCAGCGAAGAAGCGGTCGGAATTTTAGCTTGGCACCCTGACCGCTTGGCAAGAAACAGTATTGACGGCGGACAAATAATTTACAGCATAGACATTGGCAAGATAGTTTCTTTGCGTTTTCCCACTTTTTGGTTTGAGCCAACTCCGCAGGGGCTTTTTATGCTTCAAGTCGCCTTTGGCCAATCAAAATATTATTCCGACAATTTGTCGGAAAATGTAAAGCGCGGGATTAGGCAAAAACTCAGGCGGGGCGAATGGCCTGGCCTTGCGCCGTTCGGCTATGTGAATAATCCCAAAACAAGAACGATAGAACCCGAACCGACAAAATCAAGGTGTGTTGTCAAAGCGTTTGAGGAATTTTCGCAAGGCCGTCATACTTTGGAATCTTTGGGCCAACGCCTGAGTTTTTGGGGCGTGGTGAGCGGAACCGGAAAACCGCTTTGCAAGGCAACACTCCAAAGAATGCTGACTAATCCTGTTTATCTTGGAATTATCAAACACAACGGCGAAAGTTACGAGGGCGGTTTTCCGGCAATTGTTTCCAAAGCGACTTTTGAAGCCGTCCAAAAAGTATTAAAACAGCGAGCAAGGCCTCGCAAAAGCAAAAAGAGGCATAACTTCCCATTTGTCGGGCTTTTAACCTGTGGCGAGTGTGGCGGAGCCATTACCGCGCAATTTGCCCACGGACACGGCGGAACCTATCGCTATTATCGTTGCACCAAAAAGCTCGGTAAATGTTCGCAAAGGTATTCGCGCGAGGACTTGCTCGCCGAACAATTAAAATCACGACTTCAAAATGTCGCACTTGGCGACGACTGGGCGGAGAAAATGAAAGCTCAAGTTGATGTTTGGGAAAAAGACAACGCCCAGTCGGCGCAATCTTTCGCCCAAAATCTTGACGAAAAAATAAAAGAAGCCGAAACAAAACTTGATAAGCTGGTCAACGCTTTTTTAG
>Ga0210004_1001437_pt1 | contig 13932 bp, 14 predicted proteins | sample CryGey13umfilter_FD_185450 | JGI IMG/M metagenome (GOLD analysis project Ga0210004, IMG submission 185450) | Groundwater microbial communities from aquifer in Utah, USA - Crystal Geyser 4/8/14 3 um filter (SPAdes) (version 3) | ecosystem: Environmental > Aquatic > Deep subsurface > Groundwater...
TACATTACTACAATTTTGAACGATTACATTTAACCTTTCATGGACTTACTCCTCATGAGAAATACCTAGAAAGTGTTACCCTTGACTGTTAACTATACAGGACAAAAAACACCCAGATAATCTGAGTGTTTCCGAAAAAAGAGGGCTATCCCTGGAGAAAAATTATGGGAGCAACTTCGATGTAACTTCTTCTGTACACTTCTTCACGAGATTTTGAAACTCTGGATCAGCAGTTAAAGTGGTTACATTGGTTGTCGGGAGCTTGGCTGTGACGTAGGCGAGAAATGTGGGGAATGATGGGGAAGCTTCAATCATCGTAAGCCTCAACTGTGCTTCCTTTGGGGTAGTCGTAAAAATATCTTTGGCCTGAAAAACAGATGCCACGGCTGTAGACTTGGCATTGATGTATACTTTGCCTGCATCTATGGGGAGAGAAACAGATTTTGCACATACTTGACCTGTGGCATCAATCAGAGAAATGACTTGCGCTTTAGTCGAAGAAAATCTCGTTTCATAATTGCCGTCCGTATCAACAGGGACTTTCACTGTCGTCACGAAAACGAAAGCCTTTCCTGCACTGCAACTCGTTTCATTCAAAAGTACGAGGGCATTTCTGGTTGGTGCTGTTCCTCCGTCACTCGTCACACTGTCAGCAGATGTTTCATCGCCTGTCGCTGTTCCCGAATCGGATACAGATCCATCAGTCGTCTCACCATCGGTCGCGGTCTCATCACCCATCGCAGTATCTTCTTCACCTGTGACTTCTTCTTCGTCTGTCGCTTCTTCTTCCTCTAGAGGATTTTCTGCAGTATAGACCACTGGGTCGTTACAGACTTCACCGTCATTCGCTGTCGCAGGGTCGCACAGGGTGTACGAACAATCAGCCTCTCCCTCAGGACAAACAAGAGCAGTGCAAGTTTCATCAGCAGGATCACAACTCGGGATATTCTTGGCATTTCGATCAATAAGTTTGTAATAGGATGTATCCTCTACTGGATCACCGGTACATTCTTCCCCTGCTTCTGGATCACAAACATAAACAAAACAAGATTCGGTGTATGGATCGCAATCTGCTTCTGCCTGAATAATATAGTCATGCTGTACCATAAACCGATAGTACGTCACTAAGACAGACGAAGTAATAAGCAGGAAGAAAACAATGAAAAATATTTTTGATTTTTTATCCATACGGATTCTCTTATTGTTATTGTGATTTTATTCTATCATATAAGAGAAGAAAAGAAAAAGAGCAGAACATTTTATAGTTCTGCTCAATTGTGAGGGAATTTCCTCAAAAGTTGTATAATATTCCAAATATCACACGAGCGCCTTCTTCCTGCCTGTTCATAGCTGACAGAGTAGCCCACACTTTCAGCTTTTCATTAAAGAGGCTTGTACCAATCATTGGGCCGATACCGAATCCGCTTTCACCGTACACGCCGACAAACACTTTTTCAGTAATGTCTTTGTGGACATACCCGGTGAAGAACCATGGTTCTGCTTCTTCACTGCCGTAGTGCTCGGCTGATAGATACCCTTCCAACCCATCCTTGGAGTAATATATCCACGGATTGACAGTGAGGTGACTCGTTTCGTCGAATCGTGCCGATCCGACACCGATGGCCACCTGCAGATCGCCAAACCTCTTCCCAACGCCGGCATACGCGGAACGGAAATTTTTGTCAACGTGGAAGGCTCCGAAAACGGAAATATCACCGGAACCAGGTAACGTCTTTTCTACATACAACTCCTCGGCGAAAAGCGGTTTTCCATGCCCCGCGCTCACCTGCTCGGCGAGCTGGATGAACAGATCGCCGTTTTCTCCGGTAGCGAACGCCGGAATGGGGGCAAGAAGTGCCCCCGCCAAAACCAATATGCGATACATCATTGTCATTCTCCTTGTTAAGGTACTCCTGTTACATATCACACCGATATGGCCTGAGCTTTGTAACGGACTGTTTTAGCACATTTCCATAAAAAAGTCAACGGTACGTAATAGTAACTAAACTAGACGCAAACATTTTCATCTCTGTATCTGCAGTAACCAATCTTTGATATAAATTCACATCTCACAAAAAAATCCCCACTCTTATCAAAGTGGGGAAGTTTTCTCTTGGAGATCCTTTCTTCTTTCAATTAGCGAAAGAGGGAGAGGAATTTTCCGAAGATACTAAACTGGTTTCCTTCAGAAGCAACATAAGCAGAGAGCTTGGAAGCCTCACTCCGGAGCGCAGCTGCGCGGTCTACAAGGATTTGTTTCACATCTGGGTCAGTCACCTGAGTCGAAACAGTCGTGAGTGCATCAGCACGAGTCGTCATTGCTGTCGTCTGAGCAGTTAAGCTCTCAAGAGCGTTGAAATCAGGACCAAAGACTGTTTTGGTAAATCCACTGCGGTTTTTGATATCGCCCAAGCTTGTTGCAATAACGGCTGTGGATGAACGATGTTCACGAGCAATCTTCTTCACTTCTTCTGCAACACCATTTTCATCACCATCTTCGATTTCTGCCACATCATTCAAATCTTCTTCAAGGTCATTAGCGTCTTTCTCATGATCAGCATAAAGATCATTATCTTCTTCATTACCACCAAGAGCAAAGATAGATTGTTCGACGAGATTCTTCATACGTTCTGCTTTCTTCTCAATAGCTTTGAGAGTTTCTCTTGTCATCGTTCCTGAAGCCTGCAGTGTAGACAAATCAGCACTGAGTGATGTTACCTGTGCTTTGAAGACCGATGCATCCCCACCAAGTGATTCGAGTGTTGCAATTTTCTGGTTTACTTTTGAAATCTTCTTCGTTGCCTCACGTACAGATTCTGTTACATCTTTTTCAAATTCGAGATCTTTTCCGCTAAAGAGAGTTTCTTTCTTAATTTCTTTGGACAATTTCTTTGCCATTTCATAATCATTTGTACCAAACGAAGCACTTACCTGTGTCAATTGTGTCTTCGCCAAAGCAAGATTCGCAAGTGCTGTCGTGACATCTGCACCCTCCGCTTGTTTCTCAAGGATTTTTTTCTCGGCTTCGGCTATATTTTCTTGTAATTTCGCAAGAGTTTTGCCTGAATCCTTGTACATACCTTTTGTCTCGCCTACTCGATCACCATCGGTGTCGGTATCTGCAGATTCATCGCCATCAAAATCTCCATCAGCATCCATTTCTTCTTCATCGTCCTCTATTTTTCCTTCTTGCTTATTTTGTTCACGATTCTTCTCAGACACTTGTTTTTTCTCCTCACGATCCTTCTCGTATTGCTTCTGAGATGATTCTTTCATCTTTTCTTGTTTGTTTTCTTCTGATTTTTGCTTGTCTTCATCTTTATTCTTATCTTCATCTTTATTCTCATTGTCATTGTCTTCACTATCATCAGCCAGGGTGACTGGTGTGATAAGTGACTGATTCTTCACAACTATCGATGCCATCCCTGTGAAGGCACCAAAAGAGAGAAGAGCGATAGCCAAAGCTGTAGCTGTTCCCATCTTCTTTGTTTGTTCTTTCTGCATACTCTATTTTTTATCAAATTATTTATTTATCTTTTCCAAAGGCACATACCAGATATATACCCTTCATTTTTTAAGACGGGTGAGAAAGTCTTTTCTTACAAACTTTCTCATTCTTCGTCCTTAAATATATTATATCATACTCCAAAACAAAAAAAAGGTGGTTGTCAACCCCCTCTTCCTCTCTTCATTATCCTTTTTGATATCACTTCTTCTTCGGAGTATGAAAAAGTACCGAGGTACGTTTTATTGTTTCTTCCCATTTGAAATTCTTGGCACGCTCTAAACCATTCTTCCGTAGTGTTCCGAGTAATTCTGTATCCGTCAGTGTTTGCTTCAATGCCTGCAAGATTTCATCTGGTCTATAGGGATCGATGAGAATGCCAGCATCCCCCACTATCTCTGGAAGAGATGCAGAGTGAGAAACAATGACGGGCACACCACACGCCATCGCTTCAAGTGGCGGGAAACCAAATCCTTCGTAGAAAGAGGGGTAGATAAAAATACTGGCAAGATTATACAGAGCTGATTTGTCTTCATCGGCTATGAAACCCGTTACAATGATTTTCTCTCTGTGTGGTGATGTGCGAATGGCCTGGAAGGTTTCTCTATATTTCCACCCTCTCGTGCCAGCAATCACGAGGAAATATTTATCAAGTACTGGATGATGAAGGTCCATCAGAGCATTGAAAGCAAAGATCAGAGCAGGAAGGTTCTTCCGTGGTTCAAATGTAGAAAGCGAAAGAATAAATTTGTACGGAAGATGATATTTCTTCTGTACTCGCACCAGGTTCTCATCATTGCGATTGAGCACACAAAATTGTGTACCTATGCCACTATGAATGACCACGATTTTTTCTTTCGGAACACTGTAGTAGTCAATCAAATCATTTTTTGTCGATTCCGAGACCGCTATCACAGAGTCAGCAGAATGTACAAGTTGTTTGAAATGAATGAAAAAGTGCCATATGCGCCTTTTCCACGAAAACGTCTCAGGGAAAATTTCGAAGGACAGATCATGCACAGTAATGATAAGCTTCGTTTTCTTGGATACGGCAGAAAAGTTGATATTTGGGAGGAAGAAGACATCCACGCCACCGATAAGTCTATCAAGTTTCGGAAAACGAAGGTACCAAAGTGATAAATTTAAAAGTTTATTCGGAATATGAAAAGTTCTCAGTGTCACATTAGGGTACTTCGTGGCCCAAGAGAAATCGGGCACAGATTTCTTCCATGCGTTGAAAAAAAGAATATAGGTGTCATTTGGTGACTGTTCAAAAAGACCCGTCAGGAGAGCAATGGTATATTCTTCTACGCCAGTTCGTTTTCCTTCTGCCAAACATCTTACATCAATTCCGATTCTCATATAAACCAGTAAGCAATAAGCAATTAACAATCAACCATCACTGCATTTTTATCTTTTTCCCCCACTGTTTTTTGTTATCTGTTGTCCGTTTTTTGCTGTGCATTGTCTGAAAAATAATGTTTCACCAATGCCACCCAAAAACCAATAAATACTCCGAGTGTGAGTGAAAGAGCCAGGGCGAACGACAAAGAGACACGCACATCACGAATCACAGGATCACTCCCCACAACAACGAACCAATTCTTTTCGCTATTCTCTTTATTGAGCTCACTCGCATGTGTATTGAGCTCATTGATGGTTGCTTGGGAAATTTTCTCGAGCATTTTCTCACTTGGATGACGATAGGTCACTTCTATCATCTGCGAAGAAAGTCGTTTCGCCCCAAAAACACTTTTGAGGGTACGCGCACTCATATGCTGAGTATCAATACCTACTGTTCCATAAATATTTTCTACGATGCGTGGTGATCCGAGCCACCTGACGACTGTATCAGCGAAGCGTTCATCAGCCTGCAATCGATAGAAACTATCATAGGTGTAATTTTCGGTATTTTGTACATTGGTACGACCGATATTAAGAAGAAGCACGGCTTCGAAATTCGTAGGCTGATTACTTTGCCATATTCCTGAAATGAGAACGAACAAAATGACAGTGGCCCAGAACCATTTTATCTGCTTTTTGAAGAGAGTAATATATTCTTTCAGTTCCATATTTGAGGATGATAATTGATAAGCAGAAAAGGATAATTGATAATTGATGAGAAATATCTACATCTGTTATCTCTTCTTCAGGTGTTCAGCGAGGGCATTCTCTACATAGTCTTTTATTGTAGCCTTAAATCGTTCTTTGTCAAAAGGAAGCGACTTCTCACGTATATAAGCAGGATCATAATCCTCATCACGAAATCTCCCCACGGCCGACACAATCGCCTCCGGAGTTTGTTCATCGAAGAACACACCCATTTTCCCTTCTTCTAAATGCTCCACAATATCCCCTGCTCTATAAGCAATAAGAGGACGCCCAGATGCCATCGCCTCGATAGCTACGATACCAAAATCTTCTTCTTGTGGAAAGACGAATCCGCGACACTTCGCATAATATTTTGGCAAATCTTCTTCAGGTACACGACCAAGAAATTCAATCGTTGGACCCGCCATTCTCTTCAGTCGTTCCATCTCTGGTCCACGACCGATAATCTTGAGTGGGAGCTTCAAACGATTGAATGCTTCAATCGCGATGTCGTGCCTTTTGTATGCGATGAGACGACCAACAATCAGGAAATAATCTTCTTTTTCTTCTGCAAGAAAAAAACGATCGACATTGACAGGTGGATGAATCACGAGTGAATCGTGTCCATAGTATTTCTTAATACGCTTGGCAACAAATTGTGAGTTTGTGAGAAAACGATCAATACGATCAGCACTCGCTTTGTCCCACAGCCGTATCGGGCTCATAAAAAATGGCACTAATCTCTTTATGAATGATGGAAATCCAAAATCCTGCGTATATTTCTGACAATCATCCCACGCGTATCGCATCGGGGTGTGCATATAGCAAATATGCAGTGTTTCAGGACGAGTGATGATACCTTTGGCATAACTCGAAGAATCCGACAATACAATATCGTATTTCGTAAAATCAAACTCTTCGATCGCTAGTGGCATCAGCGGAGGGAAGAAACGATGACGCTTCCGTGAAAAAGGAAGATTTTGGAGAAATGATGTGTAGATACGCTTATCTTCGAACACGCCATGCATCGCATCCTTGTCATAAATAAGGGTATAAATCGGTGCATACGGAAAAAGCTCGGTGAAAGCCTCGAGCACACGCTCCGCTCCTCCATACTGCACCAGATAATCATGTACTAATGCTATTTTCATTCTTTCAAAACCAACACCGTTTATTTCCTTCTTTTTACAATCCGTGCAGATTTTTGTTTTTCACATGTTCCTCAAAAGTAACTGAGAAAATAGTTTCTCCTGTTTTTGGATCACTTAAGAAATACATATACGGATTCTTCTCAGGAGCTAGCACTGCTTGCAAGGAAATGAGTCCTGGGTTACCAATAGGTCCAGGTGGTAAACCGGTATTGATATACGTATTATAGAGCGATGGAGTTCGTGTTTCTTCAAAAGAATGTTGTATCTTATCTACTCCGAGTATGTACTGAACGGTCGCATCGCTCTGAAGTGCCTGACCGCTCGCAATCCTTCGCAAGAAAAGATCGGCGACTTTCCTTCGATCTTCAGAAGATTTGACTTCATTCTCGACAATACTGGCCAGCGTCACTATTTCGTACAAAGAACGTTTTTGCTCTATCATTTGTACACGTAGTGTGGTATCGAATTTCTTACCAAAATTGGCAAGCATCTTCTCAATAATCATCTCGGCTGAAGCATTTTCATCAAAGAGATACGTATCAGGAAAAAGAAAACCTTCGAGAGTGATGCTCTCTGGCATACCAGCGAAGAAATCATACTTTTGTTTCCATTCTGGTTTTGGCTTCTGTACAAGCATAAGGAAACCTTCCCCAGGAAGATTGTTCGCGGTCAATCGTGAGGCCATCTTCTTACTGCTCCAACCTTCTGGAAAGGTAATTTTTATATCACGGGACACGACTTCGCCTGTAATGATGATATGAGTAATTTCTGCGATAGTCAGTGTGCCGTCGAGGTTATATATCCCAGCCACGAGAGCGTGTGTCTTGCCAATACGCACGATATACCATAAGAAAGGAATACGCGAAAAAATTAGCCCAGATGATTCCAATCTGGCGGATAAATCGATAACATTTTCTCCTTGAAGTACTTCGAAACGTTGCTTGTCTGTACGTATACCATGAGAATGTGTCTCAGTATACGAAAGAACAAAAAAAGAAACGAGCGTCATCACCGAAAAACCAAGTGCAATGAGAAGGAAGGTACGCATCGTATTAGAGTCCGATTACTTGAATGAAAATATCTCGTTTCCGTGAACCATCAAACTCAACAGCAAAAATACTCTGATGTTCTGTGAGAAGCAATTTTCCTTTCTCCACAGGGATGGTCTCACTATTACCAAGAAGAATAGATTTGCAATGTGAGTGACCATTGCTCCGACCATCTGATCCAGATTCACGACGAAGTTCGAATAGATCATGCGAGTAGTGATCATCAACTGGTACAAGCTTGTACATAATACGCATAAAATCTTGGACGAGCATTGGTTCGTTGTGATTGATTGCGATACCCATTGTCGTATGAGGAACGTAAACCAACACCTGACCCTCTCTCACGCCAGAATGGTCGACAATTTCTTGTACCTTATCGGTGATGTCCATAAACTCGATCTGCGTTTTACTTTCGAGATCGATTTTTTCTTTATGAATTCTCATTATTTTTTGTTTTAATATTTCCAAAGACTATAAACTCGCAAGTTCTGCTTTCAATTTGTCTTTTGCTTGGGCGCCTACGAATTCTTTCACCACTTTTCCGTCTTTGAAGACCTTGAGTGTAGGGATAGACATGATACCGTATGCACTCGCAGTATCTGCATTGTCATCGACATTGAGTTTGCCAATTTTTGCATTCGTCACTTCGCCAGCCAATTCTTCGATAACGGGTCCCATCAGTTGGCATGGTCCACACCATGGTGCCCAGAAATCGACGAGCACTGGTTTATCACTCTTGAGTACTTCTGCTTCGAAATTTGCATCGGTAAATTCCATTGCCATAATTTTGTGTATTTCTGAACTATTGTCACGATAGACAGAAAATATAAATAATATTTACATTTACAGTATACTCTTCAAAGCGTAATTCTGCAAAACGATCTATTTCTTGAGCACGGCGAGAAACGCGCTACTCGGAATGGATACTTTGCCGATGTCACGCATCTTTTTCTTCCCCTTCTTCTGCTTTTCGAGAAGTTTCTTCTTGCGTGAGAAGTCCCCACCATAAAGTCCTCCAGTCACATCCTTTCGAAAAGCTGCAATCGTCTCACGAGCAATGACTTTCCCTCCGATAGCCGCTTGGATAGCGACAGCGAAGTTCTGCTTCGGAATAACTTCTTTGAGTTTCTCTACGACACGCTTCCCTTCTCCATACGCATCACGACGAGGGATCATACGAGCAAAAGCCTCGACACATTCATTTGCTACGAGTATATCAAGTTTCACCACATCACTCGCGCGGTATTCGATCGGCTCATAATTCATCGAAGCATACCCCGAAGAAGCACTCTTGAGTTCATCATGAAAACTCACAATCACGTCCATAAGTGGCGCTTCGAAAGAAAGTAGGACTCGTTCTTCATCGATGTATTCGGTATTTTTATACTCTGCACGAATGGATTGTGTCAGAGTAATGACGTTACCGAGATATTCGCTCGGTGTCACGATAGAGAGAGCAACATACGGTTCGTAAATCTTCTCAATGCTCGCTGGATCAGGGAGGTTAGTAGGGGAATAGAGAGGAAGACGTTTTTCGACGCCCTGGAGTTTTATTTCATACACAACTGATGGTGTGGTAATTGTTGGACTGAGCTCGAATTCTCTATCGAGTCTCGCCTGAATAATTTCGAGGTGCAAAAGTCCAAGAAATCCACAACGAAATCCTCGACCAAGAGCCTGATTGCTTTCCGGTTCAAACGTAAAGGCAGCATCGTTTAGTTTCAACTTATCTAAAGCATCACGCATCAGCGTATAATCATCTCCATCCACAGGATAAAAACTTGCATACACCGCTGGCTTGATTTCTTTGTATCCAGGAAGTCTCTCGACGAACACTTTCTCTTTGTCTCTAAGCCTCCATGTAACTGTATCTCCGACACGGCAGTGCCCCACTTCTTTCAGTCCGGTCGCGATGTATCCGATGTCTCCTGCACGCAGAATATCTGTCGGGACGAGATTTGGATGAAACAGTCCTACTTCGACCGTCACACCTTCTTTTTCTGTACCAAGCATATGAAGCATATCATCACGCTTGACCGTCCCATCGACAACCTTCACATACGCAACGACGCCTTTGTATGTATTGTATACAGAGTCGAAGATGAGAGCACGAAGAGGTTTGGATTCATCACCACTCGGAGCGGGCACCACACGAATAACCTGTTCCAAGACTTCCTTCACACCTCTACCCGTCTTTCCTGAAGCGAGAAGTATTTCTTCTTCTTTGCATCCAAGAATGTGAATAATTTCTTTCTTGGTTTTCTCTACTTCAGCATTCGGTAAGTCAATTTTGTTAATCACAGGAATAATTTCGAGTCCCTGATCGATAGCGAGATACAAGTTCGCTAGTGTTTGCGCTTGTACACCTTTGGTCGCATCGACGAGCAGTACCGCTCCTTCGACCGCAGCGAGTGAGCGAGAGACTTCATAGTGAAAATCCACATGACCAGGAGTATCAATCAGATTGAGCATATATTCTACCCCCTCATAATCATAATGCATCTGTACTGGCTGAAGTTTGATTGTGATACCGCGTTCTCGTTCGAGATCCATCTGATCAAGAAGTTGTTCCTTCATCTTTCGCATTTCCACCGTTTTTGTAAGTTCCAAAAGACGATCCGCGAGAGTCGATTTCCCGTGATCTATGTGTGCAATAATACAGAAATTGCGAATATTTTTTTGTCGGTCTTGTCCATTCATTTCCTAAGAATAAAGCAAAAACGCCCGAAAAGCAAGGAGGTAACTTTCTCCTTCAAGAAAGAATGTATTCCAAAGTTTCTTCTGTGCATTTGTCCCACGAAAATTTTTTCAGTTGTTCTTCTCCTTTTGAAATAAGTTCTTTACGTAACGCTTCATCATTCCAGAGGGTCACCATTTTTTCAGCTATATTTTCGGTATCGGAAGCATCACAAGAAACCACAGCGTCACCGCCCACTTCTATGAGGCTCGAATTGTGTGCTGTGAGTACAGGAATCCCTGATGCGAAAGCCTCAAGGATTGGCAAACCAAATCCTTCGTACAGTGAAGGGAAGGCGAAAAATCGAGCCCCCTGATACAGTGCTCGCAAATTTTCGAAACTCACCGCTCCCGTCATAATAATGTCTTCTACGTAAGGACTCTTTTCACGCGCTTCAAAGATGGCATCCGCAAGCCAAGCTTTCTCCCCTGCCAGCACGAGTTTCATTTCAGGAACGATTTGTTTCGCGATATTGAAGGCTTCGATCAAGCGAACAAGGTTTTTTCTCGGCTGGAGAGCTCCTACATACAAGATGTAGTTTGCATGTTCTATATGATACTGCGCAAGCGTTTGTGAGAGCAGAAGAGGCGTACATCTCACACGAAAAAAAGTATCATCGAAGCCATGATAAATGACACGAATACGTTCAGAGGGTAACTTGGGGAAAAATTCGAGAAGATCTCTCTTCGTTGACTCTGAAACGGCAATCAGTTTATTTGCTCTACGCACCGCGATTTCCAAAAGAAGATTAAGTTTAAAAAGTTGCATTTTCGGAAATGTTTCTGGATAACGCTTGAATGCGAGATCGTGAATCGTTGCCGTTACCTCTGTTTTCTTCGCGACGAAAAATGGCGCAGCTTGAATAGGGAGAAAAAGTTTCTCAGGTGCTATATGGAAAATCTCCCACGCAAATCTCGTCTGCATCCACGCAAATGGGAAGAAACAGGCTTTGACAAAATAGTTCGGAAAGCTCGGAGGAGTGAGGTTCTTATTGAACACACTTTGATGGTACAAATGAAAATTCGTTTCGACATCAATCTTCCCAAAACGCTTGAGAATTTCCCTCAAATACACGCGCGTCCCATCGATACGGCTGTGATCGAGATCACTTACCTGAATGGCTACTTTGATATTTTGTTTCATTATTCTTTTTTTCTCAATTTCATAAGTTCTAACGGCTCTGCAAAGTGCATCGTTTCGCTCCCAACGACATATTCCTCGACAGTAACTCCTTTGGATTTGAAGTATTGCACCACACCATCTACAAGATTTTCTGGAGCACTCGCTCCCGCACTGAGACCAACGATTTTTTTTCCTACGAGCCACTCTTGGTTAATCTCGGAAATATCGTCAATAAGATGGGCTTCTGTTCCTATTTGCCTCGCTGTTTCCATCAAGCGTGTGGAGTTCGAAGAATTTTTCGATCCAATGATAAGAACGAGCTCTGTGACTTTGGCAAGGGACTTCACTGCTATCTGACGATTGGTCGTTGCAAAACAAATATCAGAAAGTGGCGGTTGAGTAATCTGAGGATATTTTTTTTGAAGCGCGCGAATCATTCCGGCTGTATCATCAATAGAAAGCGTGGTTTGCGTAAGATATACCATCTTTTCTGGATTACCAATACTGAGGTTCTCTACATCTGAAATACTCTCTACAAGAGGAATCTGTCCTGCTTTGGCTTCACCGAGAACACCGAGCCCCTCGATGTGTCCTTTGTGTCCAATATACACAATCGTATAACCATCTTTGAGGAAACGGTGTACCTCGAGATGCACCTTCGTTACCAGCGGACAAGTGGCGTCAATAAGGGTCAAACCGCGTTTTTTTGCTTCGATGTAGTGCTCTGGTACCGAGCCATGGGCCGAAAACACGACCACGGCCCCTTCGGGCACTTCTGCAAGCGTTTCTATTGTCACTACCCCCTTGGAAGAAAAATCCTCAACAATATGTTTGTTGTGTACAATTTCATGTTTAACATAGATAGGTGCACCAAAAAGGGCGAGTGTATCATCCACCGCCTTCACCGCTCTGGCCACCCCGGCACAAAATCCACGAGGCGAAACGAGAAGAAGTTTTTCCACTGTTTCCATAGATGTTTTCTCTCGCAGATAAAATTCCTACCCTTTGATTCGGGTACCAATAAATTTCTTGCCAGTAATATAGTTTGTTACATTAGCGAGGTCACCACCATTTAAGATAGCTACCTCTATATTTTCTTTCTCTGCCATTTCAGAAGCAATCGGATCAAAAGGAACATTCATACCAGGATTCCATTTATTACCAACAATGTGACGAAATTCTTTCCATGTCATCTGATCAAACGGCACAGCGTTAGCATGCACGCGAGGATCCTTGCTATACACACGTTCGATATTGGACAGGTTGATAATACGCGTCACATCCAAATATTTCCCAAGTACTACCGCATCAAAATCAGTGGAAAATCCAGGTCTCCATCCAGCTGCTACCAGTATCGATTCTGGCGCCCCATAGAAATCTTCGAGATCGTGTGGGTTCGTATTGATACGTGGATGAGCATATTCACGAAATATAGTACGTACCAAATGAGCGTTCATACGCGTGGCATGAATCCCTAGCCAATCACGGTCGTCATCAGTAATTTCTGTAACTTGTCCAGCCATCGATATATCTCCGAGCAGTTTTTCCTCCGCCTGTCACAAGAATAAAACGATAGCCTTTTTTGATATGAGCAACAATAAACTTTTTGAATTTAGCTATAAAATCAGCATCAATACCTTCAGGAACAAGAAGTGACCCACCGAGAGAGATAATAATCCGTTCATTCTTAGAATAAGCTTTGAGCGTCATAGATTATCTTTTAAAAAATGAAGCGAGATCTTCGAAAGCTTTTTCCTCTGATTCTTTTTCGGTGCGTTTTTTCACCTCGGCTTTTCCTGATTCGACAGACCTCTTGCCTACTACTACTCGATAGGGAATACCCAGAAGATCACTCTCAGCAAACTTCTCGCCTGCTCGCATATCACGATCATCATAGAGTACTTCAATACCTGCTTTTGTGAGCATCTCATAGATTTCAGTCGCTTTCTCATCCGCTCCGAGGGAGAGGAGATGTACCTGAAACGGCGCTACACTTTCTGGCCATACAAGACCCAAATCATCTGAGAGTACTTCAGCAATCGTGCCCATCACTCTCGCAGGTCCGATGCCATAACTCCCCATAATCACTGGCAAAGATTCTCCTTTTTCATTTTTATACGTGAGTCCCAGCGGTACAGAAAATCTTGTACCAAGACTGAAAATATTTCCCACTTCAATAGATTTCTTCTCTACCAAATTTTCTCTCTTCAGTCCGAGATCGGCGAGCACTTCGTCATTCAACACTTCGGCATTGAGCGCTTGACCATTTGCTTCATC
>Ga0210004_1001450_pt1 | contig 13883 bp, 13 predicted proteins | sample CryGey13umfilter_FD_185450 | JGI IMG/M metagenome (GOLD analysis project Ga0210004, IMG submission 185450) | Groundwater microbial communities from aquifer in Utah, USA - Crystal Geyser 4/8/14 3 um filter (SPAdes) (version 3) | ecosystem: Environmental > Aquatic > Deep subsurface > Groundwater...
CCGGCACCTGGGGCCCGCCCATGAGAATTTTAGCCGACCCAGAGATCGTTGAGATAAAATTTAAGTGAAAAAACAAGCCCAGTTCTGAAAAATTATTTTTATCGCGCATATGAAATTGTAGCGACCGCAGGGAGCCCAAATTTCATCTAAGCAGGAAAAATAATTTTTCAGAACTGGGCTTCTGTTATACCTTAGAATACTTGCCCACCGCCACCAAGCTGGCTAACAAATTAACCAAGGCGGCGGCCAAAAATTCCAAGCCGAAAATGGTAAAGAAATTACTGTTATAATAGCTTAAAATATTTACTTCAAAATCAAGGCCGTAAAAAAATGAAGCTAAATAAGGCTGAATCAAACCTAACAGCGGATAAAGAATGATTATGATAATCGCTACTCCCAAAAAAGCGTAAATGATTCCGGAAATTAGATGGGGGGCGCGGATAAACCAGGTGGAAGCGCCCACTAATTTCATAATGCCAATCTCGCGCCGATGGGTATAAATGGCCACGCGCGCCGTGTTATAAACTACCAAGGTGGTGATTAGAACAAACAGCAAACTGATAGTCAGGCCGACCTGGCTGGCTTTTTGGGTGATGTTGTTAGCTTTGGCCAACACGGTCTGGTAGTCTTCGAAATCCCTCGACTCAATAATATCGTCAGTAATTTTATTCAAGCTGGCGATTAATTCATCATAATTATTGACGTCCTTGGGCTTAATTACCAGGCTGGGCGACAACGGATTTTTCCCCAACTCAATTAAAGTTTGCAAAATCTCCGGCCTATTTTTATTTTTTTCGCGAAAAGCCTCGACCGCGGCCTGCTTGGAAATATAGTCAACCTGCCTGACCGCCTCCAGCTGACTGACTTTGGCTTTAAGCGCCAGAATGCGGTCTTCGGCCGCGTCAGTCTTCAAATACAAGCTCACGTCAATTTTATTCTTAACCGCGCTGATAGTTGAAGAACTGAGCACCTTTACCGCCAACAGCAAATTTACTGAAAATAAAGCCAAAACTAAAATCATCAGCGTAACCAGCGACAGCCAAATATTGCGAACCATGTCCTGAATGCTGAATTTTATAACTCGGAAAAATGACAAGAGAAACATAAAAATTGTAATTTACCCCAGTTAAATAAAGCCGCCGATGAAGTCGGTGGTTAAATATAAGTCGCAGTTGGTGGTCTAAAGCCATCAACAAGCGACACATATTTAACGGGGTTTATAAAATATATTTTCCCACCGCCTGGTCGTTGACGATCAGGCCATGGTCGATGGTGATGACGCGCCGGCGCAGCTTATTGACAATCTCCCGGTTGTGCGTCACCAAAGCCACGGTGGTGCCGAATTTGTTTATTTTTTGCAGAATTTCAATGATTTCATCAGCATTGATTGAATCTAAATTGCCAGTCGGCTCGTCGGCCAAGAGGATCTTCGGACGATGAACCAAGGCGCGGGCGATCACGGCGCGCTGCTGCTCGCCGCCGGAAACTTGCTGGGGATAACGGTTCATTTTATCTTCCAGGCCCACGATTTTCATCACTTGCGGCACAATGCTATTGATTTTTTTTAAGCTTTGCCCGCAAACCTGCAAAGCGAAAGCCGCGTTTTCCAGCAAAGTTTTTTTATTAAGCAGTTTAAAATCCTGAAAGACCACGCCGATTTGCCGCCTTAAGACCGGAATGGCCGCCGGGCCGATATTGGTAATATCCCAGCCGCCGACGATAATTTTACCGTTACTCGGCTTCTCCTCGCCGATTAACAGCTTAACCAAAGTAGTTTTGCCCGTACCCGATTGGCCGACGATGGAAACAAATTCGCCCGGTTTAATATGTAAATTGACTTGATACAGCGCTTTGATATCCGGCGGATAAATTTTAGTTATATTAACAAGCTTAATCATAGTTATTGTTGTTTTATTGCCTTCAGGCCATACTTTAAAAGCTCCTCGGTTTCGTCAAAACTGGCTTGACGGCTGGCTGTTCCCAAGGTAACGGCGATCAGCTGATTGCCGGACTTATCTTTGACCCTAGCCATCAGGCAATATTGCGCCTCATCAAGAAAACCGGTTTTTGAACCAGTGATATTCAAATCACTTACCGCTAAAAGCTGGTCCGTATTTTTTATTTTATGAGATTTCTTCGTGTTTAAAGTGGTAAAGGCGTAGACGGGCATGGTGCTGGCTTTTTCTATCAGCGGATTGGCATAGAGCTGTTTAGTTATTATAGCATAATCCAGCGCCGAGCTCACGTTGGCCGGCGCTAAGCCGGTCGGCTCAACGAAGCGCGTTGCGGCGGCGCCCCAATCGGCCGCTGCCTGATTCATGGTTTTAATGAAATCATCGCGACTCAAGCCGCTTACCCGGACTAAAGTCTCAATGGCGTTATTGGCCGAACCGACCAAGGCCGCGTAAAGCAAATCTGCCAGGGTCAAGCGGTCGCCGTCTTTTAAATTTAACCTGGCTGATTCCCATTTTTTGACGTACTGATAATTATAATTTTCATCGGCCAGGCGGTAAGTCACGATTTTATTTAAACTCGGCCGAGTGTCAAAAAAAACTTTTATGGCCACCAGCTTGGTTAAACTGGCCAAAGGCAGGGTGCTGGTGGCATTTTTTTGCCATAAAATTTCGCCGGTTTTTTCATTAATGACCACGGCGGCTTTTGACGAGACTGACGGCTCGCTTTTAGCGCCGGTGCCGCTGATGCCCAAAAGCCGGCCGCTTGACGGAGCGATTTTTAAAGGCTCAACTCTTACCCTGATCACGCCTTGGCTTAGGGAGGCAATCTTTCTAAAAGCAACTTTATCCAAATCAACCGGCCGATCAGGATAGAGCCTTTTGTCCGGACCGAAATCGTTCACCACCACGTCCACGGATTTGCCGTTGGCCAAATTAACCACCCGCGATTTTGAGCCTTTGGGAAAATCCGGCGAAGCCGCGAAGTCGCCTTTTTTATAGCTATACCAACTAGCCTGGCCGATTACCCTGGCCTCGGGATTGGCGAAAACCGCCAGCCTGGCGAAATTAAAGAAAATCTCGCATCTGACCGAATTATCTTTAACCAGCTCGCGGCAGATAAGCGGCCGCCAAGAAGAATAATTTTTATCATAAAAATAAATCTGCTTATAATAATCCGAAGCTTGGTCGTATTTAATTTCCACTAACAAGGATTTGGCGCCGTCATAAGCCGATTTATTTAGTAGCTCGTATTGAAAAATGCCGCTTAATTTATCCAATTGCCAGGGCCGGTCCATGGCTTCGTCCACTCGGTTTATCTGTACGCCGCTGGCGTCTTTTAAAACTCCCTTGGGCAGTATCAGTTTAAACCAACCGCCAAAAGCCTTAATCTCATAACCCTTGGCCGCGGTTTCTTTACTGATGTTAAGATAATATTGATTTTCGGCCGGCGCTGGATTTTCCGCCGCGTAAATAAAACCACCGGCCATCGGCGCCAGCGTTAATATTAGTAAAAAGATTATTATTTTTTTGCCTATTTGACTTTGACTAACCATACAAATATAATTATAGCATAAATAATGCGCGAGTGTAGTATAATGGTTATTATGCAAGCTTCCCAAGCTTGAGACGGCGGTCCGATTCCGCTCACTCGCTCTATGTTAAAAGAATCTGATTACGTAAAAATTAAAGTTAGCGTGCCGCTGGCAGCCGCTGACCAGCTGCGGCAGGTTTTAGGCCAAACCGGCGCCGGCGTGCAGGGCAATTATGGATTTACCAGCGCTTCGGCCCGGCAGATCGGACGTTTTAAGCCTGGAGCGGGCGCTAAACCAGCCATCGGGCAAATCGGCAAGCTTGAAGAGGTTAGGGAAGAATCAATTGAAACCATTTGCCATAAAGATTTGGTGGAGAAAGTCGTTGCCGCCATAAAACAAGCTCATCCCTACGAAGAGCCGGCCATTGATATTATGCCCAGATATGATATTGTCTAATTTTAAGCCGATGTAGCTCAATTGGTAGAGCAACGGTATCGTAAACCGTAGGTTATCGGTTCAAGCCCGATCATCGGCTCAAATAAAAAATCAGCCCCAACCTTACGTCGGGGCTGATTTTTAGTAGCGCCTAATTCGCCAAAATAAATATTTTTGAATTTTTCAATTGGTCGCTGATATACTGCCCTAGCGTTCGCGCGCCGACCAGAAAATATTTAAAACCAAGTTGGCCGTTTTTGTCCTCAATTCTTTTTATCAGATAATAGCCGCCGGGACGAAAAATTATCTCGCTTGCCTGGCCGACGGCCAAATTTAAAACTTCCTGGCCGAATTTTTCCGCCGCCGCCTGGTTATCAAAATAACTCCCGTCGTTATATTCGTCCGCATAGCGGCCCAGTTGTTCCATCGCCTCGCCGCCCGCCAATAATTCTTTAATCTTCCTTATCCTGGAAAGCGCCACCTTGTCCAAATCTCCCGCCGCGGCTAATTTAGTCTCTAAATTATCAGTTGAGCCGTATTTCTCCCTTAAATTTTTCAAAACTGCCCATTTCAGTAAGCTGTCTTTTTTGCCCGCCAGGTTCAAAGCGGAATAATCGCTAGTTTTAATTTGCCGAAAATCATTGTAGCTGATTATCCCTTGGCTGGTAATAATCGCCGGCACCGGCAGATAGTTGGCCGCTTGCTTGATAATATCATACTGGTTAAACCTTAAAACGGCCAGACAAAAAATCACATAGGCCAAAGTCAAAGCAGCGGCCGGCAACGACAGGATATAAACAATATTCTTTTTTACGGCCAAAAAAAACTTTTTAAATTTTGATTTTAAATTTTTATTAAACTCCCTGACGGCTCGACGCCGCTCCAGCCATTCTTTTTCCCTGGCCAGCCGCCTGGCCCGGTTACGCTCCTCTTTAATTTTGGCCAATTCTTCCCGGCGCTTCGTTTCCTCCAACTCCGCCGACTCAATCTCCTCTCGCCACCGCCTTTGCTCCTCGGCCCGCTTGGCTTTTTTTAGCCGCTCAATTTCCTCCCGCTCTTTTAAGCGCCGTTCCTTTTTTTCGCGTTCTTTCTCCAACAAATGCCGCTTCTCTTCCTCCTTAATTCTTTCTCTTTCTTCCGTCTGCCGCTTAACCGCCTGGTTCAGCCGGTCTTGCCTTTCGCTATTTTCCTTCTTTAATTCGCTTAAATTAAGGCCGTCGACTCTTCTGGGCGCTTGAGGCGACAGTGATAATTTTTGTTTTTCTCTGGCGGCCGCGCCTGGTTCATCGATATAATCCAAAACGATTCTACGGTACTGTTTAGCTTCCGCTGGATTCAATTTTTTTATGCCGTCTAAGCTTTTGGCCATAGGTTATTTAAAAAAATAATTGAGCCATTTCGCCGGATTGGAAGCTTCGGCCGCCGGCTGGCTTTTTTGGTAGCCCGGGATGTTAAAAATTTGATTATTCCCGGCGGTCGAGCTCGGCGAGGCGGCCTGATTCGGCCCAGGTTTTATTATCATCAATTCTTCGCCAGACTTTTTTAAACCGAGATTTAATCTGGCTTGCTCTTCGGCAAATTGATCGGATTCAAGATAAGAAACGAAGTTTTTTAAATCCGCTCCCTTATTTTGCAAGCCGGCAATTTCCTTTTTTAGCCCAGCAATTTCCCGATTAACCTGATACTGCCTAATTTCGTTTTTAATAAAAGGCCAGCTAATTAGGATTACCGCCGTCAAACCAACCAAACTTAAAAATTTTTGATTAAAAAATATTCTTTCAAAATTTAACTTTCTGTTTCTGTTCACCATAGGATTAAATTAAAACTATTATACCATTAAAGAGCCAAACCAGCAAAAGATAATTTAAATTAAAATAAGCCAGAATCAGGCCCGGCCAAATTATTTCCAAACAGACAAACAGCACCAGCGCCGCGGTCAAAACGTAGAATAATTCTTGAAAAAAAATTTTAAAATTAATTCCCATAAGGCCGTTTAAAATACTTTTTTATTTTTTCCGGTAAGCTCGTTCCGGTAAGCTCGACTTTAATTTCCTTGATTACTACTTCGCCGCCGGTTAGCTCTCCGGCTTGGCGGCCGGGCAGAGAAAGTAAAAATTGGTATTTGCCGTTTTCTTGATAAGCTTTGGTTAAATCAAAATCGGCTGCCGCCGTCTGCCAGCCGTCGGCTGATTTAGCGCCTTGATAACCGGTTAGAATGTAGTTAATTTTCCCTTGACTAATCTCCAAATTCCTGTCAACGTTCGGCAACCTGGGATCCAATAAGCTGTCGGCGGCGAGGGCAAAAACGCCATCGCCGGAAATTATGATATCGTCTTTGGCTAATTCTATCGTCTCCGGCTGGTTGCCAGTTAGCGCGGAAAATTGCTTATGGGTTTCGTTTAGATTGATGGCGCCGCCGCCGACTTTCACTTGGCTTAAACTGGCCGGATTTATGGTTTGGGCGCTGACCGCGCGGCTGTTAGTGCGCAAAACTAAATTTTTGGCGTTGCCTTGAGCCAGCCAAACTTTATTGATTAGGGCGAATTGGCTTTGCGGGCTAGTTATCTTTTTGGTGATAATATCGTCATTGGCGATAAAACTGATACGATAAGCGCCTTCGGGCAAATCAGTTATTTTCAGGCTGACCTGGCGTTCGCTGGCGGCATCGTCAGCAATCCGTTTTTCATAAATCAAGCCGTCTTGGCTGTAAACTTTGATTTCAACCGGGTCGCTGTCTTGGTTAAGGTTTAAATCCGCAAAATCAAAAACATAAGCCAAAGCCTCATTCTTAATGTAAGTATAAAATTGATAAGCGCCGCGCCAATTATAATTAATCGCCCGCGATTCTGGCTGCGGCTTATAATCCGCCAGCTTAAACTCTGTCTTTAATATGTAGTTATACAAAGCGATCTCGGATTTAGGCGGCAAATTATTTAAAAATTGCTCGACGGTATTGTATTTTTTTTCGCGTTCTATCAACCTGGCGCCAGTTTCACTGGACACAGTTGGCCAAACTAAAGACAGCTGGTCAATAATTTTGTTTTGCAGCGGCTTAAGCTCATAATTCCAGGCTACTTTGCCATTTAAGAGGCCCAGCTCTACGACTGGCAAATCGGTGGTATTTTTAAACTTGACGGTCACTTTGGCCCGAGTGAATCGGCGGGGCGGCCGCACCGAAAAATAAACCGGATCGCCTTTTACTGTCACGCCAGTCTGGCCGACCGCCACTCTATCTTCCGGCGTCAACTTGCCAATAAAATAATTCGGCTGGTCGGCCGCAATCTCATAACTTATTCTGCCGGTGGGCACAACTTTAAAATAACTAAACCAACCAATAATTATGGCTAAAATTAGCCATAATATAATTCTAATTTTTAAAATATTTAGGGACTGTCGCCGAATGCTCTTTCGAGTATAAATTTTCATAATTTCGAGGAAATTTTTTATAAAATCTTTGAGGCAATATTGCTATATTGATGAAAAGATTTTAGAAAAAATTTACCGAAATTTGGGAATTTAGGCCGAATACGGCATTCGGCGACAGTCCCTTTATCCATTTAATTCACTTAAATAGGCTCGAGCGGTTTCTCGCCAGCTGAATTTTTTCGCCTGTTCCAATCCGCGCGCGATTAATTTATTTTTCAAATTTTCATCAACTAAAACCTTCTCCAGCGCCCCCGCCAGGTCATTTATGTTATAGGGGTCGACCATTAAAGCGGCGTCGCCGACAACTTCCGGCAGGCTGGAAGCGAAGCTGGCCACTACCGGCACGCCGCAAGCCATGGCTTCAAGCGGCGGAAAGCCGAAGCCTTCATAAAACGACGGATAAATAAATACTGAAGCTAAATTATACAAATAAATTTTATCATCAGGCTCAACGTAGCCTAAGAATTTAATATCGTTTTTAAAAGCGGACTTATCCCATTCCCTATAAATATTTTCGCTTTTCCAGCCCCTGGCTCCGGCGATGATCAATTTATAATCTCGTAACTCACAACTCATAACTCGTAACTGATTGTAAGCTCTTATTATCCCGTCAACATTCTTTCTGGGCTCAATCGTGCCTAAATACAAAATAAACCTTTCCGGCAAATTATATTTATCCCTTACCCTTTTAACTGAAAACTGATAATTAATAAGCGGTAATTTTTTATATTCTTCTCCTACTCCGGAATAAATTACCTTCACCTTGTCCGGGTTAATGCCGCCCAACTCCATAATATCCCGCTTGGTATTTTCCGAAACCGCAATCACCAGGCTGAATCTTTTTAACAACTTTTTCGCCTTAACCATCCGGTGCCAGAAATTTTTGCGCGCAGAAAAAAATTCCGGATATTTTAAAAACGATAAATCATGAACCGTAAGCAGGCTTTTAGCGCCGACCGATAGGCCGATAAAATTCAGGTGCGGCATAAAAAAAACGTCAACCGCCAAGTCTTTGTCCAATTTCGGATAGTTAAAAATTTTAAACAGCAAATAATTTAAAACTTTGTTGGGATAATTATACTTGATTAATTTAACGTTGGCTTGTTTAAATTCCGGCAAATTGGGACAATCGCCGAAACAATTATAAAAAAGCCGATACTCGTTGGCCGTATCAAGCTTAAACATCTCCTTGAGCAAATTCAGCACATACTCGGACACGCCGCTCGGGCGCGCGTCTAAGAGCGTCCTGATGTCAATGCCGATTTTCATATTAAAAAAACTACCAGCGTAAAACTAGGTATTTCAACTTCTAAACTTCTGCCACTCCCCCTCGATATATTCCGCGATTTCTTTTTTAAACCTCGCCACGCCGAATTTTTCCGCCTGTTGCCTGATGGTTTCCGGATTATATTTTGAACTTTGAAAATTTTCCAGCGCCTGCGCCAAGCTGTCGGCGGTTTGCTCGTTAAAAAATTCTCCGGTGATGCCTTCTTGAACGGTTTCCAGGGCGCCGCCGCGGCGATAAGCGATTACCGGCCGGCCGCTGGCTTGCGCCTCCACGGCCGTAATGCCGAAATCCTCTTCCTGCGGATAAATAAAAGCCAACGAACGGCCGTAAAGTTCAGCTAAGGCCTCGTCGCCGACTCGGCCTAAAAATTCTATATTACCGGCGCCGCGCGCCAAATTTTTAAGCCGCGGCAAGTCCACCCCGTCCCCGAAAATTTTTAATTTTTTGCCAGTTTTTTTAATTGCTTCAACCGCTAAATCAACTCTTTTGTAGGGCGCCAGCCGGCCGCCAATTAAAAAATAATCGCCCGCCTCATCGCTAATTTTAAATTTTTCCGTTTCCACCGGCGGATAAATCACCACCGAATCCCTTTTATAATATTTTTTAATCCGCTTGGCCACGAAGTGCGAATTGGCGATATAAGCGTCTACCCGGTCGGCCGCCAGCTTATCCCACATCCGGATGTAATTTAAAACCAAAGAAATTATTTTCTTAAAATATTTGTTGTATTTCAGCTCATTGATATATTGATGAGTGTCCGACCATAAATATCTGGTCGGCGTGTGGCAATAGCAAAGATGCAGCGTCTGGCTGGAAGTAATCACGCCCTTGGCGAACGAGCTGGAATCGGAAATCACCAAATCATAATTACTCATATCAAAAAACTCCACCGCCATGGGCATGAACGGCATGTACCACTGGTAATGCTTAATGCCGCCGGGCAACTTTTGGATGATGGAAGTTTCAATTTGCCGGCCTTGATAATATTTAACCGCGTTCTTCCGCTCGTAGAGTAAAGTATAAATCGGCGCTCCAGGGAACATCTCTGAAAGCGCTTTCAGCACTTTTTCCGCCCCCCCGTCCTGGGCTAAATGGTCGTGGACTAAAGCGACTTTCATTCCGCCCTCCTTCCTCTGATTATCGCCAGCGGCGTTCTCAATAAAATTGATAAATCCAGCTTGAGCGACCAATTCTCAATATAGTAGCTGTCCAGCTTTACTTCATCTTCAAAACTTAAGTCGCTCCGGCCGGAAATTTGCGCCAAACCGGTAAGGCCGGGTTTTACGGTAAGCACTTTTTTATGATGCCTTTCATATTTTTCAACTTCGCGCGGTTGATGCGGCCGCGGCCCGACTAAGCTCATGTCGCCGTAGAGGACGTTAAAAAATTGCGGCAGTTCGTCAATGCTCCAGCGCCTGATGAACTTGCCGACTCCGGTGAGCCTGGGGTCGCCCGAAATTTTATAAACCGGGCCGGTTTTAGTGTTTCTTTCTTCAATTAATTTTTTTTCCAGCTCCAGCGCCGTGGCCGAACCGTAGTCGTCGCCGACGCAATATTGGTTAATCATTGACCTGAATTTAAATAATTTGAAAGCGCCGTTTCTCGCCACTCTTTTATTTTTGTAAATTACCGGTCCGGGTGAATCCGCTTTAATAATAATGGCGGTAAACAGCATTATCGGACTGGATAAAATTATAAAAAACAAGGAACCAACCAGGTCAAAAATCCTTTTTAAAATCCTGCCCCAGCCGTCCAGCGGCGTCTCTTTAACTTCCACCACCGGCAGGCCGGCGATTTCCGACACTTCGATTTTTAAAACTTTGGCGCCGAGCAAATCAGCGGCATATTTAAAAGTAATATGATTTTCATCGGCGAAATCAAACAAACGCAGCACTTCGGCCTTGCTTAAATTCGGATCGCTTTGCATGATTTCGTCAATTTCGTTGATTTTAACAAATTCGGCCAGTTCTTGTTCCGCCTCCAAACTGAAATTTTTCAAACGTTTGACGATGGCAAAGCCCAAATTTTTTCTGGTGGAAAATTCATGAATTAAAATATCGGTGGTGGAGCTGTTGCCCACCAAAACCAATTTGTGCACGCCGATGCCGTAATTTAAAAGCAGGCGCTGGATTAATCTGACGACAATTCTGGCAAAACTGATGTAGATAATGGCCAAAAGCCAACCGGCCAGAACGATAAAACGCGAAGAAAAAAGCTCTCGAAAAACAAAAATCAGGACGACGATTAAGACGAGTCCGGTTGAGCAAGCCAGGATGACGCGATAAACTTCTTCGGTCAGGCGGCGCGAACCCTTAATGTTATACAGCCCGGCCAAGACGAAAATCACCAGCCAGGCCAAAGCAATCAGCGATAAAATGTTAAAATATTGGCCGAACGGCAAACTAAAAATAACCGGCCTAATCTCGGTGGCTAGGGTCGTAAAACGAAGATAATAGGCCGAGATGCCAGCCAAAATAATGGCTAAAAAATCCAGCGGCACTAGCAAAAATGAAAAAAAGAGTTCTGCTCTCTTCATAAGATTATATTCCACTAATATCAGGGCAAGCTGTAAGCCGGATTCTGTCCCGCCAGTTGGCGGGGATGATCATCTATCTGGGACGGCTGTTGCCAGCCGACTCAAGCGAGCCACTTTTCATCAGGCCGCCTTGGGCGGCCTGGTTTGCTCTTGCTCCAGGCAGGGTTTACCACGCCTCTCCGTCACCGAAGGGCGAGAGTTGCAGCCTTTCATCTAGAACGAAAGACACCAACCCACTTTTCACCTTTCACCGCCGCGAGGCGGTTAGTATTGTCTCTGTGGCACTTTCCCTCGTCTTATCTAAAACTATATTGCGAGCAGTCATCTGACAATTATAATTAAACAACTGCTGATGGCTTGCCCGCCAAAGCTTTAGCGTCGGCGGGTCGCCGTTAGCGACTGCCGCTTGCCAGCGTATTAAACGCTTTCGGAGTCCGGACTTTCCTCTCTACTTTACATAAAATGCAAAGCCGAGCGATCATCCGCTTACCCTGATATTAGCGAAATATAAAGGACATTTTTTACAAACAAATATTAACATCAAATAAGAAAAAAGTCAAACGAAAAAGTAATAAAAAAACTGCGACCGAAAAGCAAATCGCAGCCTGTAATTGGCGGCGTAAAGAACCGAAAAACATTAACGCTTTACAAGTGGACGCAGGAGGACTTGAACCTCCGACCTTACGGATGTGAACCGTACGCTCTAACCAACTGAGCCATGCGTCCTTACTTTATTTACCAGCTCTATCCAGCGCCAAATTTACCAATTTATCCGCCAATTTATTTTTTTCGCGGCGAATATGCTTGAAAGCTATCCTTTTAAATCCTAATGATAGATTATATACGGAAACGAACAAGGGCGCAAGGTCTTTATCTTTGACTCGATATTGGCGATTTAATTGCTTAACCACCAATTCGCTGTCCAAAAAAACCTCAAGCTCGCGCACGCCCAGCTCTTTGGCTTTGGTTAAAGCCGCAATCAGCGCCTTATACTCCGCTTGATTGTTAGTGGTCTCGCCGATATACTTAGAAATTTTTGCTATCGCCTTGCCCTTTTCACCTAAAATCACCGCGCCGATGCCAGCCGGCCCGGGATTGCCGCGCGCCCCGCCGTCGGTAAAAATTGTCAATTTATCATATTTCATGTATATAGTTATTAGCTATAATTATTTGGGGATAGCCTTCCCCTGTGGACAAGTTAAATAATTTTTTCTACACTCTTAACTAGTAAGGTATTCGGTCAAGAAAGTATAATCAAGGTTTTCATGTAGGCCGTTCGGCACTACTTTAATATGACTATTAACTTCTTGCCTGCGCCGCTAGACCACGAATTTAACTTGATGTAGGTGTTCGTCTTTCGGGCCGAATATACTACGGGTCTGAATACATGATTGTGGTGCTGTGTAGAAGAGAAGTTTCGCTTCTTGATTGGAAATACTTTTACGGTATTAATTAATCCACTAAGAAGTCAAACCTATGTTCTACTTGGGAATTGACGTGGGTAAATTCACCCACTCACTCTGCCTCATTGATGAATCCGGACATCATGACATTTGGCAGATTAACAATGATAAATCCGGTTTTGAATCGCTGCGTAAAAAAATTAATTCGTTAAACTTGTTGATTGAGTCTCGCTTGCTAGTTGGCATGGAGGCAACCGGACACTATTTTCTGAATATCTATGATTTTTTGTTGCATCTTGGTCTGTCAACCGAGCAGATCGCTCTTTTAAATCCGTTACAGGTTAAATCATTTCGCAATACTAATTTGCGCGGCGCCAAGAGCGATAATGTTGACGCGGAACAGATCGCTGTCTTGTTGCAATTCGGCAACTTTGATCGCTGCAATGTCTCGACTGACCATATCATGAATTTACGGGAATTAACCAGGCTAAAATCTGATTTAACTGCTAATTTAGGCAATTTGAAACGAAAAATGATTGCCGTGGTTGATCGGATATTTCCCGAGTTCGCTAAAATATTTGCCAACAAATTCGGTCTAACTGTAGTCACGCTCTTAACCGATTATCAGACGCCGGAAGAGTTCGCTGCCTTGTCGCTGGAAGAATTAACCGCCCTCATCAAGGGGCTAAGCAAGCGAGGCGTTAACCGGGATAAAATTCAGAGACTTCATGAAGCGGCCAGAAATTCAATCGGCATCTCTTTCGGGAGGGAAGGATTTAAAATTGAATTATCAATTTTACTGACACAACTTAAATCGATAGAAGAGCAAATTGACTTTCTCGAGGGTAAAATAGCCGAGATGGTTAATGAATTAAATTCTCCGCTATTTACCATACCGGGAATCGGCAAAACCACTGGCGCGGCCATCCTGGCTGAAATCGGCGATATCAATCATTTTGCTTCAGCCGTCAAACTAATTGCTTTTGCCGGCCTTGATCCGAAGCTGAAATCATCAGGAACTTATCAGGGTAGAACGCCTATTTCCAAACGCGGCTCAAAATATCTCAGGAGCGCTCTTTGGTATTCTGCCATGGTGCTCTGCCGGGTTGATGAGAAATTCCACAAACAATATCAGGATAGAAAAAAACTTGGCAAATCTCACCGCTATGCGGTAACGGCTGCCGCCAACAAATTAACTAAAATTGTTTACCATGTTTTAAAGAACAAATGCGTATATGATCCAAATTTAGCTTAAAAATATTTCCAATCAAGGGTGATTATTAATATAACTTGTCATAAAGAACTTTT
>Ga0210004_1001456_pt1 | contig 13867 bp, 9 predicted proteins | sample CryGey13umfilter_FD_185450 | JGI IMG/M metagenome (GOLD analysis project Ga0210004, IMG submission 185450) | Groundwater microbial communities from aquifer in Utah, USA - Crystal Geyser 4/8/14 3 um filter (SPAdes) (version 3) | ecosystem: Environmental > Aquatic > Deep subsurface > Groundwater...
CATGCCGGGCGCACACGAAAAAAAATGGCTTATCAAAGCCATTTTTTAGGGGTCAAAGTTTTGCTGCCCTAAGTGGACGCTATTCAAACCTTGCGTTGTTGGAGAAGTTGGCTAAGTATGTTGCTGAGCTGGTGTAATATGCCATAATGTCATATTTTCAGCAAAGAACTTCAGCTTTGCTTAAGCTAAGTGCTTAGATTTGCACTTATTCGAAATATTAACAGTAGTTGACAGATTGATCGCCTGAATATCTCCTGATGAAATCTGATGTAGATTGGTCTAGGAGTCTAAAATAAAGTGTGCGCATTCTGAGCCAAATCAAGATTCTTGCTCTGCAACAACGCTTATGTAAAATAGAAGTATGTGTCCAACTAACTTTGTTTCAGCTGAGGATAATGAGATCGTTTAGCTTGGTAGATCACAAAGTTGCAGAAGCTGATTTTTTCTTAAAAAAGCTTTCAGAATGCCATTCTGATTTCTTTGCCGCTCGTTGCTATGTTGGTGCATTCATATCTTCCGCTCGCAGCATAACATATGCATTGCAGTCGGTTCTTGGTGACCTTGACGCCTTCAGCGATTGGTATGGGGAACGACAAGAAATGTTAACAAATGATGATATCTGTAAGTTCTTGCGTAAATTTAGAAATCTGAATCAACACATTGGTGAAAACCTGGTTTCTGGTGGCAGCTATAAGCATGGAAATAAAGCTGAATACTGGTTTATGCCAACAAACGAAATTAGAGAAGTTCCTAGCATTGATGTGGAGAGCGCCTGCGAGAAATATATAACGGCGATAATTTCAATTATTTTCGATTGTTACACTAGGTTTGGCCCACAGTTAGATGCTCAACAGTATTATACTGCAGAATATTTTCAAGCAATCGGCAAATCAATAGAAGACGCTGAAGAAGAGCTCGGTTTTCCGCGAGGTTGGACAGATATTGGTGACCCAGATGCAACCCCCTACTGCTGGCAAGCATTGCGCGACACAGTTGCGGGATGTGAAATAAACCATCTTTTTCAAGAATATATCGGTAAGATCGTTCCAGCACCAAAGCGACTTAAGGAGTATCAAAATCACGACTAATAAGATTTAATCAATTCAAAAGATTTTATAAACTAAATCTTTGCTTCAGCTTTGCAACTAAAGTGTACGGCTTACGGAAGCAAATTTTTGTAAAGGGATCAATGGATACCTTTATGCCCGGCACCTATTCTCGGGCAAAAATCAGCAATGGAGCACCTCCTGCAACCCGGTTTATGAGCTTTGCATACTTCCCTCCCTAAAGAAACCATGTTAACGTGCAGTGAAAACCTTAAAGCTTCTGGGATTTTTGATTGAAGTCGGTCCATATCCTTCGGGCTACAACTACGATCTGGTCTTGTGGGTTTAATCCAACCCAACCTTCGGCAAATTCGCCAGCAATGCGTGTCTACGGGAAAAACTCGTCGATCAAGAGAATATAGCATAACGCATCTTGCGACTTTCTTGCCAACACCGGGAAGAGATGTTAAAAAATTCTCGCATTCAGCATCTGACATCTGCTTGAGTGGTGCTAACGTAGGCTTCCCAAAATGCTTTATTATTGCCTCCAAAATCTTTTTTATAGCGTCTGATTTTTGATTATAAAGGCCACCAGGCATCAGTGGTCTTGCAATATACTCTGCAGGAGCTTCGGCAATCATCTGGAATGTGGGGAACGTTCGGCGAAGATCCTTATAGGTAGATTCATAGCTCTTATCACTTGTTTTGATGCTGCAAATAATAAAGAGCAGCTCATCCAAAGGATTCTGCCGATTATTATGGGCAAAATCATGGTATCTTTGCTGAAGTTTTTCTGTTACCTCATAGACATGGCACAATGCTCGTTTTGACACAGAATATAATCACCAGATGCTTGCTGATTTTGACGTTTCTCTCCGAGCCTAGTTTCTGTATTAGTCTTTAATGATTCTATAAAACCGAGCAGCGCTTTCGCAACTTCCTGAGCCATAACGTATGGCACTCCATTGGAGATCATTTTGAATTTGTGGCTAAGAGAAGCGTTGGCGGGTAGAGCATATTCATCCGGGACTGTCTGTATACGAAGAGCCTCTCTAACCGACAGTCTACGAGGTTCAGTCGGGTGAAGGTGTACTTCATTATTTCCATAGCATGTTGTTGGGCTGTACCGATAACGGTGCAAGCGTTTAAACGAGCTCTTTAATGTATCGCCTTCGTCTACATGCCAAAACCTCTTTGAATAAGCATTAAACACATCGGTCCCATTTGGAAGCGTTGTTGGCTTTGGATCATCAAACAGTAATGGATAAACGGTGAGTTCAATCGGTATATTATCTGGCTTTAACGGATTACCCCCAAACTTGTCAGTCTTTGGCCAATGTTTTTCTTTAGGGTGCTCATACTTAGGCACAGGCCATATAAACCAATCATCATCAATTGTTATTTCATTAGTCAAAGTAGGTGACAAAAAGTCTTTCAGAAATCCAATCATAAAAAGTCGTTCTCGGTCTTGTGGGGCACCGAGCTCAAGCGAGTTAAGAATCTTAGTGCTAGTTAGATAGCCACACTCTTCTAGCTGCGCTCTAAGACAGTCAAAAAATGGACGATGCTTTTTCGTTCTGTATAGTCCTGGAACGTTCTCCATAACAAAAAAGCTTGGCTTTATTGTTATAATGAGCTCGATAAAAGTCTTAGACAGCTTTCCATGTATACCGTTTTCTCCTTCGTTTTTACCTCTCACGCTAAAATCAGGGCAAGGAGGGCCGCCGATTATGCCAAATAGCTTAGGCGTTGTATCCTCGAAGGCTTCGTTAATTACATCTTTTGCATTTAATTCTTCTATGTTTTTTCTATTACTAATAAACGCGGCATTTGCTTCTGGGTTTTTAGATTTTCTCCACCGAGCTATCGCATACTCATGCATATCTGCAAACGCAGGGTTGAACTCATTAGTCCAGACCACATCGAAACCTGCGTCCTCAAAACCCATATCTAGGAAGCCTGCGCCTGTAAAGAACGAAATTATTGGAATCTGCATCTAACTTGTACTCCTACTGTTTGAAATATCCGATACTAGGATTTACCATGTCTCCTACAACAAGTGCACGGTCCAGAAAACGGTTGAATTCTTCACATGCCGTCTCGGGTACGAGGGCACAGTTATGGCAAGCAGCCAAGTTGCAGGAGTCTGGTCCTTGGCCACCACTGTTACCCATCTCCATGCATACTGGATCGGCCGAGCACCATTGAGCAGCCTCAAGTGCCCTACGTACCATTGGCTCCAGATAACCCGGTTTGCCCATCCGTACCAAACCACCCATAGTTCCTTCCGAATCGCCTGCTGCGGTATAGATTAGCATACCAGCCATTGGTGCTTTAGGGTTATCTGAAATATACAGCCGCTCCCTTAAAGATGCTGAACCGTAACCGCATTCGAATACTAAGCGGTTCATCAGAATGTGTGCGAGCGTATGCATCAATACAAAACGCGGGCCTAGCGGGCGATTTTTAAGGTGCCTACCTTGCTGTATTTCTGAATAATGTTTAATAAGCGGCGCTAATCTCTTCTCAATTTTTTCACCGCTAGTTTTCATCCATTGCACTAGCCTGTTTTCATCGAGTTCGAGATAGATGCCTTCACCGTAAACAATATATGCTGGGAGCCATACGTCGCTTTCTTCAGGAACAGAGCGCCACATTAACGATTTCAGACTATCTATACCCCGACCATTTTCAGAGAAAATGCGGGTAAAGCCTACTAGAGCTCGCGTTTCTCTTAGCTTTTCCACCAGCATAACCCTCGAGAAGTATTTGTTAACGTCTTCTTTATATTCATCTAGACTAGCAAGACTTATTCGAAGATGCTCTTCATTTCTTTCCGTTCTTAGTACGTTAAATTCCGCTCGACGAAAGCTTGTTTCTTGATCGTCGTCCTCAATCTCAGAAATTTCTGTAGATAATCCCGCCTTCTCCTTGGTTGTCATGATTTTGATCGCTGCCGCTATCTGTTCATCCGAGAATTCTTTTAACAGGTCCGGTTGCTGTCCTCGTATTGTTTTTGGATCTATGTCTTGGCCAACCTGCAATAATAGCTTTATAACCGTTGAGAATGGCGGTCCCTCTAAAAGTGTAATTAAATCCGACAGGGCGCTACTGTCGCTTATAGGCAGATAAATCGCACTGCGTACTTGTGAGTAGTAAACATTAGCAGCGCTCCTAAGTGACCCCTTTAATGGAAGCCCACACGGCTCATCTTGGTCTAAACCCAACCAAGGCCTCTGCCCTTGACATAAGTAAGGTCTATCAGGACAATCTAAATGCCTGCTCAAATATGTACCGCTTGCATCAGGTCCGGTTGTAATATTTGCTAGCGATCGATTTGCTCCACAACTACATTTGACTCTTTGCCCAGATAGAGTAGCTCCACCGGTTGCAACAAGTTTCAGATGCCCACCGCATGTCGGATTTGCTGTTTCGTGTGCCCACTCTACCCAAGGAAAGTCCTGGATATGGCCATGTTCACACATAGCAACAAAAGGCACTTGAACTAATACGTTGTTTTGTTTTTTATCGTTGCACTGTGGACACATTTGCCGACCATGCATCGTCATAGGTAGCTTAGTTAGAAAACCGCAAAAAGTGCAGTAATGCCATTGGGGAAACCGCAAAAACGGTACCGTTAAGAATCGGTTTGGAACATCATGACTTTGATTCCAGCCTCTATAGTCGGGTGGCAAGCGGAAATGGTCAACCCTAAGCAATCTCTGTAACCGCCACTCTGAAAACATGAATTGTGTTAGATCGTCACAGCTAGACCCATCCTCTCTTTGATACCAATGATCCAATCCACAGGATATTAAAGATGTTCCGTCTCGGACAACGATCATGGCACCAACCCCGAAAGGTGCAATTAGCTGCGCTCGACGTATAGGTCCGCTAGTCATCGTGCACAGCCCCTTCCTGCAAATAAAGCATTGTTATTTCTGCTTGGCATTCAGCATCAACATTTCGCATGGACATTGGCGTGGCCCAAGAATACCGAGTTTGCTTCTTTGTTGCGTATGCGCCAGCTTCTCTTAGGAGAGGAACGTTCTTGTCATCGTGCACTCTCCTCCAATATATGGGTTGCCAGGTTCGCCACTGGTCTAATCTTTTCCTAAGTATCTCCTCAGTGTTCTCTAGCTCATTAGGGTCAACTCTGTCTACTCTTTCAATAATGATATTATGGAATTGCTGCAGTAATGTTTCAGGCAGCGGGTAAGGAACAGAATCGATCCTGCCAAGCTGGCGAACATAGGTAACCATTGTCGCGTGAAGCGCACGATCCAAAGCCGGGGGTGAAAATGGTGTTACGCTTGTCGGTTCCACCTGCGCATATAAACGCTCATGATAGCTACGGAATTTCTCGAAATGTGATCGATCCCGGGGTTTTGATGCGCTATAAAGAGTTAAAACCAGCCCAGGACGCTCTTGCCAGCGACGACCAACACGTCCAGTGACCTGGATGTACTGAGACGTAGTTTTAGGTTGTCCCACAACAGCCATCATCGATAAACGATCAATATCAATTCCTACTTCAATAATGTTTGAGGCCAGGCAAACATCGATTGGACGTCTGCCTGGCGTAGTGCATGTTGTTTCTAGATCGGCGATTGCTTTCGGTATATTATCGCTGTGTAAGCGACCGGTAAGCTCAAGAATTAGTTGAAGTCGTCTTAGTTGATTATTATCAAGACCCTTGCGGTTCCGGATAACCTTTAAATAATCAAAGATGTCTGATTGAAATAGAGATAATGTGGTTCCTAGCTCTCTCAGACTGTTGAAGAAAGTAAGCATGGTCCACCATGGGTCGCGCTCATTGTCTGATAGCTTAACTGGCGCTTGGAGTACAGCCGAGAATGTGCGAACTTGCGCCGTTTGCATTGATCCTAACCCTACTCCATGAATGCCAACATATTTTCTCCCAGGCTGCAGTTTTCCATCAGGATACCTAGCATACCGAGCAAAAAAAGAATCCTCAATATCAAGGCCTGGCGATGGAAACAAAGTTACTCTTTCGCGGCCATATAACGCTTTAATCTGATCGGCGTATTGACGAATTGTAGCAGTGGAACAAACAAGCTTTGGATATACCGGCATGGCGCCTCGACGATCAGTGCAGAAATCCTCGATAACCGATTCATACAAGCCCACCATTGACCCAAGTGGCCCTGAAATGAGGTGCAACTCGTCCTGTATAATAAGACCTGGGGGTGAGTTAAGTCTGCTACCTTCTTCTCCGAGACCAAACAAGCTACGTGCTTCTGGCCGCCAAGCGAGCATCGCAAATTTATCAACCGTACCAATAACAAGGGATGGACGGTTTTCATAGATATCTTCGTCGATTATATACACAGGTAACCCTGAACTAAACTCGCAATCTTTATCTGGGCATTTAAAAATTACTGTATTGTCTCGCTGCTCGTATCCTAATACGATAGAATCTGATTTTTTACTTCTGTTGTTCCCTAATCGGCGCCCCATTTGAGCACCGCACCACGGACACCGATTCAAAATAAAAGGATTGTCTTTGTAATTGCTGGCTTTCTTCAGTTCCCTTAACGCATCAAGCGCTTTGTCCCGACGATTAGGTGTTGTATCACCCCCTACCCATATTCCAATCGAGAGCTCTGATACGCCGAGTTCCTTAATATTTTTCCTGCGCAAGTATTCCATAGCACAAAGCAACCCCGAAGCACGCTGAAATTGCTGTGCAGTTAAAAGCCTAAGGGTATATCGCATTAGAACGTGAACCCCAGTATCGGCAGAATTATTTAGACGCCTCAAGAATATGGAGAAGGCAGCTAATCCTAGATAGGCTTCTGTCTTGCCGCCACCGGTGGGAAACCAAATGAGTTCTACGATATCCCTATCTAATGACTCACCATAAGCTGTGGACTCAACCGACATTAGCAAAAACGCAATTTGAAATGCTCGCCATCGGCCTCGATCACTTGTGATTATGGCAGCGTCTGGCTCTGGGTAAGGATCTTTGAACCTGAGACGTAATGCCTTCTGGTCATACTGAACTAATCGCGGTTCTTTCGGGCGTGTTTGTTGGAGTAGCATTGCGTGGTTCGTAAGTTGAAAGGCATGGAAAGCAATGCTATTATTACTTAAGTAAACCAAACCCTTCTGCATCCTTTTAACACAGCTGCCAGCCTCAGCGAGATGCCTATCGGCTGCTTCTTTATAACTGTCATCAAGCAGACGTGCTTCTTTTCTTCTTGACTCAATCCACTGAGTGTATAGTTCGATGACTTCCTTTAGTTCGCCTAAGCCATCGTTCCCCGGAACTAGTCCCGCTAATGCTGCCATGGAGACCTCTACTGGGGAATCATCATCGCGCTTGATATCTGGAGTTATACTGGGTGTTTCGATGATAGGCAGGCACTCTGCACTTACCCAGCCGATTGTGTGATTCTGCGGAAAGTCATCCCACCCTGCAGCGCAGCCATGTCCAACTGCATATGTTTCTGCTTTGCGATACAATAACGATAGCGATCTCTCCTCAGGATCTGGCTTACCCATTTCAGCTTTTGGGTATGGAAAAATTTTTGGTTTGCCATCCGGCGCTTTAATATATACCTTGAAATGCGATTGGAACAGACATAAATTATCTATAGGGCAGTCTTGGGGTCGAAGCTTGCGATTAATAAGGCACACGGTTAAAAGTCGGGTATTCGTATCACCGTAAATTCTTGAATAGACTTCGATCGTTAAATCGAGTCCTTCCGTATTATCAACCTTCAATGATGCAGACGGCACTTTTACATTGCTAGCAGCCAAGATATCATTTGCAGAAAACGTGGCTTGCATAGATACGGGGCTTCTAAGCCACCAAGTATATTCATTAGCCTCGACCTGAACTTTCTTGTTCCGATAGCGCCCGCAAGAGGCTTCCACAACAAGCATGGATCCTTCGGGAAAACTAGCTAAAAAACTGATTCCCATACTACTTGGTTTATAAGCGTTTGCCGTTGACAGCTCAAAATCATCTTTATCAGCATCGCCTTTTGCCCACCCGCTTCCCAGAGTAACAGTTTCTATATCTGCAGTACCATCGTTTGGGCTAGGCCTTAAGGTATCCCGGTCACCAAGACTATCGCTTTTATATATGTTAACTGCTGATTCTGATTCCATCAGTTCCTGTTCGCTACCTGTCGTATCCGTGTCTGTTCCGCAAGGATACAGGACACCAATTCCATAACGTACAGTTGGCGAATCTCGCAGAATAATTTCTTCACCGGAACCCTTCTGTCTCCATGGTCCATATGAATCTGCCTTTTTCTCAAAGCGTATATCAAGTGAACAATCGATTTCAGTACCATACGGCGAGGGACCAACTAGCTCTTCGCGAAGCTCATTGATAATCATATCCCTATTCGTAAAGTGATCGGCCACATTAACCCCCCTGCATATTGCGGTTTGCAATTTCTCTTATAGCATTTGCAATTTCAACCTTCGCTGTGTCTTGCATGATAATTATAAGCCTTTGAAGTGCTCTGGTTATTGCAATATAGAACAACGATTGCTCGTATAAACCGGCGACTCGATCAATATCAGTCACAACTATTGCCGGTGCTTCCAATCCCTTAAAAGAGTGGATTGAACAAAATCCGATACCCATTCTTTGTGTTAGGTCCATAGGATGGAGCCTACTTCTCCAAGGCTCTTCATTTAAATGTCCAGCGCAAGATCCTGCTCCTTTCATGGAAAGTATTGCGATATCAGACCCATGAAATCCCTCATCGTACAATCTCCCCAAGGTTTCTACAAGTATAAGCTGCTGGTCTTCTTGACTAGAATAGAAAATAATCTCGGGTTCTATTTCATCATCAGACCGCAAAACTCGGCTGTAACTTGGATCGAGACCTCCGAGCAAGTAAGTAAACAGCGCTATACGTGGTGTATTCCGACAATTAATTCGCAAACTATATTTTGGAGCATGGCCTCCGCGAGTTTCTAAAAACGAGTCAAGGGATAAATTTGTAGCCCCGTATATCGACTGTTTTTCAAAATCACCAAACAAACGCCACCTGCCAGCAGCTAGGCCACCTTTCAGACTAAGGTCGAGAAAATCAAGATAGGTGTTGCTAAGCATATCTTGTGCTTCATCAATTAATAACTCGTCAAAGAGGTTATCCTCACGTGGATCATCTAAAATCTTCTCTATTGCTAATGATGGGAGTTGACCTTCCCAGAAATCCTGCCGATCGATAGGTTTCACACCAGCAATATTTAGCATATGGCTATGAATGGTCCTCGCGGTCGCTATGGGGCATAAATCGGAAACCTGAGATTCAAGCCATTTGCCTAGTAAACGGTTGTAACACAGCAACAAGGTCTTGCGTTTGCTCTCTTGATTACGACGGGCAGACTCTATAGCTAGTAACGTCTTCCCTGTGCCGGCTGGACCAGTGAACGCAACTCGTGGGTTAGTTTCCATAGCATCTAATGCAATAAACTGTTCCTCTGTATACTGTCGGATCTCCTCATCTCTTCTTCGAGTCCTAGACTTTGGGCTTTCCAAGAACTCAAAGTCTGGCCGTAGAGTGTCAGCAATAGCGGCGCATTGATCGGGATAGGGTTCCTGCGACTCAGGGTAAAACCAAGATGCGCTAGGACAACTTTCAAGGAAATTACGAGCGTTATCCAAAACAGCTTCAAAGAGCTTGCTTAATGGGGATGCGCGAAACCCCTGTAAATCGATAACCTGCCACGGATGCCATTCATCTGATTTCAGTGGAAAAGATAAATATGGGAAAATAACTGCCGACCAAAAAACTACTCTTGATAAATCTGGACGCCTTTCCACAAGGCGTGAACGAAGGCTGTGCATTGCCTCTGATGCTTGCTTAAACGGCCCTCGTGCGTCCGGAGAATGCTCTGATCCATAAAACCAGTTACCAGCATCTCGACGAACTTTGGAGCATGCTTTTACTTCAACACATAGGACACCTTTGAAGGGTATGATAATGACAAAATCGATTTCTCCAGATATTTGCTTTCTATGATGAGCAATATCTAGCGAATGCAAAACAGCCCAATCGTCTGTTTCCATATCGTTTTTTAACCTAGTAAAGATCTCTTTTTCACCTTTACTAATACATCCGGCGTGAATGTGTGATGGAATCATTTTTGCCATATCAATCGAACCTCGTAAAAAGCTGGCCAATTCTATTAACGGGCACGAGAGTCTCCTGGGGTGAAATATCGGTTATCCTAAATGCAGTTAGACTGCCTCCATCTGCTTCTGGTAATTCAAAATTCATCTCACCTAGCCGTTCGAGCTCAAGAAGGTCAGCCTTGACAACTTGCCTTAGAAGCAACGTACGGATATGATATCCTGCTTTCCTATGCGCCCGATCGATCATGGTGGCTATAATCCAGCAATCTTGGATCTTGTCTTCTTGCCTTATTAATTTCATAATAGCCGAAAAATCATTCATATCATGAGGTCGAATATTTTTTAATGACATCCAGTTGCGAACATTCACTTCATTTGCGCGAATCGACCCCAGGTCTAGTAGTTCTATGCTTGTTCTAAACAGACCTTTATCCCTGACGGCTTCTCTAAGGAGTCCTTTCCAAAATCTCTGAACTTCCCGAACATGAACTGCTTTTTCTCCAAGAATCTTATCTGCGAGCGATTCGATATAGTCACCACCGCCGCATGTGCGCAGTAATATAAACATCCCCGGCTCAACATCGCAAACAAGTATCTTTTTTAAGATGCTCTTAGTCTGCATCGTTTGCTCTTGTTCAATACCTAGAATCTCTTCCAAATCTATAGCAAGTATCTTTGAGCTTTCATCCGACTCCATAAAAACAGCTTTATTTCCCTCCAATAAGAAGAGTCGTGCTTCAACTTCATCAATGTTCTGCTCACATTGGCCTCGATCTGCATATGTTCTTGAGAGCTCTTGCCAGTCTAATGTGGGGATTAACTCGCTAGCGTCGACTAGATCCTGGCTGCTAGATGCTCTTTGTTTAATTTTATCTTTACTATCTAACGTTTCATTCTCTTTAATACTATTGTCCCCATCACCAAGGCTGCGCACAAACGCAGGTTTTTCTGTCCAACGACTCCTTGACCAATCGTACTGCACTATATGAATTTCATGTGTGCGCGGTGCATTGAAAACATAGTCTGGAAATAAGAAACTTGGTCCTATGATAATGAGTTTGTTATATATATTTGTGGACCGAAGATGCGAAGCGATTATCATATCTGCCTTTAATAGACCCGGCTTCTTGATTACTAGTTCGCCTTCACGTGCGATAAATTCGCTTCTTGTGGCTTTTATCATGCCCGACCCATATAGAAGCACCGCCGAGTGTTTACTAATATATAGTGATGAGTTGCTTAGAAACTCGAGTAGAGGATTCTCCCGCGATTGGATAAGGTTATCCACCATTGCAACAAGATTTTGCGCAGGCTGTGTAAAATTGGGATATAACTGATCACAGTGCTTGAGATGTCGTGCTAAGTCCTCAATCAAATCCAGCTCGTAAACTTCTGGATGACAAAATGATATTGGGGCTATTGCTAGTTTAAATCGGAAAGATATTAGCTTTCTTAGAAAAGGTCTCCAGTATTCATGGGCAGCCAACTCACCCAATTCTCTCCTAAATTTGCTTAAGCTTTCGCAAAACATTATGAACTCAAGATGCTTAACACTGTGGTATAGAATGTTGCTACTAGTGCCACATTCATAGACATTAGTTGCTGAAGATAAATTCACACCGCTTAACGTCATTGCTTTTCTTATGCCGCTTAGCATTGTCGCTCTTCCTCAAATATAATAAGCTCAATACTTTCAGGTTTCGCAGGGATATCGCCACACCAATCGTTTTCAACTCTATTCTGTATGTATTCCTGATTGACCATATCGCAAGCTTCTACAAATAACTTTTCAGTCCTATCAAGCAGAACAACCCAGTGAGAGTGGCGTAGATAATCTCGCCATTTCAGAAACCCTGCTGCGCTGTCGAAGATAACTAGATCCGGCACGCTTTGCAGAAAGAAATCCGGAATCCGCTTTGCAGTTACTGTATAGACATCTGATCGAAATGACTTTTCACCGCCTAGGAATTTTCGAATACGAAGAATGTCATGCAAAGATCCCTCGAAATAATCATTTTGTTGTCGAATAGCAAACCGAGTATTTTTTGTTTCTTGACTTAGACGATTGATGTTTCCAAAAATAGCGCACTCAAACCTTGAACATAATGCAAATTCAAACACATCGATATCGCTTAGTACTTTTTCTAGGAAGCCGGGGCGCTGTATAATGAGTCGGCCAACTTGGTTTTTAGGAAGCTGTCCAGTATTAGCAGGTGATACTTCCACTCTGAGAGAACGCTCTGGTGGAAGCCAATCAATTAGGTTACCACCGTCTTTGTTATTAGTCTGGATACCTATACAATCCCTAGAGATGTTACCCCAGCCTCTCCGTTGACACCCAATATAGATTCCCCTTTTGTTTCTTTTGCCGCTCCTAATAGTCACCGGTGTACCGATTGGGAGTTCCTTCAATCGAGCGAAATGTTCCTCGGGACCAGTCTGGCTAACTGGAATGCTAGACCTTTTTATAACTGCGCCCAAAGCTATCAAGGAAGCCGCATAGCTTCTGATTGGCGAGGAGATACCTATTATTAAGCGGTTATAATCATTGGGTATTACTGTAAGCGTTCCTAAGCCCATATAGAAGCGAGCCCATAAAGGTAGTGCAACCCACCTGTCGCTATCTGAGTAATAAATACTTTCAAAGTCAAGATCCATAAGCGCGCTCCATGTACTTGAGGACGCATTCCAATTAATTTGCCGACCAAAGCAAAGACAAACCTATATACTTGTACTACGAGACTTTAAAGGCTTACTTTAAAAGTTACTATTATGGCAATCAGCTGGTCAGCAGGTATCATTAACAAATATTTGGTTTACCATTATGCGTTGGTGCCACCAAATAACTTCGATTACCCGCAATTGGATATAATTGGTATATGTGCGCTAACTGCAGTTATATTAGGAATACTTTTCATATACAATATACCGCTTGTTCTAATAACTACTAAACTATAGTATTACTAATAACGTCTGATGCGAATTAGTTTTACAGCAATTTGGCCGATTAAGTGGCTTGAAAATTAAAGAAGGTGTAACTTGGTACAAAAACTTTACCCTGACGAGGTGAGAAATGTACCAGAAATTAGACACCTTCTTTACAGCATTATACACAATAGTAGACGACATGACCAAGAGAAATGTGGCGAAGTTACTGTCAACGTTTAGTAGGCGCATCTCGTTGCTTCTTTATGCGAACGCCGCCAGCCCAGCGATATCGCGCAAAACAGAAACCCACATGCGGTTACTATGCGGCCCAGTAATCGCAGGCAAATGAGCTTGCATCCAACCGGCGGGGTCTTTAGGCAATGAAATAGGGCTAGGTAAAACCTGTGTTGGAAGATTGGCCGGTATGTGGCAATTTTGCAGGCGCTCAAACAGTTCACCGTTTTCCCGCAGAGAAAGCATATGCGCCATCCTATGTGCTCCAGCCATCGTCCAGCTCATACCACGTTTTTTGAAGCGATGTGCCAGTGTCTTGTCTATTTGCCCCTCCATAGTGCCAAGAGCCCTCTCGGGCAGCTCTTTTTTAAGACCATCTTTATTGGCAAAGATATAGGCTCTTGCCTTCTTTATTCGTTTGGCCTGGCTTTCGCTAGCGTTTGTTTTAGCCTGTTCGAATAAAGCATCAAGCCCTTCCATGTCAGCTTGGGCTGCGAGATGAAAAGCTTCTGCGTGAAGCGCAGTGGGCAGT
>Ga0210004_1001461_pt1 | contig 13850 bp, 15 predicted proteins | sample CryGey13umfilter_FD_185450 | JGI IMG/M metagenome (GOLD analysis project Ga0210004, IMG submission 185450) | Groundwater microbial communities from aquifer in Utah, USA - Crystal Geyser 4/8/14 3 um filter (SPAdes) (version 3) | ecosystem: Environmental > Aquatic > Deep subsurface > Groundwater...
TTTCCCTGAGTTGTCCTTGGCCCAAAATCGGGTAGTTCTTTGATTTCTAAAAGTCCTTTAGAAAAATTGGCTGCGGGCACCTCAGACTGGAAACTTCTAAGTTGTTCTGTTAACATACTCTCTTTCTGTTATATTTTCATCTTAAATCCTGATTTCTCTATCTCTTTGTCGTCAGCAACAATTTTTTCTCGCATTTCCCTTTGACGAGCTAATAATTTATTGGCGAGAACGGGATTGTTTAGAGCAAGTATTTTAATCGCTGCAAGGGCAGCTGTTTCTGGTTCTCCTGCCACCGTAGTACCAATTCCAGAAGGCATTCTTAGAGAACAAAAAATGTCTGCCCCTCCATATTTCTCACTATAAGGCGGAGCAGAAACTACTGGGTAAACGGTACTGGCATCAATAAATCCGCCCAAGGCATTAGACCTTCCCGCCACAGCAATAAACACAACTCCATTTCCGCGATCATTATATTCTCTTACCAAAGATAGAGTGTGTTCGGGGCTCTTATGAGCAGAACCGACTCTTGTTTCATATGGAACATCAAATCCTTCCAGTACCTTTGTAATTCCGCCAACATATTCGGCATCACTTTTCGAACCCATTACAATAACTACAAGTTGCTCTTTTTTTTGTTGATGAAGTTGTTCGCCTCTACCCTCAAGGTTACTTGTCATACTACTTACTCCTTCTTGATTGCGCAATTTCTTCAAGCGCCATATCAGTTAGTTTCTCTGCATATCCAATATAAGTCTCAGGAGTTAGTTCTAATAATTTTGTTTTGACATTGCCAGCGATTTCTAAACCATTAATCCAAGATCGCCATTCGTCTCTGCCAATACGCTGTCCTCTCGACAAAGTGGCAACCATAGAATACGGATCTTTTTCTCCGGCTTTTCTAAGTATTGTTTGAACACCTTCGGTAAGAATTGTCCAATTTTCATTTAATTTTCTTTGCATAAGCTCAGTATTTGGATGAACTCTTCCTAATCCGGCTAGAGTGTTACGATAAGCAAGTAATCCATATGCTAAACCAACACCCACATTTCTAACCGTTGTACTATCAGATAGGTCTCTTTGTAATCTCGAAACTGCCAGTTTCCGATCCATGCCTTCCCATATACTATTGGCAACTTGTACATTTCCTTCACTGTTTTCAAAATCAATCGGGTTCACTTTTTGGGGCATAGTTGAAGAACCTACTTCACCTTTCTTTACTTCTTGTGTAAACCAGTCATCGCTGATATAACGCCACATATCCTGGTCAACATCAAGTAAAACACCATTAACTCTCTGAAGGGCCTGGAACAATTCAATCATGTCGTCATACGGATTTATTTGAGTTGTAAAGAGGTTTGGTTCTAATCCGAGACCGTGCACAAATCTTTGGGAGAAAGTAATCCAATCTACTTCTGGGGCATCAAGCACATGAGCATTATAATTACCTACAGCTCCATTTAGTTTTCCTGTCAGTTTAACATCCTCTAATTTTCTTACTTGTCTATTTAACCTTACTGCGATATTAGCCATTTCTTTCCCGAGAGTCGTAGGGATTGCAGGTTGACCATGTGTTCTTGCCAGCATTGGTATCCCTTTATATTGTCTTGCCCTCTCGGTAAAACCGTCGACAACTTGATCAAGAGAAGGAACACAAATTTCTTTTCTGGCCCTATCGAGCATTAAACGATAGGAAAGATTATTGACATCCTCTGAAGTCAAACCAAAATGGATCATTTCTGTAACATCTTCGAGACTGGTCCCAACAACAAATTCACGAAACGCTCGTTCCATTGCTTTAACATCATGCCTTGTGGTGGCTTCAATTTCCTTCACTCTCTGTGCTCGAGGTAATGTCATGTTAGGACCAAGATTTATCAACGTTTCTCTCTCCTGGTCTGTCAATGGTCTCGCTAACCCTACTTCGGAAAGTGCTACTAAATATCTTGCTTCAACCTCAACACGGGTTTTGATTAAAGCCATTTCCGAAGCATACGGAGCTAAGTCTTCAACTTTTTCTCGATAACGACCATCAATCGGAGAAATTGCCGTTAATGGAGTTAAATCTGACTCTCTTTCTGCCATCTCAATTTACTTTTAATTGCCCCATAGAGTTATATATTACGTACTATACAAACCTTGTCAAGAGATACTTTGTCAACAAAACCAAAATCGCCCCGATTTCTCGGAGCAACTCAATTTCACTGTTTTAAACTAGATTATCTTAATCTAAAAAAGGAAGAGAAAAATTACCGAACTTTTAAAGTTTCTCCTCGAAAGGTAAGTTTTTTAGGCTGAATAATAACTTGCCTGGGTCCTTGATTTACATATCCAGCTTTTCCACTCTGCCATCCGTATTTTTCTATTGCAATTCTTTGAGCTAACTCAACATCTTTTTCTAGCATAAAAACCGCAAACCCCGCTCCCATGTTAAAATTACCATACATTTCAGCATCATTATTTCTAGATTGTTCTTGAATTAGTTGAAATACGGGTTGTGGCTGAGGCACTTGATCAATCACATAACTTAAATCTCTACTTGCTCTCATCAGTTTTCTCCAACCATGTCCAGTGATATTAACCATATAATGAATATCTATCCCCGCTTCAAATAAATCTCTTGCGAGACCAGCATAAATATGAGTTGGGGCAAGTAAGGACTCACCATAACTTTCTCCATCTGATAGAGGTGTCGCATATCCTTCGGGAAGTTTTGAAGCTACAGTTCTTGCAAGTGTTAATCCGTTTGCATGAATACCACTACTTTCGACAAGGAAAATCGCATCACCTACGGTTAGTTTATCTCCTAAGGCCAGTCTCTCTTTTGGCCTAACTATACCTATAGCAGAACCAGATAAATCAATTGTATCTGGCTCTATAATACCCTTTAGGGTTGGAGTTTCTCCCCCTCCCCAAACTGCACCAGCCAAATTACATGCCCTTGCCCATCCTTCAACTAAATCTTTAGACCTTTCTTCGTCGGAGAACCAATCAGAACTACCAACCGCAAAATAGGCATTAACAACTTGAGGCTCGGCTCCTACAACAATAAGGTCGTTTACAATCATCGCTACTGTATCTTGTGCAATAGCATCGTAGTGAGTTTTTCCTGTTATTTTCCTTGTTTCATCGGCTACACGATTTTTGGTTCCTAAACCTTCAATAACAAAGGCTCTATACCCATCTTGTTCTTCCCATACATAAGCAGATTCTCCACGACTAGCCTCTATTTCTCTCATTCCAAAACGATTAAAATTTTTCGAAGTGGCTCTCGCTCTTAATTGAGCTAGCCTTTTAAAAGGATCCATTGCGTCATAATTAACACCTGTCGAAGAATAAGTTATTGGTTTGTTTCCTTTTGTATTCATAATTTTTACATTTGTGAAGCATAACTAACCATCTTTTCAAATATAGGAAGCCCTTGTGGCTCTAAATCGTGCATCCTTCTCCAAATAGGGTGTTGCGTTCGTCTTACAAATCTTTCTGGATGTGGCATTAAACCAAGAATTCTACCCGATGGGTCAGTAATACCGGCAATAGCATTCAGAGATCCATTTGGATTTAAGGGGTATTCTTGGGTTGGATTTCCTAATGTGTCACAATAACGGAATACGACTAGTTTTTCTGCTTCTATTCTCTTTAACTCTGGCTGCCTAGCAAAAAATTTACCTTCACCATGAGCTACTTGATAAGAAACTGTTCCATTCATTCCTTCTAAAAACACACAAGCGTTATTATCTTCTACTTTTAGATTCACCCAACGGCATTCAAAGTGTCCAGAATCATTATGGCTTAGTGTCGATTGCATTTCTCCCATAGTCCCAAAGGGCAACAAGCCTGTTCTTACCAAAACCTGGAAACCGTTACAAACTCCCAGGACTAAACCTTTCCGTCTCTGGACAAATTCATTGATCTGATCGCCTAAATAGGAATTTAATTCTAAAGCTAAGATTTTTCCTGAAGCAACATCATCACCATAAGAAAAGCCGCCGGGAATAACGAGGATCTCATAACTTTCTAAACGGCGTTCACCAGACCGGAGTTCGTTAATATGAACTAATTGGGTCTTTCCGCCGGCAAGATCAAAAGCATGCAATGTTTCCCGATCACAATTAATACCATCGGTTTTTAAGACACAAACGGACGGTTTTGTTCTCCTCCCCATATTTAAAACATCCCCTTTAACGGCGCTTGCCAAGCATTTTTTAAATCGTCAACAGAAACAGTAAATAATAACTTATTCCCTTGGCGGACACGAATTTTTTTTCCTTTGATTGTCTTTCCTAAAATTTGATGAGGCAAATCTTTAAATAAACGGTGAGCCGATGATTTGTTTTTTACTTCCACTAGAAAACAGCCGGCGGTTTCATTAAACAGAAATCTGTCCGGTCGACATTGGTTGATATTAATTTCTACTCCACAGTTTCCGCCAAAACACATTTCCGCAATGGTTGTAATTACCCCGCCTTCGGAAATATCATGACAAGCTAAGACTTCGCCGCATTTGATTGCTTTATAAACTTCTCTTAAAACTTTCGGTAAAATTTTTAAATCAATTCTTGGACCCACATTGCCAATTTGACCGGAAGTATCATAATAGATTGACCCGCCAAGATTATCGTCTAACTTTCCTACCAAACAAAGGGTTGAACCTTCTTTCTTAATGTCTGAAGTCACGGTTTGCTTTACATTTGGAATTCGGCCGAAAACCGATATACATAAAACCGGCGGAATTTTAATAATTGTTCCATCTTTACCTCGGTAGGTTGACGAAAGACTGTCTTTGCCGGAAACCACCGGTCTTTTTAAGGCGTGCATACAGTCACAAACCGCTTCAACCGAACGGTCTAACGATCCCATCGATTCTTCATCGGGAAACGGCCAAATATAATTATTAATCAAACAAGCTTCCTTCGGATTGCCACCAACGGCAACAAAGTTAGCCATTGCCTCGGCTACCGCCCACTTACTACCTTCATAAGGGTCAATCTTATTTAAAACCGGATTTAAACCATGAGAAACAACTACTCCATAATCTTTACCTAAAATCGGAGTCAAGACAACCGCGTCATTGGGAGCATCTAAATTAACACCGGAAAGGGGCGGTAAAACATTGGTCCCTTGAACACCATGATCATAACGTCTGATAATCGGCTCTTTAGAACAAACATTACCGTGGCCTAAAACTTTTTTTACTGCCTCCGCCCAATTTTTCGGCGGTTCAATTTCTCTTTCTTCAAAATGCGGTTTTCTCCAATAAGCTTTCATTACCCTTTGGGGTAAACCGTGTTTTAAGAATTTATAATCAAGTTTGGCGACGTTTTGCTTTCCGCAGTTAACCGCCAGTTGATTAGTTCCGTCAAAATTTCCTAAAATTGTTGCTTCGACGTTGTATTTTTGGCAAATATCCATAAATTTATCTAGATTAACCGGATTTACAGCCAATACCATTCGCTCTTGAGCTTCTGACAACCAAATTTCCCAAGGTGCCAAACCTTGATATTTAAGAGGAACTTTGCTTATATCAACGTTTACCCCAATGTCTTCGCCAATTTCGCCAACAGCTGAGGAAAGTCCGGCGGCACCGCAATCAGTAATTGCCCTGATTAAACCTTTATCTCTCGCTTCGATTAGGGCATCAAACGTTCTTTTTTCCTCAATAGCATTACCAATTTGGACCGCGGCAGCATTAACATTTATCGTACGTTCAGTCATTTCTCCGGAAGAAAATGTCGCTCCATGAATTCCATCTCTACCTGTTTTTCCGCCAACCATAATAAGTAGATCGTTTTTTTTAGGTTTTCCTTTTTTTGATCTTTTTATAGGTAGAATTCCGTAGGCACCAACGATAACAGTTGGCTTAGCCTTAAAATCGGAATGATAATGGACAGAACCATTATTGGTGGGAATTCCCATCCGATTGCCATAATCACCAACGCCGGCCACGACTCTCCTTTGCAAATAATCCGGATGTAAACAACCTGTAGGTAAATCATTTTCTTTTAAAGACCAGGGGGCAAAACAAAACATATCGGTTGAAGCAAAAATCTCCGCCCCCTGGCCAGTTCCTGCGGGGTCGCGAAAAACGCCACCGGAACCGGTCGCCGCACCGCCGTATGGCTCAATCGCCGAAGGGCTATTATGGGTTTCTACTTTTCCGCAAATTGCCTGACCTTCATAAAATCTCATCACCCCGGAATTATCAAAAAAAGCTGATAAAACCAAATCCCCAAAATAAAGATAAGAGGCTTCTTTAATTCTGGTATACAATGGCAGTTTTTCAATACCATCAACAATTACTTTCGCTTTGAAGGTTTTATGTCCGCAATGCTCGCTCCACCTGGCAGCAATAATCTCCAGCTCGCAGTCAGTCGGCTCTCTTTTTAGTTGGTTAAAATAATTTTGAATCACTTTCATTTCTTCTAAATTCAGAAATAACTTATCCTTTGATAACTCTATCAACTCCTCATCCGAAGCATGTCTTATTTGGACAACCGTCACCGGTCCTGGTTTACCCGCAATCAATAATGTTTGTGGTTTTACGGTTACAATTCTTTGGACTGTTTTATTTACCAAAAGTCGATCAACTATTTTGGTAACTTCTTCGGGTTTTATCTTTCCATTAAAACCATATTCCATACTAGAATCAGCGGCTAATAAATTTATTCCCAAATCTTTAGCAGATTTAATAATTGAGGCAACTTCCGGATTCATAACTCCAGGTCTGTAAGCCACTTCAACAAGATAGTCTGGAGCTGGGGCATTGATAATTGGAGAGTTTAAAGTGAATTTTTGATTAATTGATTCATAAAAAAGTTGTTTTGTTAAAAGTTTTACTTGTTTTTTGGTAATCCCTTCTAACCGATACACTTTTGCTGTTCTTACGAGCTTCAGTTTCGGAATATCAAGTGTCCGTCTAACTTCATGTAATACTCCCTCACCGATAACGTCAGCATCTGTCTGCCTAACTCTAACCTCATAGATTGCCATATATTATTCTTTCTCTCTTCCTCTTTTCCTCATAATAAATTATCCGTGAGGATATAAAAGTTTGGCTACTTTTTTAGCTTCAAATAAAACTTGTTCTTCTCCGGGTTTTATCAAAAATTCTCGTGTTTTCTCTTCCTTTATGTTTCCATTGGCGACATCTTTTAGTAAAGCTATTTGCACTTGATGTTCTACCGGCAAAACTCTTTTTTGTAAATCTTCAACTGTGTCTTCTGGAAGAATATTGATTCTGGCCGACTTAACTACCACACCCTGATCATAATTTTTATTCACCCTTTGGCCGATTGCTTCAGTCCAGTAATCTCTTTTGGTCATTCTGACAAAGATTAACCTTGCCGCATGAACCCTTCTGCCATACATTCCCTTACCACCAAATTCTGGAACCGGTCCGGGATGTTGATTAAAAATCATCCCCGGGAATTCGTCTATAACAATTCTAGGAGTTAATGGAAGCCAGCCATTCTGAGCAACAATCGTAGTTCCTCTCTTCCGCAACTCTCTTAGGATTGCCTGGCCAAATCCGTCTTGATCTACCTTACCATCACCTCCTCGAAAGTTATTGGGATCAACTACCACGATATTTTCATTGGGAATACCTAATTTTCTTGCCTTCTCAATTCCACCGGCTGAAGAATTACTGAAGACAACACAAGCAACTTCCATCGGCACTTCATGGGATTGGCAAGCTTCTATTATTGCCTGCATCGTGGTTCCGCCACCCGAAATTAAAGTTGCCAGTTTTTCTTTCATTTCAGTCTCGCCAAAAATTAACTTAACCCATAATAGCAAATAATTAAGATGTTACAACATCCAGAACAAAAAGATAAGTTTTAAAAATCTCGGAGTTGCTGTTTGCATAACTATCAAAATCGCCCCGGTTTCCCGGAGCATTATTGCCGCTTGACAAGACATATACAACAAACATATAATTTAATCATGATTAGAACACAAATTTATATTCCCGAGGAAATTCATCAAGCAACCAAGTTATTGGCCAAAAAACAAGGAAGAACTTTAGCCGAGCTTATACGAAGTTTTATCGCTGTGGGTATAATTGAAGAAAAAAAGAAAGTAAAAACTCCTTCTTTGGATCGTTTAATAAAACTTGGTGTAAAAGGAGGTCCAAAAGACCTATCTAGAAACTTCGACAAATATTTAGTTGAAAGTATCTATGGTAAAAATAGATAATATCTTTGAAGAAACTTTTCCTTTGGGAGACAACAAAGAAACTATTACTAAAGAAGTGCTTTTTGACGCTGACGCACTCATTGCTCTGATAAACAAAGATGATTCTAGCCACAATAGAGCTTTAAAAATAAACCAAGAACTCCAAAAATCTGGAGTTTCCCGTTATGTTTCGCCTTTTACAGTCTTCGAAACCGTCACGGTATTAAGTCACAAAATTTCCCAACAATTAGCCAAGGATTTTCTTCTGGAAGTTAGAAGAAAAGATTACTTCTCTTCTCTTTCTCTCGATGAAAAAAACTTCACCCTTGCAGATAATTGGTTTCTTAAACAAACAACCAAAGGTATTTCCTACTTTGATTGCTATAATATGGCTTTAATGGAAAAAAACAAAAACCAACTTGAGGGGATTTTCAGCTTTGACGAAATTTATAAGAAAAACAGCTTCAAAACTTTCTCTTAAACCAAAATCACCCCGGTTTCCCGGAGCAATTTCAAATTCTTCCAGCTTCCCACTTCTCTCTTCTAACTTCTATGTCAGTAGTCCATTCCCCCATACCACCTTGCGGCGTTTAAACTTGTGTTTTAATAAAAATTTAGTAAACTTACCTTATGAATAAAGGCAAAGAGTTAACTTTTACCATTCCTCAAAAAAGGCCATTCAATAATGTCTATCAATTCAAAATTACACTTTTAGATACTCACCCTCCAGTTTGGCGAAGAATTCAGGTTCCGGAAAGTTACACTTTTTATGACCTGCATGTCGCTATTCAAAACGCAATGGGTTGGTTAGACTGTCATTTGCACTGCTTTGAAAAAAGAGATACAAAAACTAAACATTGGGGAGAATATTTAGTGAGAATTGATTGCCCCTTCGCGGTAGAAGAATTTGCAGAAGAAGAAAATACCCTTTATACCACAGAAACTCCGATAACCCAGTTTTTCAAGAAACCAAACGATAAAATCTATTATACTTATGACTTTGGCGATAATTGGGAACATCAAATAGTTTTAGAAAAAATTCTTCCTAAAAGGTCAGTAAAATACCCTCTTTGTCTTGAGGGAAAACTCGCTTGTCCCCCAGAAGACTGCGGAAGCATCCCGGGATACTATGACTGTATAGAGGTTTTCAAAAACAAAAATGACAAAGAACTTTTAGAGTGGATGGGAGATTGGGATCCTAACTCCTTTGATCCAAAAGAGGTTGTTTTCGAAGATCCGAAAAAAAGATTTGAAGAAAGTTGGGAAGGATAATTTAACTGACAGTATCAAGTACTTGTCCTGAGTGTTACCGAAGGATATCAAGGCTCAGAATACTGTATGTTTACACTGAACGTACTTGTGGTAAGCGTAGTCGAACCAGTTGAAGCGGGTTGAGTAGATCGGCGTGACTCACCAATTTCTGCTATGTAAACTTGATTTCAAGCTTTTTTCCCAAAGAATCTACAATACGCCCAAGAGACCGATGATAATTCCCGTCTGAAGCAACCTTTTATGTTTGCCCCGAGAAAAGAAAAAAGTAACGGGGATAATAATAAGCGAGCCTAAAATAGAACTTGCGAGTATATAATAAAAACAAGGTTAATTTATGCAACAGATTTTAGAAGAAAAATTAGATAGAGTTATTAAAGAAAGAGAGTTTAAATGGAATTTTCAGATTGAAGAAAATGGAAAAGGAGTTACCAGAAAATGGTTTGAAAAAATGTAGTGCCAAATGGAAAATTTTTAAAGAAAATTGGAGATACTTATTTTTACTGGAGCCCAAATTAATGAAAAGATTTTCTTTAATTATTTTAGGAATTTTAATTGGGTTGACGGGAATTTATTTCCTCGTTTTTCTATTCTCCCCAAGCTCTTTTGTAAATTTTTATATTTATCCCGAAGATCCTTTAGAATTTTCTGATTCAAAGGAGATATTTTTAGAAATAAAACCATTTGGATTTTCTTTCCAGATTACTCATACTAATCATCATAAATCAAATGATTTAACATGGTCTCCAAATAAAAAACATCTTGCTTTTTTTGAAAACGTTATGGAACCTGCCCAAAAACCCTTTGACCGAGAATGGGCTTTAAAAATTATCAATCCAAGAACTCTTAAAATAAAAACAATTTTTATTGGAGACAGTAACACCGGGGAATATCAATGGTTAAACGATCAAATAATCAAAGTTAATTGTTCCGCCGGTACCGGGGTCAGAATTTATCGGGATATAAATATTAACATTTCGGAACCTTTTGTTGCTGCAGAACATTTATCTCCAGAATTTTGGATACCGATAAGAGTCGGGTGAAGGTTTATCCGCAGGGAAAATTACCTAAATCATTTACAGGCTCCGTTTCCGATCAGTGAGGATAGTCCCAATCTAAAGACAACCTCATGGTTCCACTCTTTTGATATCAGCCATACGATCAAAATCGTGATCGTAGGAGTAAATGGTTTTATCTTTTGACTGTAAAGCAGTCGCAATAAGATAGGCATCACCAAAATCAAGATTCGTTGAAGCGTAAAGATCAAGTGCGTTTAAAACACCCTGTTTATTCTCGACCTTAAAGTTTGGTATGCGTATGAGAGTGGTCAAAAGATCGCGAATTTTACTCTTAGGAAGGTTGTACAATCGAGGAGAAGATAGAACATAAACACAATCTGCAATAACAGTCGCCGGCGCGGTAAGAATCAGCTTCCTTTTTTCTGCTTTTTCAAAGAGAGAAGAAGAGGCTTTCTGCTTTTTTAAGTCGTCAGAGGTAAGAAGGCGGATAATAACGTCTGTATCAACCCATGGGTCGGTAATATTACTTGCCATATTTATTTCCCAAACGGTTTTCGTAAGCAACTTTTTTAACTTCCTTCCATCTCCTCGGTTGCTTTAAAGCACCGGCAACGCCTTTCAAGGAGCGAATATCGGGGTATCTTGCTGGAGTAAGTTTTACCCCTTCTGCCGGCTCGATGACGAAAGCCACTTTATCATTTCTCTCCACTCCAAGATAGCGTCGCACAAGAACAGGAAGTGTAACTTGACCTTTGCTGCTTATAGTGGAAACAAATTCTTTAGATGTCGTAAACTGCTGTAACATAGTAAAGATACACTATAACAGTCTTTACTAATAGTCAAGAGGTAAAGATTGATTACCGATCCTTTACAAAGATGTTAAACTCGGAAAAACGGCTTCAAAACTTTCTCTTAAACCAAAATCGCCCCGATTACTCGGAGCGACTTAATTTTAAATCAATAACACGACTGTTCACTGATTCTTGTTATCCTGCTGTCCTGGTTTAGTAGTCCATTCCTCCCATACCTCCTTGCGGCATAGTCGGCATAGCTTCCTTTTTTTCTGGCTTTTCGCAAATCAAACACTCAGTCGTCAAAATCATGCTGGCCACCGAAGCTCCATTGCGCAAAGCATCTTTAACAACTTTTGCTGGGTCAACGATCCCTGCTTTAATCATATCTACAGGAACAGCATTTGCAGTTGACTCGAGTTTGTTGACATCAAAACCCATGCCTTGATTGGAAACATCCCTCGCTTTGGCAATCAGTTCACCCGGATTAAAACCAGAGTTGGAAATTAAAGTTACAAACGGCTCTTCCAAAGCCTCTTTAACTACCTCATAGCCAGTAATTTCATCCTCAGAAAAGTTTTCTTTCTCCAATTTTTCTGGTTTCAAGCTTTGGGCAATATTAAGCAGGGTGATTTCTCCTCCAGGGACAATTCCTTCTGCCATGGCGGCCTTGGTCGCTTCAACCGCGTCCTTGACTCTTTCGAGCTTTTCCTTCATCTCAACTTCGGTTGCCGCACCAACGTTGATTTGAACCACTCCGCCGGCTAGTTTTGCCAGTCTTTCTTCTAACTTTTCTCTATCAAAATCGGAAGTAGTGGCCTTGATCTCATTTTTAATCTGCTCTACTCTGGCAGTAATTGCTTTTGAATTGCCTTTTCCGCCAATAATACGGCAGTTTTCTTTATCAGCCCAGACTTTGTCTGCCCGACCACAATCCTCTGCTGTCACCGAGTCAAGCTTTCGGCCAGTATCTTCAGAAATAAAGGTTCCACCGGTTAAAATAGCAATGTCTTCGAGCATCGCCTTCCTTCGGTCACCAAATCCGGGAGCTTTTATTGCCAAGGCATTGAAAGTTCCGCGCAGCTTATTGACAACTAAAGTGGCCAAAGCTTCGCCTTCAACCTCATCGGCAATAATCACAAAATCCTTAGTGACCTTAACAACGTTTTCTAAAAAGGGTAAAATATCAGAAACGGCCGAAATTTTTTTGTCGGTAATTAAGATATAAGGATTTTCAACTTCCGCTTCCATTCTCTCTGGGATAGTAACAAAGTAAGCCGAGGTATAACCCTTATCAAACTCCATTCCTTCCTTTTCTTCTTTTTCCAAACCTAAACCCTTGCCTTCTTCGACAGTGACAATCCGGCCAGGTTTTTGTAAGGCTTCGGCAATCATATTGCCAATTTCCGGATCAGCGGCTGAAATTGTCGCCACTTGGGCAATCTCGGTTTTGCCTTTGATCGCCTTGGCTCTCTTGTCAATTTCTGCGACCACTTCTCCAACTGCTTTTTCAATCCCTCTTTTAAGAAGCATTGGATTAGCCCCGGCTGTAATATTTTTCATCCCCCGACTAGTAATGGCATAAGCTAAAATTGTCGAGGTGGTGGTACCATCCCCGGCATCATCATTGGTCTTAGAAGCAGCTTCTTTGATCAAGGCTGCCCCCATGTTTTCAAAAGGATCCTCGAGCTCGATTTCTTTGGCAACCGTCACCCCATCATGAACAACTGAAGGTGCCCCCCATTTCTTGTCTAAGGCTACATTACGACCCTTTGGCCCAAGAGTAGTCGCAACCGCTTCATTGACTTGTCGCATCCCCTCTAAAAGCCTGTTTCTTGCTTCTTCTTTATACTTTAAAATCTTTGCCATATATTTTACCTCGCCGAAGCCTCGCCAATAGGCGGGCGAAGGCGGGCCTCCTAATTTATCCTTCTACTGCTAAAATATCTTTAAATTCAACAAATAAATATTCTTTATCATCAACTTTGTATTCATTGCCACCCCATTTTTTGTAAACAACAATGTCCCCCACTTTGCAAGGGGCTTTACAAGTACATTTTTCTTTACAATCACAGTTTTCATCTGGGCCAATAGCTAAAACTGTTCCTTTTTGAGGTTTTTCGTCATGGCTCTCCGGGAGAACAATTCCTGAAGAAGTCTGTTTCACTGCTTCCTTCGGCTCAATTAAAACATATCCGGAAGTTGGTTTTACTTTTATCTTGGTCATATGTTTTCCTTTACAAAAAAATAAAAATATTTTAATCTACAGGCTCTAATTTATCAACCAAAGATTGCGAGTGCTATTATATAAGCACTCGACCTTTCTTGTCAAGCCCTTTTTATCTCTCTTAACTTCTCTTCAAAAGAAGTACAGATTTTCTCCTGTAAATTTTTGGGGTGGAAAAAAGCCTGGTGTCGGTCAACCTTCTCATTGGTAATTTTTGGCTTCATATACAGATACTGCAATTTAAAAGCGAGGGTATTAAAAAAAGATATTAAGATCCGCCAGCTGGCGGATTGAGATATTGGGTGTTTCTTCCCCAATTTTGAACTTTGAACCTTGAACTTTAAACTATTTTTTGCGTTCGGCAAGAAATTA
>Ga0210004_1001493_pt1 | contig 13706 bp, 24 predicted proteins | sample CryGey13umfilter_FD_185450 | JGI IMG/M metagenome (GOLD analysis project Ga0210004, IMG submission 185450) | Groundwater microbial communities from aquifer in Utah, USA - Crystal Geyser 4/8/14 3 um filter (SPAdes) (version 3) | ecosystem: Environmental > Aquatic > Deep subsurface > Groundwater...
ATGGCGAAGCAGAAATATGAGCGGAACAAACCGCACCTGAACGTGGGGACAATGGGACACATAGACCACGGGAAGACGACGCTGACGGCGGCGATCACGAAAGTGAGCCAGATGCTGGGGAAGGCGGAATACCGCGCCTACGACAGCATTGACAATGCGCCGGAGGAAAAAGCGCGCGGCATCACGATCAACATAGCGCACGTGGAGTATGAGACGGACAAACGTCACTACGCGCACGTGGACATGCCGGGACACCGTGACTACATCAAGAACATGATCACGGGAGCGGCGCAGGTGGACGGGGCGATCCTGGTGGTGGCGGCGCCGGACGGTCCGATGCCGCAGACGCGCGAACACGTTCTCTTGGCGCGCCAGGTGGAAGTGCCGAGCATCGTGGTGTTCCTGAACAAGATTGACATGATGGACGACCCGGAACTGTTGGAGCTGGTGGAGCTGGAACTGCGGGAACTGCTGACCAGCTACGGCTTCCCGGGCGACACGACGCCGATCGTGCGCGGCAGCGCCAAGTTGGCGCTGGACAGCGCCAGCACGGACCCGAATGCGCCGGAGTACGCCTGCATCCGGGAAATCCTGCGGGTGGTGGACGAGTACATTCCCGAACCGAAGCGCGACACGGACAAGCCGTTCATGATGGCGGCGGAAGACGTGTTCTCGATCAAGGGACGCGGGACGGTGGTGACCGGGCGCGTGGATCGCGGGCGGGTGAAGATCGGGGATCCGATCGAGATCGTGGGACTGCGCGAGACGCGCGCGACGGTCTGCACGGGGGTGGAAATGTTCCACAAATCGCTGGACGAGGGCATCGCCGGGGACAACCTGGGATTGCTGTTGCGCGGCATCGAACGCGAAGATGTGGAGCGCGGGCAGGTGCTGGCGAAACCGGGGAGCATCACGCCGCACCGGAAATTCCTGGCGGAAGTGTACGTGTTGAAGAAGGAAGAGGGAGGGCGGCACAAGGCGTTCTTCAGCGGGTATCGGCCGCAGTTCTACATCCGCACGATGGATGTGACCGGGGACATCACCCTGCCGGAAGGCGTGGAGATGGTGATGCCGGGAGACAACGTGAACCTGACGGTGGAATTGATCGTGCCGGTGGCGTTGGAAACGGGATCGAAATTCGCCATTCGCGAAGGCGGCTTGACCGTCGGCGCGGGTGTCATCACCAAGATCATCGAATAGGCCAGCAATGACGAAACAGAAGATCCGCATCCGCCTTAAGGCTTATGACCATCGTGTCCTCGACCAGTCCGCGAAACGGATCGTCGAAACGGCCGAACGATCCGGCGCTCATGTTGTTGGCCCCGTACCCTTGCCAACCAAGCTGGAACGCTTTACAATACGGCGCTCCGCATTCATTGACAAGGACTCGCACGAGCACTTCGAGATCCGCACGCACAACCGCCTGATAGATGTGTTGGAGCCGGACTCGAAAACCATTGATATGCTCATGCGCCTTAACCTTCCGACGGGCGTGGATATCGAGATCAAGATTTAGTTGGATAGTTGGATAGTTGGATAGTTACGTAGTTATGTAGTTATGCAGTTACGTAGTCAAACGGTTAGGCGTAAGGAACTGCTGAACTACCAAACCACCAAACCACCAAACTACCAAACTACCAAACTACGAAACTAACAGAACTAACACAGCGCAAGAACTGTCCCGCGCGTGGACGCCAACAACCCATAGGCGTCGCGCCCGGACAATTGACTGAACCACCAAACCACCAAACTACCAAACTACCAAACTACCAAACTACGAAACTAACAGAACTAACACAGCGCAAGAACTGTCCCGCGCGTGGACGCCAACAACCCCCAGGCGTCGCGCCCGGACAATTGACTGTGCTGTCTCCGAGATGATGCAGCCCAAGCCCGGGCTGACAGTCTCGAACAAAAATTTTTGAAGGAGAAAACTGAGATGTTGAAAGGGCTGATTGGCAAGAAGATCGGCATGACCCAGGTCTTCGATGAGCAAGGCGTCGCGCGTCCCGTGACAATCATCGAAGCTGGGCCATGTTACATTACGCAGGTACGCGCCCCCGAAAAAGAGGGTTACTCCGCGTTCCAATTGGGCTTTAGCGAACTGCATCCCAAGCGGCTTACGGGCGGCGAATTGGGACATCTTAAAGCCAAGGAAATTCCTCCCCTGCGCTTTCTGCGCGAATTCCGTTCCAAAACAGTGGATATGAATGTTGGCGACAAGGTGACGGTGGAAACCTTTGCTGTGGGCGAGCGCGTGGACGTGATCGGCACCAGCAAGGGTAAGGGTTTTGCCGGTGTGGTCAAGCGCCACCATTTTGCGGGCGGGCCCAAGACGCACGGCGCATCCGACCGCACGCGCGCGCCCGGTTCGAGCGGCGCGACCACCACGCCCGGCCGCGTGTACCGCGGCACGCGTCGCTCCGGACACATGGGTACCGACCGCGTCACTGCGCAGGGACTTAAAGTCGTGCTGGTGGATGCCGAGCGCAACCTGCTTGGCTTGCACGGCGCGGTGCCTGGTCCCAAGGGCGGCGTAATCATGATCAAAGAGGCGCGCAAGCAGTAGGCGCATACGGGAGCAAGCGATGAAAGCAGACGTTTTCAACATGGAAGGCAAGATGGTGAAGCAGGTGGAATTGCCTGCGGCCATCTTTGAAGCCAAGGTCAATATAGATTTGATGCACCAGGCTTACCAGCGCCAGATGGCGAACGCGCGCCTGGGTACGCACAAGACCAAGACGCGCAGTGAAGTTTCCGGCGGCGGACAGAAGCCGTGGAAGCAAAAAGGCACCGGCCGCGCCCGCCAGGGTTCGCGGCGCGCCGTGCAGTGGGTGGGCGGCGGACGCGTCCACACGCCCCAGCCGCGCAGTTATTTCCAGCAGATGCCCAAGAAGATGCGCCAGGCCGCCCTGCGCTCGGCGCTTTCGGCCAAGGCCGCGGACGCGGGCGTGGTGCTGGTGGACGAGATCAAACTCGATGAAGCGCGCACCCGCCTCATGTCCGAGGCGTTGAACCGCCTGGTCGGCGAGTCCAGCGCGCTGGTGGTCCTGTCGGAAAAAGACCAGGATTACGATGCCGCGATGCGAGCGTCCGTCAACCTGCCGGATGCGAAAGTTTTGCTGGCCGGTTACCTGAACATCCGCGACCTGCTCGGCTACGATAAATTGGTGTCCGGATGCGAAAGTTTTGCTGGCCGGTTACCTGAACATCCGCGACCTGCTCGGCTACGATAAATTGGTGTTGCCGCTTAAGGCGTTGGATGCGCTGACGGCGCAACTCGGATAGGAAGTGAACCATGACGACGATGTATGAAATTTTGCGCCGCCCCCTGGTCACGGAGAAATCCGGTTACCAGTCCCGCAAGTTGAACCAGTACACGTTCGAGGTCTCGAAGGAAGCGACCCGCACGATGGTCAAGGATGCGATCGAGTCCATCTATGATGTCAACGTGGAACGCGTCAATATTATCAACGTGGCGGCCAAGCGCGGGCGCCGCGCCAAGAGCCGCCGCCTTCTGCCGCGCAAGCCTGGCTTCAAGAAGGCGATCGTGACCCTGGCTATAGGCCAGACCCTGAGCATGTTTGAAGGGGTGCAGTAATGGCAGTTAAAAAGTATAAACCGGTAACACCCGGCCAGCGTGGCATGACCGGGTACACTTTCGATGAGATCACCAAGTCCACGCCGGAACGCTCCCTGCTCACGCCCCTGCGCAAGAGCGGCGGACGCAACTCCTATGGCCGTATAACCGTTCGCCATCGCGGCGGCGGGCATCGCCAGTCCATCCGCAAGGTGGATTTCAAGCGCGAGAAACGCGGCATCCCGGCGAAAGTTGCGGCGATTGAGTACGATCCGAACCGCACCGCGCGCCTGGCCCTGCTTTACTATGCGGACGGTGAGAAGCGCTATATCGTAGCCCCGCTGGACCTGAAGGTCGGCGATACCATCATGGCTGGCCCGACTGCCGAGATCCGCACGGGCAACCACCTGCCGATTTCCAGCATCCCGGTCGGTACGCTGATCCACAACATCGAGTTGAAGGAAGGGCGCGGCGGGCAACTGGTGCGTTCAGCCGGCGGCGCGGCGCAACTTTTGGCGAAGGAAGGCGATTTCGCCCAGGTCCGCATGCCGTCCGGTGAAGTGCGCCTGGTGAGCCAGGTGTGCTACGCGACGATTGGGCAGGTCGGCAACCTGGACCATGGCAACATCAAGTTGGGCAAGGCCGGGCGCAAGCGTCACCTGGGCATCCGCCCGACGGTGCGCGGTTCAGCCATGAGCCCGCGTGATCATCCGCACGGCGGCGGCGAAGGCCGCCAGCCGATCGGCAAACCCGGTCCGCGCAGTCCGTGGGGCAAGCCCACCCTGGGTTACCGTACGCGCCAGAATAAGTTGACCGACAAGTATATTGTGCGCCGCCGCAGTAAGAAGAGCCGCTAGGCGATAAGCGAGGAACGAAACTATGTCTCGATCATTGAAAAAAGGCCCGTTCATCGAGCCTAAACTGCTACAACGAGTGGAAGCCATGAATGCCAAGGGCGAGAAGAAAGTTATCCGCACTTGGAGCCGCGCGAGCGTCATCTTCCCGCAGATGGTGGGTCACACTATCGCGGTGCACGATGGCCGCCGTCATGTGCCGATCTACATCACGGAAAACATGGTGGGCCACCGCCTGGGTGAATTCGCGCCGACCCGCATGTTCCGCGGTCACGGCACGAAGGAAGCCGCGGCGGCGTAGGAGAACCAGCCATGCATAATATTCACGCACACCTGCGCTTCCTGTCCGTTTCCGCCCAGAAAGTCCGCCTGGTGGTGGACCTGGTGCGCGGCAGGGACGCCAACGAGGCGCTGGAAATGTTGCGCTTCGAGACCAAAGGCGCCGCGCTGCCGGTCCGCAAACTGCTGGCCTCCGCGGTGGCGAACGCCGAGGAGAACTTCGGCGTCAGCCGGGACGATCTATATGTGGCCCAGATTTTTGCCAACGAGGCGCCGACTCGCAAGTGGCGGCGCTTTGGGGCGCGCGGCCGCTTCAAGCCTGTTCTGCGCCGCTCTTCGCACGTGACGGTTGTCCTGCGCGAGCGCGAGTCGTAACCGGGAAAGGACTCAAGGAGAAATTATGGGTCGCAAAGTACATCCGATTGGTATGCGCCTGGGCATTAATACCTTGTGGCAGGGCCGCTGGTTTGCCGAAGGCAGGCAGTATCGCGAGCAGTTGCACCAGGATATGGCTATTCGCGCGCTGTTGCAGGGAGGCGGCTCCAAGGGCGGCGCGGCAACCAGCACCCAGGTTCGCAAGTTGCAACGGGAAATGCCGGAAGCCATCCTCAAAGAAAAAGCAGGCATTTCGCGCATTGACGTGGAACGCTTCCCCGGCAAGACAAAGGTTTCCATTTACACCGCCAAACCGGGTGTCCTGATTGGGCGCAAGGGTGAAGGTGTCAAGAGGATCCGCCAGGCCCTGGAAACTTTGATTGGCAAGAAGGTGGACCTGGACATCAAGGAAATTTCCACCCCGGATACGGATGCCGTGCTGGTGGCGCATAACATTGCCGACCAATTGGAGCGCCGCATTGCCTATCGCCGCGCGATGAAGCGCGCCATCCAGACAGCCATGAAGCAGGGCGCCCAGGGGATCAAGATCGAAGTCGCCGGGCGCTTGGGCGGAGCGGAAATGGCCCGCACCGTCTGGTTGCGCGACGGCCGCGTCCCCCTGCAGACCCTGCGGGCGAACATTGATTTTGCACGCACCGAGGCCGGGACCACCTATGGTCAGATCGGCATCAAGGTGTGGGTCTACAAGGGTGAAGTTGCGCCCGAAGTGGAAGAAAAGACCGAAACGACCGAAGGCGTGTACGTCAGTAAGTAGAGAAGAGAATAGAGAGCAGAGAGTAGTAATTGGTAAGTGGTAAGTGGTTGACTGCTCTCTGATAACTAATCTCTAATCTCTGGAGAAATAATCATGTTAATGCCAAAACGTGTCAAGTGGCGCAAGCAGATGCGCGGTCGCATGAGGGGCAAGGCTCTGCGCGGCGCGGAAGTCTCGTTCGGCGAGTACGGCCTGCAGGCGCTGGAACCGGGCTGGGTAACCGCCCGTCAAATCGAAGCGGCGCGCCGCGCCATCGTCCGCGAAATGAAGCGGCGCGGCAAGGTCTGGATCCGCATTTTCCCGGCCAAGCCGTATACGCACAAGCCGCCTGAAACCCGCATGGGTTCCGGTAAAGGCAATGTGGAATATTACGTGGCAGTCGTCAAGCCGGGCCGCGTTATGTTCGAGATTAGCGGCCTGCCGGAGGAGATAGCGAATCAGGCGTTGAAAAGCGCCCAGTATAAGCTCGCTATCCGCACCAGGATCGTGGCCCGCCATGAATCAGGAGAATAGGCATGAAACCGAGTGAGATTCGTGACCTGAAAATCGAAGAGATTGAGTCCAAAATGGCGGACGCCCATGAGGAGTTGATGAACCTGCGTTTTCAGCAGGTGAGCGGTCAACTGACCGACTCCAGCCGATTGCGCAGCCTCCGCCGTGACATTGCGCGCATGGCGACCATTGCCAACGAACGCAAGGCGGAAGTGGAAGGTGAAGCATGAACAATCGTCGTCGCATAACCGGAGTCGTTACCAGCAATAAAATGACCAAGACCGTGGTGGTCGAGATCAAGCGCGTGTTCCGTCACCCGTTGTACCAGAAGGTGGTTCACTTGAGCAAGCGCGTCAAGGCTCACGACGAGATCGGCTGCCAGGTGGGCGACCAGGTCCAGATCGTGGAATCCCGCCCATTGTCACGCGAGAAGCGCTGGGTGGTCGAGACGGTGGTCAAGCGCGAAATCCGCACAGCGGACGCGGGCGTGGAAGCCGTCTCCGCCGCGGATGTGGATGTGTCCACGCTGACCGGTGTGGAAGCCCAACCTGAGGCCAAGCCCGAGCCCGAGGCCGAGACTGAGCCGGGAGGGCAGGCATGATCCAGCAAGGCATGATCCAGCAGGAGTCTTATCTGAAGGTGGCCGATAACACCGGCGCGCGTGAGATCCAGGTGATCCACGTGCTGGGCGGCTCCACGCGCAAATATGGCGCGGTGGGGGACGTGGTGGTGGCGGCGGTCAAGTCTGCCACGCCGCAGGGCGCAGTCAAGAAGAGCGAAGTGGTGCGCGCAGTGGTTGTCCGTTGCGCGAAGGAATGGCGCCGTGAAGACGGTTCGCACATCCGCTTCGACGACAATGCCGCGGTCATCCTGGACGCGGACGGGAAGAACCCCAGGGGTACGCGTATTTTTGGGCCGGTGGCGCGTGAACTGCGTGAAAAAGGCTTTATGAAAAAGAACCCCAAGGGTACGCGTATTTTTGGGCCGGTGGCGCGTGAATTGCGTGAAAAAGGCTTTATGAAAATCGTTTCGCTGGCGCCTGAAGTGTTATAAGCCAGCGTGGGAGCGAAAGCAATGAAAGTTAAGATCAAAAAAGGCGATACCGTTGAGGTAATCAGCGGCAAGCTGGAGGACAAAGGCAAGCGCGGCGAAGTGCTCAATGTTTTGCGAGCCGACGGCCGTGTGGTCATCCAGGGCGTCAATATCCGCACGAAGCACCAGAAGCAGGTGCAGACGCAGGCCGGGCGCAACATCAACCCGGGCCGTATCAAGTTCGAGGCCCCGCTGGATATTTCGAACGTCATGCTGGTCTGCCCGAAATGCAGCAAGATAACCCGCGTCTCGGTTCAACGGGACGACACGGGCGCGCACCGCGTTTGCAAGCAGTGCGAATCCGTGATGGATTAGGCGGGTGGAGTGAAATCATGAATAAGATGATAGAACGTTACCAGAACGAAGCCGTGCCTGCCTTGAAAAAGGCGTTCAGCTACAAGAACGTCATGCAGGCGCCGCGCATCGAGAAGGTTGTGGTGAATATCGGCGTTGGCGAGGCGCTGGATAACAAGAAGGCGTTGGAGTTTGCCGTGGCAGACCTGACGACGATCACCGGCCAGAAGCCGATCCAGACCAAGGCCCGCAAGAGCATCGCCAACTTCAAGTTGCGGGAAGGCTCCATCATCGGCACGAAAGTGACCCTACGCGGGCCGCGCATGTGGGCCTTCCTCGACCGCCTGCTGAACGTGGCCCTGCCGCGCGTGCGCGATTTTCGCGGCGTCTCGGCGGATGCCTTCGACGGGCGCGGCAATTACACGCTCGGCCTCGCGGGCCGCGCATGTGGGCCTTCCTCGACCGCCTGCTGAACGTGGCCCTGCCGCGCGTGCGCGATTTTCGCGGCGTCTCGGCGGATGCCTTCGACGGGCGCGGCAATTACACGCTCGGCCTGAAGGACCAACTGGTGTTCCCCGAGATCGAGTACGACAAAATTGACAAACTGCGCGGTATGGAAGTCACCATTGTGACGACCGCCCAGAATGACGACGAGGCGCGCTCCCTGCTTCAACTGCTTGGGATGCCGTTCGGTAAAAAGGAAGCGTAATCTATGGCAAAGAAAGCTATGCAATTTCGTGAACTTCGACGCCGCCAGGCCGTCCAGGTGCGCAACCGCTGCCACCGCTGTGGACGCCCGCGTGGGTACATGCGCCGCTTTGGCCTGTGCCGTATTTGCTTCCGTGAACTGGCATTGCAGGGCAAGATCCCCGGCGTGACCAAGTCATCCTGGTAACCGGTGGAGGTGAGATCATGGTAAATGACCCGATCGCTGATATGCTGACGCGCGTTCGCAATGCTGTTCTTTCCGGGCATGCCCAGGTGGCGATGCCCAGTTCCAGCATCAAGATCGAGATTGCGAAGATCCTGAAGGAAGAGGGCTTCCTCGACGGTTACGAAGTCGTGGAAGGCGAAAAAGCCTCTGAAAAGGTACTGCGCTTGAAAATCAAATATGTCGGTGAGCGCCGCGAGCGCACGCCGGTCATCACCGGCCTGGAGCGCGTGAGCAAACCCGGCCGCCGCATCTATACCCGCAAACAGGACATTCCCTGGGTGCTCTCCGGACTGGGTGTTGCCATCCTGTCCACGCCCAAAGGCGTAATGACCGGGGTGCGCGCCCGCCAGCTGGGCGTGGGCGGCGAGATCCTTTGTAAAGTCTGGTAGGCAGGAGGAACGATATTATGTCTCGTGTTGGACGCATGCCCGTTGCCGTTCCCGGCGGCGTGCAGATTAACATTGACGGTTCGCTCGTGAAAGTGAAAGGACCGAAGGGTGAACTTCAGCGGATGTTCTCGCCGCTGATCGGCATCGCCCTCGAAAACGGCCAGGTCACTGTCACGCGCAATTCCGATGCCGCCGCCGAACGCGCCTTGCATGGCACCACGCGCGCCGTGCTGGCGAACATGATCCACGGCGTGAGCAGTGGGTTTACCACCACCCTCGAAGTGGAAGGCGTGGGTTACCGCGCTGAACTGAACGGGAAGAACCTGATGCTGTATGTCGGTTATTCGCATCCCGTCGAAGTCCCGCCGCCGGCGGGAATCAACTTCGAGGTGGAACAGAAGACCCGCCAGATCAGAGTGATGGGCTTCGACAAGGAAGTGGTCGGCCAGACCGCGGCCGACATCCGCAAGGTGCGCCCGCCTGAACCGTATCACGGCAAAGGTATTCGCTATGCCGGGGAGCGGGTTCGTCGCAAGGCTGGCAAAGCCGGGAAAGGAGCCAAGTAATTTATGGCTAACAAGAATCGCACTGAGGCTCGTCTTCGCCGTCACGCCCGCGTTCGCAAGAACCTGGCCGGGACCGGCGAGCGCCCTCGCTTGAATGTATTTCGCAGTCTTTCGGAAATCTACGTCCAGGTCGTTGACGACCAGCAGGGGCATACGCTGGTCTCCGCCTCGTCGGTGGACCAGGAATTGCGCGCGGATCTGAAGGGCAAGAACAAGACCGAACAGGCGAAACTGGTCGGGCAGGTTGTGGCCAAACGCGCCAAGAGCAAGGGCATCGAAGCGGTCGTTTTTGACCGGGGCGGCTTCCGTTATACGGGCCGCGTCAAGGCCCTGGCTGATGGCGCACGGGAAGGCGGCCTGCAGTTCTAGGCCGAGTGGAGTAAATTATGGCAGACTATACCAAGAGTCCTGAAAAGCAGAATTTCGAGCAACAGGATGCCTTCGAAGAACGCGTCATCGAAATCGCGCGCGTCGCGAAAGTCGTCAAGGGCGGCCGCCGCTTCCAGTTCCGCGTGACCGTCGTCGTCGGCGATAAAAAAGGCACGATCGGCATGGGCGTCGGCAAGGCCAACGCCGTCCCGGATGCGATGCGCAAGGCTTCGGAGCGCGCCCGCAAGGATTTGCGCCAGGTCAACCTGGCGGGGACGACCGTCCCACACCAAGTCATCGGCAAGGTGGCCGGGGCGCGTGTTTTCCTGAAACCCGCCTCTCTCGGCACCGGTGTGATCGCCGCAGGCGGCGTGCGCGCCGTGCTGGAATTGGCCGGCGTGCGCGACATCCTGACCAAGTCCATGGGCTCCGCCAACGTGCTCAATGTGGTCATGGCGACGTTTGCCGCCCTCGACCAGATGCGTTCTCCCCAGAAGGAAGCCATCCGCCGCGGCAAGCCCGTTGAAGAGTTGATGCCGTTCTGGGAACGGAGGAAGCAGCATGCCTAGCAAAGAAACAACCGGCAAGACCCTGCGTATCACCCTGGTGAAAAGCCCGATCGGCTACAAAAAAGATCAGAAGAAGACCGCGCGCGCGCTCGGCTTGTACCGCATGAATCAAACGGTGGAACACATGGGGCTACAAAAAAGATCAGAAGAAAACCGCGCGCGCGCTCGGCTTGTACCGCATGAATCAAACGGTGGAACACACGGACAGCCCCGCCCTGCGCGGGATGTTGAACAAGATTGTCCACCTGCTGCGGATTGAAGAGTAGAAAAACCATGAAACTACACGATCTTGTGCCCAATCCGGGCTCCAAAAAAAATCGCAAACGCGTTGGACGCGGCTCCGCGGCCGGCCAGGGCAAGACGGCCGGGCGCGGCACCAAAGGCGAAGGCGCGCGCGCCGGTTCAGGCGGACGCTTGTACCGCCAGGGCGGCAACCTGCCGTTCTATCGCCGCCTGCCGTTCATGCGCGGCGAGGGATTCCGTTCCATCAACCGCGTGGAATACAACGAAATCAACCTGGACCAGTTGTCCGCATCCTTCCAGGCCGACGCCGAAGTCACCCCCGAATCGTTGACCGAGGCGCGCCTGCTGCGCGACCCGCGCAACCCGGTCGTCATCCTCGGCCGCGGCGAAATCAAAGCCGCGCTCAAGGTGCGCGCCCATCGCATCAGCGCAACCGCCAAGTCCAAGATCGAAGCGGCTGGCGGCAGTGTGGAGTTGATCGCTTAACGGCGTTCCTTCAGGAGACGATATGGCTCAAAAGAAACCCTCCGCGTGGCGCTACCTCAAGCACATGTGGAACTCAGAGGACATTCGCCAAAAGTTGCTGATCACGCTTGGATTGCTGGCGATCTATCGCCTGGCATCCAACGTGCCGGCTCCCGGCGTGGATCCTGCCGCATTGGCGGCGTTTACCAGCGGCGCCGCATCCACGGGCGGGAACTTCCTGGGCTTCCTCGACCTGCTTTCCGGCGGTACGATTTCCAGGTTCTCCCTGCTTTCAATGGGCGTCTACCCGTACATCACGGCGCAGATCATCATCCAATTGTTGATCCCGATCATCCCCGCGTTACAACGCCGCATGGAAGACGACCCGCGCGAAGGCCGCAAGTGGATGGAGAAGTGGACCTACTACCTGGCGGTTCCCATGGCGGCTCTCTCCGCCATCGGGCAGATCAATATCTTCAACTCGCTGGCCAACCAGCAGATTGTCAAGTTTGGTTTCACCGGCGATTTGATCATCCCCTCGCTGACCACCCTGCTGGCCATGACGGCCGGCACGATGTTTGCCATCTGGCTGGGTGAGTTGATCTCGGAATACGGCATTCGCGGGCAGGGACTTTCCCTGATCATCTTTGCCGGTATTGTGGCTCGCATGCCGCAGAACCTCTATGGTTTGTTGAGCGACAAGACCTACGGCGTTCTCCTGCTGGTCATTATCTTAGTCATTATGCTGATAACGATTTTCGCCATCGTTTATGTTCAGCAGGGACGCCGCAATGTGCCGGTCATGTACCCCGGACGCCGCATGGGCAATCGCATGTCCATGCCGGTCAAGGGTACACTCCCGCTCATGGTTAACATGGCCGGTATGATCCCGCTCATCTTCGCCAGCGCCATCCTGCAATTCCCGGTCATCCTGGCCAGTTACTTCAACCGCTCCGAAACCATCTGGGTTAAATCCGCGGCAGACTGGACCCAGGCCAACCTGGGCGGCAACGGCTCGCTCTACTGGATCCTGTACTTCTTCATGGTGGTCATCTTTACGTTCTTCTATACCACCGTACTCTTTGACCAGCAAAACTACGGCGAAAACCTGAAGCGCGTCGGCGCGCAGATCCCCGGTGTCAACCGCGGCGCTCCCACCCAGAAATACCTGAAGCGCGTCCAATCCCTGATTACCCTGCCGGGAGCGCTCTTCCTCGGCCTGGTGGCGATCCTGCCTTACCTGGTCGGTTTGGCGTTACAGGGCTTCGGCATCGCCAGCACAAGTTCCTCATCCAGCCTGTTGCTCGTCTCCTCTTCCGGACTGCTCATCGTCGTTGGCGTCGTGCGCGATACCTTCATGAACATCGAGGCCGAGCTCAAACTTCACGGCTATCAGGACACCCTGCTCGTAAAGTAGGTCGAAATTAATTTCGACCTACAGACAGGACTCGCATGGCAACCTTCATCATTCTTCTCGGTCCGCCCGGCGTCGGCAAAGGCACACAGGCAAAAATCCTGGCCGAACAGACCGGTCTTGTCCACATCTCTTCGGGCGACCTGTTCCGCGAAAACATGAAGAACCAGACCGAACTGGGAAAGCATGCCCAGTCGTACATTACGAAAGGCGACCTTGTCCCGGACAACGTGACCATCGCCATGATCCGCGAGCGCCTCACTCGCCCGGACTGCGAGGCGGGCGCCATTTTGGACGGCTTCCCCCGCACGACGGCCCAGGCCGACGCGCTCGAGAAGATGCTGGCCGATTTCGGCGGCAAAGTGGACAAGGTCCCCTACGTCACCGCCCCCGAAAAAGTCCTCGAAAAAGTCCTCGTGGAGCGTCTTTCGGGACGCTGGACCTGCCGCACGAACGGGCACATTTTCCATGACAAGAACAACCCGCCGAAACAGGCCGCAGTCTGCGATTTCGACGGTTCCGAACTCTACCAGCGCGACGATGACAAGTCTGAGACGATTGTCCGCCGCATCCAGGTTTACCTGGAGCAGACCGCGCCGCTGATTACTTATTACCGTCAGCGCGGCAACCTGATTGAGATCAATGGCGCGCAGAATATTCGCGAGGTCACCAAGACTCTCCTGTCTGCGTTGAAAAAATAATATGGACTGGGCGCGCCAGATACACGTTAAGAGTCCGGCCGAGATCGCCCTGATGCGCGCGGCTGGGCGTGTCAACGCAGAAGTCCTGGCGACTGTCAAGGCGCTTTTAAAACCGGGTGTTTCCACCGCCGACCTCAACGCGGCTGCTGAGGCTGTGCTTAGGAAACACAAAAGCATATCGCCGTTCAAGGGTTACGGCCATCCGCCGTTCCCGGCCTCCATTACCGTCAGCATCAACCGCGAGTTGGTGCATGGCATTCCGAAAAAAGATCGGAAGTTGAAGGCCGGCGACATCGTTTCGATAGATTGCGGGAC
>Ga0210004_1001498_pt1 | contig 13682 bp, 15 predicted proteins | sample CryGey13umfilter_FD_185450 | JGI IMG/M metagenome (GOLD analysis project Ga0210004, IMG submission 185450) | Groundwater microbial communities from aquifer in Utah, USA - Crystal Geyser 4/8/14 3 um filter (SPAdes) (version 3) | ecosystem: Environmental > Aquatic > Deep subsurface > Groundwater...
CACTACCATACTGCGATTTAAATCGCATAAATTGCGTGTTATAATGCGGGGACATGGGGCCATCCTTGTCATTCCCAGCGCACCTGCAAGCATGGGCAACCTTGCTGCGCCTCGGCCCTACAGCTAGAGGAATACTGCCATTCCTACTAGGAGCTACAATTGCCTGGAGCCAGGGAAATCCCCTAAACTGGTCAGTGCTAATCATCTCCAGCCTTGCCGTCTTCTGTATCATGGAAATGACTTTCCTCGTCAACGAATATTATGACTATCAAGCTGACTTATTAAACAAAACCTTCCATCGGCTCTCCGGTGGTACACGCATGTTACCCTCAGGACTTATATCCCGAGACTCAACTTTAAAGGCGGCTTATGCTTTCATTGCCATAGCTGCTATCCTTGGTTTGATACTTTACTTCTGCTATCACACTGGACCTTATACTCTCCCCTTCGGTATACTAGCAATGTTCATCGGCTATTTTTATACCGCTAAACCCTTCCAATGGTCATATCACGGAGTGGGTGAAATAGCCATATGGTTCACCTGCGGTTGGTTAGCTAACATGTCTGGTTATTACCTGCAGACAGGACATCTTGACCTGATGACCACCCTGGTTTCCCTACCTGGTGCCACCAGTGTTTTCCTGGTCATCTTGGTTAATGAAATACCAGATATACCTTCGGATAGCCTTGCTGGTAAGAGGAATTTAGCAGTAAGGCTGGGAAAAGGAAAATCATTCTGGCTTTATAACATCCTGCTAGTATTATGTTATGTAAACATAGTCTCCATTATTTTCCTTGGTGTTCCCAAGCTCAGCGGCTTACTCTCTTTAATATTGCTGCCAATCATCATACGTAGCATTATGACCACTATGAAAAATCTCGAAGGGAAAACATTAGAATCCCTATCATTGAAGACAATGTTGTTTGACCACTTGATAACCATAATCTATGCGGTCACTTTTGTTGTAGTAGGATGGAGCTCCAATCCTGTAAACGATATGATAATCGTAGGCATATTATTCTTATTGTGTTTCTCCCTGGAGGGTTTAAGCTTCATATCAGCAAACAAATTGAAGGAATATATAAAATAGGAGTCTTTTTTGGTTAAACCTAAAAGGGTAGTAAAACCCTTCTATAATCCACCTTCTTTGATAGCTAGGCAAGCTTTGTCCGTTTTCTATTTCGGATTCCTGGTGCGTTGGAAGGCGCTTCCTCAGTGGTTGAGCCAGGTAAAGAAGACACTGCCCACAGCCGCCGGAGCCATCGGTATGGGATGCATCGGCTTCCCTATTCATCCGGTATGGGAGATAACCAACGCCTGCAATCTCAGATGTAAGCAATGTCATGCCAGTTCAGGCAAACCTTTATCCGATGAACTTACTACTGAGGAGGGTAAAAGATTACTAGACGATATGGCTGCCATATCTGAATTCCGTATGCTGGCGCTTGCTGGAGGCGAACCATTACTAAGAAAAGATATTGTGGAACTTGTCAGTTATGCTCGCTGGCTCGGCTTTGAAATATCCATAGCTACCAACGGCACCTTGCTCACCCCTCAGATGGCACAGGACTTTAAGAAAATGGGAGTAGCCAACATAGCTATTGGGCTAAATGCTAATGACAAGAAAATACACGAGAAAATCACCCAGATGCCTAGCTCATTTGAGAGGACAAAGCAAGCTATCCATGCTACCACAGAAGCAGGTCTGAACCTACAAATCAATACCACGGTGATGAAGGAAAATCAGGAAGCTATACCAGACCTCCTCGACTTTGCTTCAGAGGTCAATGCTCAAATTGTGCTCCTATACCAGCTAGTGCCTGAAGGTAGAGGGGAACAGCAAATGGAGCTTAACATCGCCAGCTACCGGAAGCTTCTTAATATGGCAAGTCAAAACCAACGCTCAAACAAAGCCATTATCGAGCCGATATGCTCACCTCAATACTGGGCATACCTAATGAGCCAAAATGACCGTAAACCCTCAAGGATAAGGATGAGGCTAGCAGAAACCATTTTTAAGGGCTGTGTGGCTGGCAGTGGCTTATGTTACATCAAACCAAATGGAGATGTCTGGCCCTGTCCCTTCGTTCCCATAACCGCGGGAAATGTCCGTCACACTCCACTTATAGAGATATGGCACAATTCAGAGGTATTCAACAAGCTACGAGACAGAGCAAATCTCAAAGGGAAGTGTGCTACCTGCATATATAAGAATATCTGTGGAGGCTGTCGCGGCAGAGCCTATGCTCACTACGGAGACTACCTCGCCGAAGACCCTTTTTGCTTTCTGTATACCCCTGCCAAAGATTGAATTACTCACCAGCCCCGCATATAATTGACCAGATGCACACAAGCAACATCGAGATTCGAGACCTCCTTATCTCCTGGCTTGTCCTTGGCTTCTGCTTCTCTTTAATTCTGTTCCACTCCCTTAGCCCTTCAGGCTTCATTATAGCTCTTATCGGTCTCGGGGTTGGATTTATATGTCACGAGCTTTCCCATAAGTTTGTAGCTCAGAAGCTCGGGTTTCGAGCTGAGTTCAGACTGTGGCAAACCGGGCTTATCATTGCCTTAGTTTGTGCCTTCATCAGCATGTTCAGCCCGATAGGGTTTCTCTTTGCCGCCCCCGGAGCTGTCTATATCTTATCTTATACTTCGAGAAGAGAAGGCGGCTTAATCAGCCTCGCCGGTCCATCAGCTAATATCATCTTAGCCCTCATATTCTATGCTATCGCTATACATAGCAGCGGACTCACCCAACAACTCATCGGCAAATATGGGATGCTCATCAATCTATGGCTAGCAGTTTTCAATCTCCTGCCTATCCCACCACTCGATGGAAGCAAGATTTTCGCCTGGAAGATTCCCGTGTGGGCAATGCTGATGGTAATCTCTGCCGGTCTTCTTGCTTTATACATATTCGGCATGTTCGGAGCAATATGATGGAGCAAATTTGGTTAAAAAGCGGTGGACTCAACCTCGCTGGCGAGGTTTATTTCCCACCAGGAAATAAACTTTGCCCTGCCTTATGCATCTGCCATGGCATTCCCAATGTAGCCTACAATCCTGCTGATAGGGGTTACGCCATACTGGCACACAAGTTTTGCTCTGCCGGCTTCATTACCTTGATCTTCAACTTCCGGGGGACAGGAAGAAGCGAGGGAAATTTCGATTTGCTTGGCTGGAGTGAGGACTTAACCGCCGCCCTCGATTTCCTCCATAGCCTTAATCGGGTAAATAAGACCCGTCTTTGCCTTCTCGGCTTTAGCGGCGGAGCAGCAGTCTGTGTTTATATTGCCGCTCACGATGCCCGAGTATCTTTATTAGCCACTTGTGCCTGTCCCGCCGACTTTAGCTTTACGGAAGACGGGACAAGTATTGCAACCAGAATCCAGCGCTTCCGCAAAATCGGCGCCATCAGAGATAAGGATTTCCCAGCTTCAGTAGCAAAATGGCGACAAGGTTTTCAAATCATCACGCCAATTCGCTGGATAGATAAAATTTCACCTCGTCCATTATTGTTAGTTCACGGAGATGCTGATGAAACGGTTCCTGTGGAACAGGTGCACAAGCTTTACCGAAAAGCCAAAGAGCCTAAAGAGATAGTCATAATTCCTGGTGCTAAACATAAATTACGCCTCGAAGAAGCCGCCATGGCTACTGTCTTAGATTGGCTCAAGGCTCATTCTCCACGTCACTGCGAGGAGCATTAGCTTTGTCAACCAATTCCAGCGAATTATATGAAGGCTTATGGGAAACAATAACTAAAGACTCGCTTTTCTTCATAGGCTGGTTTCGTGAAGCACATGCCATCGCTTTCGCCAAAGAAGTAGCCTCACACAACATAATTAGCCAAGGAGACAAGCTTGCTGATATAGCCTGTGGCAACAGTCTCTATCCCAAGGTGGTTTCCAGGATTTGTGGCACTACCTTCGTTGGCATCGACCTATCCTACACCGCACTTCAGGAAACAAGGAGATTGCTTCGCGGAGTTTACCCTGAGCGAGATTCTTCGGTCGCTTCGCTCCCTCAGAATGACACGAAGCGAAGGGCTCGCAACGACAAAGCTTGCCCAATCCTCTGCTCAGGGCTAATTCAAACCGAGGCATCACAGCTACCACTGGCATCATCAACCTTCGATATTATCCTCTCCACTCACACGTTAGAACATCTTTCCAGAGATAAAGAGACCCTTGAAGAGTTTGCCCGGATATTGAAAAAGGGTGGTTATCTTCGATTGGAGGTCCCCAACTCTAAGAAACAGATGGCACCTCTGTTCAGACCTTTAGAAAGACGTTTGGACAAACTGGGACATCTACGAGAATACCACCCCTCTGATTTAATAACGCTATTATCGCACTGCCATTTTAGCGTCTGTCAGATATACTACACTGATTTCCTACTTTTCTGGTTTTTCTCCTCCATAGAGGAATATTTACGACCAATCATCAGGCTATTTAAGCTCGATAAAGCAATGCACAAGCTGCTGCCACAAAATGGACCAGCTCAACACGCCCTGGCATCCACATTAAGCCGACTAATCCTGCTGGAGAATAAGCTACTGAAGAAAAATCCCAGAGGAATGAATATCTGCTGCATAGCACAGCGCACTGATTAAAACTAGTTAACTTACCATCCAAGATTTCAAGCGACAATCTTCAGCAATGAGGCAATAAGCCAGCCGAGGGCACCACAAACGGGGAAAGTCAAAATCCAGACCAACACGATATTTCTGGCTATGCCCCATCGCACTGCGGAAAGGCGTCTTGTAGCACCTACCCCCATTATCGCACTAGCTATGCAGTGTGTGGTGCTTACCGGGATACCGAATCGTGAGGCGAGCTCAATGACGCTAGCTGCCGATGCCTCAGCAGCAAATCCATTGACAGGGCGCAAAGTAGTCACCTTCAATCCCAATGTCTCGATGACTCGCCTTCCGCCGATAAAGGTACCAAGGCTAATTGAGGTGGCAGAAACGACTATTACCCACCATAAGTTAGGATCCAATAAGGAAAGGTGTCCCCACAAATTAGTATTGTAATAAGGAGAAGCAGGAGAAACCATTAGCACCGTAGTGATTAGGGCAATAGGCATCTGTCCATCGTTCTTGCCGTGACTGTATGCCATGAACGCTGCTGAAACGACCTGTAGTCTGCTGAAGACGCCCTGTACTCTTTCCGGCGCAGCTTTTCGGAAGAGCCACATTATGGCTACCATCACCAAGAAACCAGCGACAAGACCCAGGAGAGGAGCGATACCAACCGCAGAAATTACCCTGGTTAGAACCCCCCAAACAATAGCTCCGCTGCCAGAGGCGGCAATGCCAGCGCCTACCAACCCTGCCACCAAGCAATGGGTCAAACTTATGGGCATGCCAAAGCGTGTAGCTAGCAAAGCCCAGATAATAGCAGCCCCGGTCCCGGCAAGAACGATGTTCATATCCATGAATTCAGGGCTAACAATACCTTTACCGATGGTCACAGCTACTGCCGTGCCCGTGGCTGCCCCAAGAAAATTAAAACAGGCTGCCATAATTATGGCAGCCCGAGGGGAAAGAGTGCGAGTACCGATTACGGTAGAAATAGCATTAGCGGCATCATTAAAGCCATTGGCAATGCCGAAGCCAATGGCCGCTGCAATTACCCCGATTAACAGTGCGAGGTGCTCAGGCATTCTTCAATACTATGCCCTCAAGGATATTGGCTACATCCTCCCCTTGGTCAGTAGCATCTTCCATATGCTGGTAAAGCTCACGCCACTTAATTATCTCACTGGCATCTTTGCCACTATCAAACAGCTCAGCCATGGCAGCATGATGCACATCATCAGCCTCGTTTTCCAGGCTGTTGATTTCCACGCATTGCTCTAAAATTCGTTTGAACTGGTTACGGTGGCGCAAACAAGGCAATACCTCGTTCAATGCATAGGTCATCTTGGCAACAATTGAAGCTAGTTGCCGAGCCCTTTCCGTGGGTTGAGCGATGCGGTAAAGAAAGGCTGTTCTGCCCGCAGCCTCGATAAAGTCCATTACACTGTCCAGCGTATGGGCGAGAAGAGCAATATCCTCTCTATCTATGGGAGTGACAAAGGTGCGATTCACCCTCTGTATTATCTCATGAGTTATCGTATCACCCTGGTGCTCCAAAGCCTTGAGTTGCTTTGCCTTCGCCTCAACATCCTCATAATTGTTAAATAGGTCAACCAGCTTCTCTGCGGCAGTGACTAAATTAGCCGCACTTTCCTCAAATAAGTCATAAAACTTGGTATCCCTGGGCGTTAGTAAAAACTTAGCCAAAATACACCTCCTGTCGCAAAATTAAAAATCAAAATGACAACTAAAGATACAAAACTTTTTAATTTTCACTCTGTATCTTTGCTTTTGCATTTTACTTGAATCTTCTTACCTCAAAGCGATAGAGATTAACTGGCTCATCACTCGATATCCCCGCCTTGAGGCGGCAAATCCTGATTTGTTCCTCACCACTATCCACGCCCTCTAAATCAGGTAATAGAAGCCCTCGCCTGAATCCGCTTTCGACAATAAGCCCATATCTTTTAGGGTCGAGCTGGCTTTTATCCCTGACTGGCTCAGGCTGGGTAAGGATATCAACGCTGTATTCTAAATCATCCAGCTCAGAAACTGAGATTGGCGGAAAACGAGGGTCCCTGGTAGCCGAACTGATTGCGTTGCTGATAATCTCCTCAGCAACATTATTCCTACAGGGCTCGAAAGTGCCAATGCAACCTCTCAACTCTCCGAGCTTATGAATGGAAACAAAAACTCCTGCCCGTCCCCTCATTTCAGGGGTCAATTCTTCAGGCAGAGTCAATATTTTGCCACTACAAACGTAGTTCTCCACAGTATCCTTAGCCAGTTTTACTACAGGATGAAGCTCCTCTTCCATGGACCTACCCTCCATTATTGTTTCATCTCTGTCCTGAAATTAAGCTCGGCACCACAAAATTTACATTTAGAGTCATCAAGCCCGACAACATCGGTATCATAGCCAATCCGGCGAACATTCAGCTTGCCACAGGAGTAGCACACAGTATTTTCATACTCATGTCCAGCAACATTGCCAAGATAAACAAACTTTAGCCCCACCTCCTTACCAATTCTATAAGCCTTTTCCAGAGTGGATACCGGGGTAGCTGGCAGGTAACTTAGATTATGCATGGGATAAAAGCGAGTCACATGCCACGGGGTAAGCTCTCCTAAATTATCCCGAATCCAGGCGGCAATGCCCTGAAGCTGCTCCTCGTCATCATTCATTGTAGGAATGATATTGGTCACCACCTCAACATGCATATCCCACTTCTCCTTGGCTCGTTTAGCAACATCGAGAATACCCTGCCAATGGGACACCTTAGCTAATTTACGGTAGAAGTCATCGCTAAACCCTTTAACATCAACCCTCCAGGCATCGAGGTAGGGACCTATAGTATCCAGAGCCTCCGGGGTAAGATAGCCATTGGTGACATAAACGGTGTATAAACTGTTTTGCTTGGCCAGCTTGGCGGAATCTAAAGTATATTCAAACCATACCGCTGGCTCATTATAAGTCCAGGCAATGCCTTCACAGCCATATTCCCGGGTTAACTCTATTTCCTTCTCCGGAGACAGATAACGCGAGGTCGCTGGAATATCACCACAGGAAATCTCCCAGTTCTGGCAATGCTGGCAATGAAAGTTACACCCCCATGTGCCCAGGGAAAAGGCAAAGCTGCCGGGGAAGAAGTGAAATAAAGGCTTCTTCTCAATGTGGTCGGAAGCTGCCGAGGATACTTCACCATAATTGAGAGTATATAAATTGCCACCACGATTGAGGCGCATCTGACAAACGCCCATTTTACCGGGATTGATGACGCACCTCCACTGACAAACATGACACCTCACCCTATCACTGGGAAGCTTTTCATAAAGTATTGCCTCCTTTTCCATCACCAACCAACCTCGACTATTATATCATCGTAACCTAAATTAATATAAATTGAGGTATAATTCAGCAGAATGGTCGTCATTGGAGTAACCGGCAATATCGGCAGTGGCAAAAGCACAGTATGCCGATTTCTGGCTGAGCTTGGCGCTGCAGTCATAGATGCCGATAAAGCAGCACAGGGAGTTTATAAACCGCATAGCCAGGCCTGGCAGAAGATAATCGACATTTTCGGCACGGAGGTGTTGCGACCTAGTGGGGAAATCAACCGCGTTAAATTGGCACAGTTGGTTTTCTCCAACCCAAAAGCATTGGCACAATTAAACGAGATAGTGCATCCTGAAGCGTATCAAGTGGTAAAGGAAAGGATTGAAAATTATCGCCGCCTGGGAACAAAAGTGGTCGCTTTGGAAGCTGCCCTGCTCATTGAGGCTAACTGGACTACATTGGTAGATAAAGTATGGCTGGTAACAGCTTCACCAGAGACACTGCTCCGAAGGCTTACCAGAGGTCAAAAAGCTGACCGGGACGAAATCTTAGCGCGACTTAAATCGCAGACGCCTGACGAAAAGAAGATGAAATCCGCCGATGAGGTAATCTGTAACGAAGGTGATATAAACGAATTACATGAAAAGATAGTTGAACTGTGGAATAAACTTACATAGGAAAGAATTTGCCCGAGTTACCTGAAGTAGAAACAATCAAAAATGAACTTTTACCCTGGGTGGTGGGACAACGTTTCGACCAGGTTAGTGTTTTTGACAGCCAATTAATATATCAGCTACCAGTACCAGAATTCTGCCGCAGACTAACCGGACAAGCAATAGAAAGCATTAACCGCCGTGGAAAATATCTCATTTTTCAGCTATCAAGCGCCCAATACCTGGTTATGCATCTTAGAATGAGCGGAGCATTATTATTAAACCCAAAGGAGATTAGACCTCATACCAGAGCGAGTTTCACCTTTTCCAATGGCAATCAACTTGTCTTCAATGACCAGAGACGCTTGGGAATAATATGGCTTGGGGAAAATATCGCACCTATCATTGGCAAGCTGGGACCTGAGCCGCTAGACAAGGATTTCACCGCTAACGTTTTGTCACAAAGGTTAAGCAAACATCATATTCCTATCAAGGTGGCTCTTGTTGACCAGAGCCTCATCGCTGGAATCGGCAATATGTATGCCGATGAAACCCTCTTTGCCGCTCGAATACACCCTCTAAAAACTACGGACAGCCTATCCATCAGGGAGATTCAAGATATACATAATTCCATTCAGAGCATCCTTCGCTCAGCCATCGCCAAAAAAGGAGCCAGCACGGATACTTATATCCGCCCTGCTGGTCAGTTGGGCACAGCCCATCTTGATTTCAAGGTTGCTCACAGGAAAGGCATGCCCTGTCCCATTTGTGGTGCCCCCATTGAACGTATTTTTCTGCGGAACCGCGGCACCTACTTTTGCCCCAACTGCCAGCCCCTGACAACCCAGATGCCCCTTTTACCACCTCGACCATGAATCCTCCTTTCCTGTCATTCTGAGTCTTCCCTTTGTCATTGCGAGCCCTTCGCCTCCTGTCATTCTGACCCTGAACGAAGTGAAGGGGAAGAATCTCAAGATGCTCAGGACAGGCTCCGCGAAGCAATCCCAGGAAAAGCAAAACTCTAAATCCCAAATCCAAAATACTAAACAATATCCCAAAAAGCAATCAGCAGTCAGCGATTAGCTGATAGCTGCTAATTAGAATTTAGTGCTTTGATTTTAGGATTTCCCCGCAGGGTATGAGATTGCTTCGGCACTCTGTGCCTCGCAATGCCAGGAGGAGCTCGCCTTTGCACCACTAAGTATCCCGTGTTAGAATAGCATTCAAGAATCGCTTGTAAAGAACCATAGTTCAAAGCGTGTCATCTGCTCTTTGCAGAATGCAAATGGCAAAATTAGAACCTATATTTCAGAAAGCATTAAAAAGGAAAGGAGGCTAGAGATGGGAAGTAAGGGAAGAAAAAATGTAAAAAAACCCAAGAAGCCCAAGGAAAAGAAGAAATAGGAAAACTAAAAATAGATTAAGCGCGAAGGACAGATGCGGATTTGAGGAAGTCCTTTTGTCAGGAGCTGTGTTGTTAGCTTTGAAAGTGGCAGCGGCTGGGTTTAAACCAGCGACCTCCACTGTTGTGTCAGCCACCGGACCACACCTTGCATGCTCCGCCTTAGACAGATATTAATAAGCCCGGGATTGTGTGATCTGATGCTTGATTATTGGTCTGGCTAGCAAGGAGGCAGAATAGACTTTAGATTGGAAACAGCAATCTGCGACGCCATTACTATGAGCATGAGATGCTTTAAGAGAGAATCTAAAGTATTGGTAGGCTTGGCAGGTCACAGGGCTAATGTGTATACGGGCATAAGTTTGATAGCAACCATAACAGATGCTAATATTTGGTGAGTAAGGTAGTGGACGCTATTTTGCCAAGAGGTAAACATGGACCCTTTTCAATTTAAATGTCGTGCTATAAATATCGAGCACTCCTGCCGCCACGGTGATGAGGAAGAGCCACAACATCCCCCTAAGCTATGTGGATGTATTGCGGGTGTTGTCAAGGCAACCCAAGGAATGTTATTTCACGGCATAATAGAATCTCCTGCCAACAGCTACCAAGTTAATGTCAGTGCTTTTGATTCTAAATGGATTGAGACAATGGAGACCACTGGCTGGAAAAGAAAGCCTCTTCCCAATCTCAAGGAACTGCAACTACCTGAAATAAAACCCGACGCCTTTTTGACACAAGACAATGTTAATATTGCAATTGAAATCGAGAAATCTAGTGAAAAGACAGTTTTGTTCGATTTTATAAAGCTTCTAATGCTTATCGGACAGGATATAGCGCATTTTGCACTATTGGTGGTGCCAAAGAACTACGCTTTCAGAGCAGGCAAGTGGAGTCTATTCGATGACACACGCTATTACAGATGGTGCCTCATACGGTTCGCCAAAGTAGACCCTTGTCTGCTATCGAAAATTGCTATCATCGGATATACACAGGAGGTTTACATTTCTGGTCGCTGGACAGAGCTTGATAAATTCGCCATGAGAGCTATCAAAGAACAAGCCCGTGCACACTTTTCGTGATTAACACCCTGTTTGCCAACGAATAGCACCCTTATAACTGGCGTAGTAAAATGGTGGTTGGTCGAAGGTGAGCCAATCATTGACCTGTTGAAAGCCCCTTTTGCCACAGAGTGGGATTTTTCCCTATAATAGTGGCGCAAATGTTGTTAATAAAGGAAATCCTGCTATCCATCTATTAGATACGGACGAGCAATGAAAGTGGTAGCAATTGTTGGTATGGTAGGTGCAGGCAAATCAGAAGTAGCCAGAACGTTTGAGAGGAGCGGCTTTAAGAAAGTAAGGTTTGGGGATATCACGGAAGAAGAAATCAAGAACAGGGGACTTGAACTGAATGAGAAAAACGAACGTTACATCAGGGAGCAATTGAGAAAAGAACACGGGATGGCAGCATATGCCAAATTGAACCTGCCCAAGATTGATACCTCACTGAAATCGTCAAATGTCGTGGTAGACGGACTTTACTCGTGGGAAGAGTATACCTTATTGAAGGACCGCTATGGCGAAAGGTTCAGCACAGTTGCTGTCTGGGCATCGCAGGCTACCAGGCATGCAAGACTTAGAAATAGAGCAACCCGGCCCTTGACGGTTGAGGAAGCAGCCACTCGAGATAAAGCGGAGATAGAGAATACCAATAAGGGTGGACCAATCGCCATGGCTGACTTTATCATAGTAAACGAAGCTTCCTTGAAGGAGCTGGAAAAGGAGACGGAACGAGTTCTATCCGCTTTGAAATGAAAAAAATAACCAGGCCGGACATCGATGAATATTTTCTCAAGATAGCTACCGTGGTAGCAGAACGGGCAACCTGTCGGCGACACCATGTCGGCGCTGTAGCAGTGAGGGACAAGCACATATTAGCCACGGGCTATAACGGCGCTCCCTCCGGGGTCAAAGATTGCCTCGAACTTGGCTGCCTCAGGGACGAGATGAATATCGAATCTGGAACCAGGCAGGAAATATGCCGGGGAATTCATGCCGAGCAAAATGTAATCATACAAGCATCGCTCCATGGCGTTAACCTCGCTGGCGCCACGGTCTATGTTACACATCCACCATGCATACTGTGCGCCAAGATGCTGGTGAACGCCAAAATAAAGCGCTTCGTAACCTTCGGCAGCTATGCTGATGACTCTTTCAAAGACTTGTTCAAAGAAGCCGGAATAGAGTTTGAGCAGCACGAAAAGCCGCCTTCCCGGATAACCTACCTGCCCTGAGACCAGGGTAAGTTAATTGAGGTGTGACCCTCAAATCAATTCTGTTCCCAATCAACCTCAAACAAAGTGGCAGCGGAGGGGTTTGAACCCCCGACCAAAGGCTTGACAGTCCCTTGTGTTAAGCAACAATTGAGGAATAAAGCTTCAAACTATCCTCAAACCTCACTGACCTGGTGCGGCGTTCCACCGTTTGAACGCTCTTCTTCGTATATTTGGCTCTTGTTGTATAACAGGGAAGTGCAAAATGTTATGTAAGTTATAATCGATAGTCAAATTCAAAAAGACATCAAAAACCAGTAAGATTCATCAAAAAAACATATAAAAATAGGCTAAAAACTTGACAAAATTAACACCATTTGTAGAATTCGTGATACAATAAGATTGTTAAAGGTAGAGGTAAAGATAGGAGAGGCACATAATTCCACCCTATTTTAAATAGCTCTTACTATGACTTTTGTTTAGAAGAGGGGAGGTAAAATGGTAACGAAAATAGACCCAACAAAAATAGTTAGGTCTCCAGAGAGCAAAACAAGATTAAGGAGCTATTCCGAGGAATATAAGAGGAATCTTATCTACCTGCAGGATCATTATGCCGAGTTGATGGAGAACCACCGAAACCATTGGATAGGGCTACATAAGGGTAAAGTTATGATCTCCGAAGATGACCCTGAGCGACTACTGGAACGGTTAGACAAGATTCGTTCAAAAGACGTTCTGATTTATTATCTAGCGGACCCTGAAAGCTTCATGATACTGCAAACCCAATGATTCGGGGGGTTCTATTTGACCCCCAAAACCCACAAAGGCAACACCGAATTGCAGTTTCCTCAATGGCCCTACCTATAATCGTTGCGACTGTTCGTATTCCAAGGTTAAGAATTAATGCTACCCTCCCTTTCTTGGCAGATACCGGTGCTGATATTACGTCCTTACACCTGCGAGATGTAATACAAATATTAGGCCTGCACAAATTACAGCAACTTAGAGATGAAACAGAAGTGAGAGGAGTGGGCGGCCCCGTAAAATATTTTTTAGAGCCTGCCAGAATTATTTTTGTGCATGACGATGGAAATATAGAAGGTTACAATTTTGACCTGCGTATAGCAAAAATATCACGAAAACTTACTATTTTGAGACACGCACTTCAACTTCCGTCAGTCCTAGGAAGAGATATATTGTATCATTTTCACATAGTAATAGATTATTCTCGTAATGAGTTCTACTTGGATCACTCTTAGATTAAATTGGTATGTAGTTTCATTATCAATTTATAGTCACTGTGCTGGCTGACCACATAGGTAACACTGGACTATGGATTTTAGCAAGCTCTCTTTCAATATACTCTACTGGAGCAAGATAGCCAAGGGATTGGTGTGGACGATTGAAATTATACTCTATAAGCCAT
>Ga0210004_1001504_pt1 | contig 13674 bp, 11 predicted proteins | sample CryGey13umfilter_FD_185450 | JGI IMG/M metagenome (GOLD analysis project Ga0210004, IMG submission 185450) | Groundwater microbial communities from aquifer in Utah, USA - Crystal Geyser 4/8/14 3 um filter (SPAdes) (version 3) | ecosystem: Environmental > Aquatic > Deep subsurface > Groundwater...
ATTTGACCATGGTCAACAAGTTACCCGCCTCGCCGAATGACTCATAGCGCACCTCGTCCATGAGCTGGCGCATCAGGTAGATGCCCAGGCCTCCCAGCGGCCGCTTTTCTATCCCAGATGACAGGTCTGGCTCCGTTACGGAAGATGGATCGAAAGGTTTGCCATGATCGCGCAGGATGACCGTCAAACGATCATCTTCCGCGTCGCAGGTACATTCGATCTCGCCCTCATTTTCCACCCCATAGGCATGTTCGATGATGTTCGTGCAGGCTTCATCAACGGCTAATTTCACCACATAGACTTCGGCATCGTCCATGCCGGCGTCTTTCGCCGCCTGGGCGGCGAACTGGCGCATATCCTCCAGGTATTTATAGCTGGCTTGGAAAATGGCTGTGCGCATCTGTATAGCCAGAGGCCGCCCCACGCCTTGCAGACAGGAGGCGGCCTCGATCAATTCACGGTCTATAGCGAGTTAGAAACTTCCAACCGCGGCGGTGACGTTGTCGAAGATTTTGAAGAGGGGTGTGAAGCCGGTCAGGTCGAGCGCCTCATAAATCCGCTTTGGCACGGCAGCCAGCACAACTTCGCCACGATTATAGCGCTTGCAATTGCGCTGACCGACGAGCAGGGCGCGGAAGCCGGCGCTGGACATGTACTCCAACTCACTCAAGTCAAGCACGATCTTATAGTGACCTGCCTTATTGACCGCTTCTATGGCCTCGTTCAGTTGGGGAGCGGTGTAACTGTCCACGCGCCCTTTCACGCCGATCAAATCACAATGTTTATAACGCTGAGTCGTGATTTCCATTTGGCCTCCGTTCGTGTATAGAAGATGATCGCTCGCCAAAATTATATCATGAGTATATTGACACAGTCATTCTCTTCGGGTATGCTTCATGCGTCCGGGCGGGCCCGGCGCGGCGGAGTCCTACGAACCCCGCCAGGTCCGAGAGGAAGCAACGGTAAGGAGGTACATCCGGGTGCCGCCGTCAGCCTGCCCGGATATTTTCAATCTTGTAGGATTTAGTGCCTATCCGAAAACCCTCTGAAACGCGGACTTTAGTCCGCAATGCAGGGCAGACTGAAGTTTGCATTCCGTTGTTCGGATACCCTCTGGAACGCGGACTTTAGTCCGCAATGCAGGGCAGACTGAAGTCTGCATTCTGTTATTCGGATAGGCGCTTAGCACGCCAAAGAGCATCGGCAAAGACGGGTTAACCCTATGTCGCGCTGGATCAAGTTCTTTATCGTGATCGCCCTCGGGCTGGCTGCCGGCCTGATTTATGGCTGGGTGATCAGCCCGGTCGAATATACCAACACCACGCCCGATACCCTGCGCGCCGATTACCGCAGCGATTACGTGCTGATGGTGGCCGAAGTCTTCCACGCCGATCAGAATGTAGAACAGGCCGCCCGGCGATTGGGGATGCTGGGCAGCGAGCCTCCCGCCAGGATCGCCTCTCAGGCGCTGGATTACGCCCGCCAGGCCAATTTCCCCGCCTCCGACCTGGCCCTGCTCCAGAGCCTGACCGCCGCTCTCCAGACCTGGCAGCCGGCCTCGGGAGGCGTCTCACCATGAGCGCCGAACACGAGCCGCGCCGCGGCTCATGGTACCTGCTGACCGGCCTGCTGATCGGCCTGGCGCTCGGTTTGTTGATGGCGTGGGTCGTCGCGCCGGTCGAATATGTGGATACGGCGCCGGCGTCGCTGCGCCCGGATTTCAAAGATCAATACCGCAGCATGATCGCCTCCGCCTACCTGGTCACTGGCGACCTGGGACGGGCGCAGTCCCGCCTCTCGCTGCTGGGCGATGTGGACCCGCTACAGGTGTTGACCCTCCAGGCGCAAAGCGCCCTTGCGGCCGGCGACCCGGACGGTTCCGCCTATGCCCTGTCCCGCCTGGCAGACGCCTTGAAACAATTCCCCGTCGGGACGCAATCTCCCACCAGCCTGCCTCAGACACCAGAGTTGGTCGCCTCGCTGACACCATCCCCGGCAGGCAGCGCAACCCTCACGTCAACCCGCCGGCCAACGTCCTTGCTCACGCCCATCTACACCCCCACCCCGCGCCCGACGCGCACCCCAACGCCGACGGTCGGCGCGGCTTTTGTGCTGGTTTCGCAGGAAAATGTTTGTGACGTGAACCTATCCGAGGGGCTTTTACAAGTCGAAATCCAGGACGCAGCCGGGCAGCCCATTCCAGGGGCCGAGATCATCATTTCGTGGGAGGACGGTGAGGAGCACGTCTTCACCGGTCTGAAACCTGAACTTGGGAACGGTTACGCTGATTTCGTAATGGAGCTTAACGTTGGATACAGCATTCAACTGGCTTCCGGCAGCCAACTGGTGACAAACCTGAGCGCGCCCCCCTGCCAGACAGACGGCGGCGATAGCTACCGCGGCGGCATACGATTGCTTTTCCAGCAGCCATAATAAAATAACGTAGCGCGAGATAGTATCTCGCTCTACGTTATCTCACGGCTGCCAATCGCCTCTCAAGAAGATGACCACATCCGCTGAAGCATTCGGGGTGTATTTCAGTTGGATCTGACCCGAACCAAGCCCCATCAGGGACATCAAGTAACGTAACGCATAAGGCTTGCCGCTGTAATCCACCACAGTCGTATACCCATCTGCATAATAGGAAATTGGGAATTCAGGGTGCTCGATGGGATTTCCGATTACTACAACATTCATCCCTTGCGATGTAAGGAAGTCAGCCGCGCTCTGCGCCAGGCCGGGAATGCCCGAGCCAGCATTCAGCACCGCCACGCGCGCGCCTTCGTCGCGCAGCAACGTTGTCAGGTCGCCGCTTGCCATCGGGCTGAGAGCGCCGCCGCCGAAAACCTCATCCCGCAATTCGCGGATCTTATCGGGAATGGGCTTGAAGATATCCAGGCCGTCTGGCGAGACGCCGATGGTCATCATGGTGTAATCAATCACGCCCTTCTTGATATTCTCTTGAGGAATCTGCATGCCCAACACACCCAGCTTTATAGCATCGTCCAACGACATATTTGTATGAATGCCCGTTGAAAGCTCCTGATAAAGCGCCGGGGCTTTCGCAACCAGCGTAGGCAACATACCCAACGAAAGGATTTTATCCCGAATCGCAAAGATGACCTGCTGCTGACGCCTTGCCCGGTCAACGTCGCCGCCTTCTGTATAACGGGCGCGGGCGTAAGCCAAAACATGCGCCCCATCGAAGTGGTAATTGCCAGGCGGCAAATCGTAGATCGTGTTATGCTGGCCGATTGGATCGAGCGTTATCGTCTCAGAAACCTCGATGTCGAGGCCGCCAATCTCGTCAATCATCTGTGTGAAGGCCCCAAAATCTATCTGAGCATAATACTGAATTGGGACGCCGATAAAATTTTCGACCGTCTTGATCGCCAGGCCGGGGCCGACGCCAGGCAGCTTATACGCTTCGCCCAGATAATAGGCTGTATTGATCTTGCCATAGCCGAATCCCGGTATGTTCACCCACATATCACGCGGAATGGATAACATGCCGGCCGTCTTGCTGATCGGATCAATTGTGAGCAGGATCATCGTATCCGAGCGCGGCGGGCCTTGGATTTCTGGGGATTCTTGCGCGGCCAACCAGTCGCGATAATCCAAACCGATGATTAAAATCGTGACGCGGCTAGCACCATCCCAGGGTGGGGGCATTTGCACCTGGGGAGCACTGCTGATAGTCGGCGCGATAGGCGTCCCCTCAGCGTTTATGCTTACGCCAGGGGTTGTTTGCGGATTGGCAGCCGCAACGCCGCAGCTTGCAGGCGGCAGACCGGGCAGCGAGGTCAATTGCCAGCAAGCGACGAAGCCGCGCAAGAAGATGAACAGGGCAATTGCCAGGATCAGACCAACTCCCAGGAGAATCCATCCCCCGGTAGAGAGGCGAGCCACAGGTCGAGCTTTTTGTGAAGTATTTGAATTCTTTTCGGACATACGGTTCTTTCAATCAGGTTTGAGATAGACCATGCCCAGGCCGAGACGTTCGAGTCCCTCCTCGGCCCAGAATTGCATGGAAATGGAATCTTCTTCGAGAGCGGCCATCAGGGACGGGACTGCGCGCGGGTCACGGATGGAGGCCAGGGCGCGCACCGCCTCGAGGCGCGCCTTGTGCGGGCCTTTCTCCAGCACCTCGAGCAGGGCAGGCAGCACCTCGCCGCCGTTCACGGCCAGGGCGTCGGCGGCCAATTCCGCGCTGACAGGCTCAGGGTCCGCGAGCAGCCGGATCAGGCCGGGGATGGCGTTCCCATCCGGGTGATGGCAGAGCGCCAGCGCCGCGCATTGGCGCACCTCGTCAGCCGGGTCCGCCAGCGCGGCGATCAGCCAATCAGAAGGAGGATCAGCCATCTGCGCCAGCGTGCGGATGGCCCACCAGCGCGCCTCCACTTCCGGCGAGTCCAACAAAGTCTTCAGGGAAGGCAGGATTTCAGCGCCGCGTCCGGCCAGGCCGGATACAGCCGCCTCGGCGCGCACATCATCCCCGCAGGTCAATTCCGCCAATAGGTTGCGAAGATCTTCAGTCATGCTATTTGATCGGCGGAGGCGGCACGGGCAGGTCCCTCTCGGCTACCTTGACCCACTTATCTCCTTCGTCAATCAGCATGACCGGAATATCCTCCACGACGGGGTATTTGCGGTCGCAATCCTGGCAGATCAGCCAGGTATCTTTATAGAACTTCAACAGCCCGTCCTTTTCACGGACACAGGCTGGACAGCGTAGGATCTCTAGCAATTCTTGACTAAGCATGGTGTTCTCCCGAAGGCCTACTCGGCGGTTTCAAACGGCTATTTTACCACGTCTGACAAGGAGCAAAATCAGGAGATTTTGCACTCCGTATTGAGTCCGTCGTCTCCCGACGGCGGGGCAAAATCAGGAGATTTTGCACTCCGCTAAGGCTGGCATTTACCTAATTCCTCCGCCAGCGACTCTGGGTCTTCCGTACCCGGGCCATACTCGCAGACCGCCTGCCAGGCAGAATAGTGGGTCGAGATGACGTCATTGTACAAGACCTGTCCGCCGCGCCAGACGATGCGCGTCACAGTGACGTTGGCGCCATCAGCGGACCAATCCACCTGTTTCATTTCACCCGGCTCCAGGTCGGAATTTTCCTGGAAGAGCGGATCGGGCGCGGGGACCACATCCTGCGGGCCGCTGGTGTTCCACTCGACGGTGCGGCCATCGTTCGTCGAATAGAACTTCCAGGTTAGCCGATACGCTCCGGGAGGGACGTAAGTCTCCATCAGCAGCCAATAGGGTGTATCGTTGGTGAACTTGAAGTCAACCAGTGGGACAAAAACCGTGGCATCCAGTCCGGCCATGTTGCTGTCATAGCCATAGGCGCTCTGCTCGTAATAGCCCACCCGGTAGGCGTGGGGAGTACGCTCGACAATTGGATAGCCTCCGAAGAAGACTGTGCGGAACAAGGTGGTGCTGACCTGGCACACCCCCCCGCCGACGCCCGTGATCGTACGCCCGTTGGAAATGATCAAGGCTTCCTGGAAACCGTTTTCCAGGCTGATATCGCCAAGCGCTTCCGCCATCGAAAAAGTCTGGCCAGGTGCAACCAGTAGTCCATGGAACTTGGCTGCTGCTGTCTGGATGTTTTGGATACGTTCTGTGCTGGAGCCATTGAAATAGGTGGATGAATGATCAGGATCGCTGACCAGGCCGGTAATGCCCAACGACTCAGCGGTGGCGTCATTTCCCACTGCGGGCTGGGTGTAGACCAGCTCCAGCGGGATGTTGTGCTCGCCCTGTAATGCTTTCTGCTGGATGGCTGCGAGGGTGGCGTCCACATCCAGCTTGCGGCCGATGACCGCAGATTGGTACAAATCCAACTGCCGTGTATCGTCGTTGAAAATAAAACGTGCGTTCTCAGTTCCTCGCTCAAGGCTGGCGGCGATCCCTTCCAAAAAGGGCTGCAAGACGGTGGCATCCAGCGAAACCTGGTACTGTTCACCGCTGCCGGACGGCACGCGCGTGACGAGCAGCATGTTCGCCAGGGTTTGGATATCCACCACCCACGGGCCGGGATCGCCGTTCTGCATATCGGGGATGCTGAGAGTCAGCGGCGCACTGAGGATCTGGCAGGCAGCGGCAGCCGCTGCGCTGGCATCCAGGATTTGCGGGGCTTGATCGGCGATGACCAGCGGCGCCTCGCCATCCCGGAAGGATTGTAACTGCGCCGTCAGGTCGAGCAAGGTGGCATCCACGTCGAGCAGGCGTCCCACTTGACCGGGCGTATCGCTCACCTGCGTCCCTTGTATCGTCAGGCTGGCCTCGACAACCGGTTTGTCAATCTGGGCAGCGATGGACTGGAGGTAATCGTAAGCCACGCGTTGATCGAACAGGATCACCGGCGAGATGTCCACACCGCCTTGCCAGGCGTTCACCTGCGCGGCCAGGCTGCCGAACAACCCGCCGCTGCGTCCCACCCGGTAGGCAGATTGGACGCTGGCGCCCACATCGAAGACCATGCCGAGCTGGGCCGGGGCCGCCAGCCAGACTTTATCGCCCTCCCGGAAGAGGATCTGTCCAGCGTAAGGATAGGTAAGGCTTTGGTTGAGTCTCAGGGCAGCTTCTTCGGGCGCGAGGCCGGATATATCCACACCTGCCACTGAGACGCCTGGGAAGATGAGCCCGGAATAATACAACTGATAGCCACTGGTCACCGCAGCAATCGAAAGAAAGAACAACAGCAAGCCGCCCAGCAGGGCAGCCAAGATCTGGGGAAAAAGATTCGCTTGCCGGGGAAGAGGGTAAGAAGCTGTAGCCATTGCCAGGGATTATACCTTTTCTTGCAGTAAGGAACCCGTTTTCTCCGAGAAAACGGGTTCCTAATTCAAGTAATAGACGCACCGCCTCACTTTTTGTTCCGCCTCAGCCGCAGGCCAGGGATCAGCATGGGCGTGGCAGCCTGATAGGCAGCATATTGCGCGCCAAATTCACGACTCAGCTTGCGCTCCTCGAAGTACGCGCCGACGAGGATATACACCGTCAAGCCCAGGTTGATTGCCATTACATTGACTGTCATGATGGGTGTGAGCCAGATGAAGATTATTCCGGCTGTATACAGCGGGTGACGGACATAGCAATACAATCCGCTGGTCGTCAATTGCGCTGGCTGCTTTTCTTTTCCCGAAAGTTGGCGCAGGCCGAGGAATTCCCACGCGTCCGTTTGCCTGAAACCGATCACGAGGGCGATGACGGCCAGCAATTGTCCCGCCAACATGGGGATGACCCACGGAAACGGAATAGTGTAGATATCGTGGTCGGGAGTGAAAGCGGTAATGACCAACACTGGCAGGAAACTGATACAGGCAAAGATATTGTATGCCAGCCGGTAATAGCGCCGCTCGGCCGCGCCGAAGACGCGTTGGGTGAGAGTTTTGACACTCGATGAGGCCAGGAGGGAGTGGAGAAAACCCCAAAGCAGCACCGATAAGATCAACCAGAAAAGGTTCATAATTTCCGTCTCAAGGCTGTAGTAACGACTTCAGTCGTTGTGAACGACTAAAGTCGTCACTACGTTTCTTCGAAGGCAGGCAACTCGATCGTCACTGCGCCGGATTGCACCAGGTAATACGGCATCCAGGCCACGCCGAACAGGTTGACGTAAATATCCGTCTTCTTGGGCAGGATGGGGATTTCGGTGATATCGTTGACCACGTCCCCCCACTGCCCGCTGGCCGCCTCCAGCGCCTGTTGGCGCTGCTGTTCCAGGGTGACCAGTTCTTGATCGTACTGTTTCAGCGCGTCAATCGATTCCTGCACATCTTCTTTGGCCTGCTCGGTCATGCGATGCTTGGACAGGGAAGAGGAGAGGCGGCGGGTGGCGCGCCGTCCACCGAAGACACCCAGCACGTTCTCGGCATGGGTGGCCAGCTCCTCGCCTTTGCGCTGGCTGAGTTCGGTCTCGTCCATCTTGAGTTCGCGTTCCTCGCGGGCGATCTTGTCCTTGAGCGTTTTGATCTGGCGGTCGAGCGCGGCAGTGGCCTTGGCTATTTCAGCATCGCGCGCCTGGCGGGCAGCCTCCGCACAGGTTTTCATGAACTCAGCCTGCGAAACGTCCGGCGTGGCAAAGACGCCCAACGCCTGGTTGGCGCGGACGGTCACTTTGCTGGCGCGGTAGACCCAGTCGGCGAAGTCTTTTTGCAGGGCGGTCATCAGGCGGGCATCCGAGAAGGGCGCATCCAGCGCGGCAAAGCGCGCCTTTGGATCGGGAGCCGGGTCCATCTCGTCGGGGGCTGGGGGACGCGCTGCGCAATCATCCCAGCGGACGACGCCGCGCTTTTCCGGATTGGTCACCAGCGCCGACTTGATCTGTTCCATATCCAGGTTGTATTTGCGGTCGAGGAAACGCACCTGCGCCGAAGCAAGGATGGCTGGATGATAGACGATCCCGGCGGCAGCCGCCTGCGGGGGAAGGGACTCGCCTGACAACGAATGCTCCGCTGAGGCCGCCGCGGCTTTGGCGAACGAGGTGTTCAGCGGCAGGAAAAATTCCGAGATTCCTGCCGGGATGGCTGGCCGGGTAAGGGAAGCCTGCTGAATGCTGGCGGCGGATGGCTGATGGCTAATGGCTGATGGCGGATGGCTGATAGCGGATGGCGGTTGGCCTATGGAGGTTGGAATTGGCTCGAAGCCTTCGGGAACTGCGACAGGCTCTGGAGCCTGCGCCGGGGCTAACACTAATGACTGATCACTGATCACTGATGACTGAAAACTAGCACTGACCAGCTTGTTCAAAGCCGGGATCTGGGCACGCGTCAGCGGGCCGGCCAGGAAGTTCATCGTCCAGCGCGTTTGGAAGGCCCCCCCTGCCCCACCATCAGCGCCGGAGGCGGGTGCGTGTACGTTATGCAGCAGGAAGATGCGTTTGCCCAGGCCGGAGATGAGCCTATCGTAAGCGCGGCGGTCGAGGCTCCCGGCAGCGGCGCTTTCCAGTCCATCCAGCAGACGCTGCTTGTCCTGGTCAGTCTGCAATTTCCCAATGAACCAGGTTCCAGCATTCGAGAGGGCTTTGTAGTCCACGTCCACCGGATTCTGGGTGGCCAGCAGCAGACCCAGTCCAAAAGCGCGCGCCTGCTTCAACATGCGCAGGAGGGGCTGTTTGGAAGGCGGGTTGGACTGCGGCGGCAGGTAGCCGAAAATTTCATCCATGTAGAGCAGTGCGCGCAGGGAAGTGGCGCCGGTCTGGGTGCGCATCCAGGTCTCCACCGCCGAGAGCAGGAGCGTGACGAAGAACATGCGCTCGGGATCGCTCAAGTGCGCCAAATAGAAGACACTGTGGCGCGGCCGGCCATCCGGCATATATAGCAAGGCGGCGATATCCAACGACTGGCCCTCGCGCCAGACCTCGAAAGCCGGCGCGGCCAGGATGTTGTTCAACTGGAGCGCCAGCCCCATGCGGTCTTTTGCCGGGAAGAAGGTGTCCATTGGGAAGGCGCCGAGTTTGTCGAAGGGCGGATTTTGGGCCTGCAGGATAAGCTCGGACAGGTCGAGGGACTGGCCTTTGCTCCAGGCGTTTTCGAAGATGTTGGAGAGCAGGATATGCTCGCGCGAGCGCAGGGGGTCAATGTCCGTGAAGCCGACCAGGCCCAGGAGCGCGGTGACGGTGCAGACAATCTGCTCGCGCAGCACGTCGCGGTTGCCTTCCCAGGGGATCGAGGGGGCGCGCAGCGAGGTCAGCACGCTGACGGGGATGCCGGCGTCCGAGCCGGGCGTGTAGACGGCGAACTGGGCCGCGTTCCTGAGCGCCAGCAGCCGCTCACGATCCATGCCCCATTCAGCCAGACCAGTGCGCCAGGCCTGGGCAGCCTGCGCGGCAGCCGATTCGAGAGTCTGCCCGGCGCGGCGGGCCATCTCGGGGTCGAGCCAGGGCTGGAAATCCTGCGGGGCGAGATCCGGGAAGTGGAGCAGGAGATTGGTCAGGTCGCCCTTGGGGTCAATCATCAGGGCGGGGATGCCCTGCAAGGCGGCCTCTTCCAGCAAGGCGATGCACAGGCCGGTCTTGCCGGAACCGGTCATTCCGGTGACGACGGCGTGGGTGGTCAGGTCGGCGGGGTCGTAGAGGAGAGGCTGGTCGAGGGCTTTGCCAGCGGCGGCATCGAAAAGGCGGCCAAGGTAGAATTTGTTATCAGGCATGGGAGACTCCTAATTTATTATGGCTGCGCCTGGGCATAGACGCGCATGAATTCGAGCAGGTATTGCGCGGCGATATCCGGATCGTAGATCACGATCAGGTTCTCGTCGTTGCGTTCTTCGGCGCTGGCGCTGAAGTTGTACGAGCCGGCGACGACGATGCTGCGGTCAATGATGAACACTTTGTGGTGCATCAGGCCGGGATTGCCGTCCAGGCGAACATCCAGCCCGGCCTGGCGGAAGGGGTCGTATTCGCCGCCCTGGTTGGAGCTGACCTGCCCCTCGTCCAGCACGCCGGCCACGGTCACGCCTGCCTGCGCCCGTTCCATCACTGCCGCGCCGATGTCGTTGGAGGTGAACGAGAAGGCCATGAAGTAGATGCTTTCCTGCGCGCTTTGGATCAGCATCACCAAGCGCGCCGCCGCGCCGTCATCCGGGGAGAAGTATATTTCCAGGTCAGCGCCGCCAATCGTCAGGCACGGATAGGGGGTGTTGGCAACCACATCCGGGCCAAATTTATCTTCGACGAACATCTCCTCGAATTCCTGGCTGTAATCCTGGGCGACCTCAACCGAGCGGATGCGGAGCAGGTTATTGTTATCCTTGTAAGCGCCGCCGATGGTGAAGTTCAGCGAGCCGCTCCAGACCTCCTGCCGGTCAATGACGACGAACTTGTCGTGCATCAAGCCTTCACGCCGGTCGCCCAGGATGGGGATGCCGGCGGCGATCAATGCCTGGACCTCGCCGCTGTCCATGTTGTCGCTTTCCATGACCATGCGCACGTTCACGCCACGCTGCCAGGCGTCCAGGAGGGCGTCGCGGATGCTCCACAGGTTGAGACTGTAGACGGCCACGTCCAGCGAGAGGCGCGCGGCGTGGATGGCGTCTGCCAGGACCTCGTCCGGGCCGCCGGTGTATTCTTTGGCCATGGGGCTGGCCGGGTTAGTGAAGTAGACCTGGAACCAGTCAGCGGCGGCAATAGATGGCGTGACCGTGAATGGGGTGACGGTGAATGGAATAACAACAACTTGTGTAGCGAGCGGCTGGGGGCTGCAAGTGACCAAAGAGATGGCGAGCAGCAGGAGAAAAACGATGGTTGCCAAGAACGCAACCACTTTGCGGCATTTTTCGTCGAGCAGTTTTTTCCCCTGCGGGGACGATGTGGGTTGTTCGGGCATTGCATTTTATCCGCGATTTTGCTATACTGATTTCAGTTTATGGTTGCCGATTGCGCAACCATTATCGTCCTATTCTAACCGATTACAGTCTAAAGCCCAATTCTCTCTGTAGCCACTGGGTCATTCGCACAACGCTTTCGTTCATGAGGGAGTTTGATGTCCGCACGAAAAATTATTGATTCTCTGGGAATCGCCGTGATAGATCATCGCATATGCTGGTAGGCGTAGGACAAATTGGCAATTTGTCCCACATTTGCTGCTGCATCACGGCAAATCCCAATGAGACAAATTGTTTTCACAAAGTGGAAATCCTGACATAGTAGCAAATTATGTGCTTGGCTGGTTTCCGCTCACGCCGGATTGCCAAATCCGGCGCAGTAGGCCTGGATTTGGCAATCCAGGCCGAGCAGAGGCTAGATTTCTGCTTCTCTTTTCACTCAAGCACATAATTTGGAGACTATATCGAAATCCTGTCTATGGTGTTGAGCCAGACCCGGACATGCGGGCTGGAGCAAAATATTACCTGCAAACCTATTTTCGTGGAATTCGTGGCAGAAAAAGCACTGACCATGCTTAAGTGCTGCGCTACCTCATCTGTGACATTCTTCGCAAAACGAGATATCTTCCCATGAGTAGCCCGTTGAAAAGCTCCCTGAAAGCCAATGAGATAATTTTCCCTGAGAATGGGTTAAAGCGCCGCCGTTTGCCTGCACTTGCGCAGGTACAAGTGTTCAAACGAATTTTGGCCTTGGTTCTACTCGCCATCCTGTTTAGTTGCGTGGGCACCGTGGTTGTAGCGGAAATCTGGCCTTATTTCGGAGCCCAAGTCGCCAACCATATGCGGAATCTTATAGGACCCCAGGCGGTGGCCCAAATCGAAGCCATCGTATTCCAGGTGCAGGACACAGTGAAACATTGGCAGTACCAATACGGCGTCGAACAAGCCGAAGCTCCTTGGGGAAGCAGTGCAATCCCATTGGAACTGATGCCTTCTTCTCAAGTCCCTATCGAGAAGTCATCTCTTACCCCAGAACCCGCGAAACTTACGCCAACGCCCCCTGCTGCTACCGAAACACCTGCCTCCATGGAGCAGTCAAAGGAGCCTCAGGATCAGCTCCCCGTAAAGGCAGTTAGCCCCACACCGACGCCTATTCCATATGTATGGCAACTTTCCACACTGATCCCGTTTGGCTCAATGGAGGGCGAAGGGGTCTGGCTGCCCTACCTGTACGACCGGGAGGGTCATGTGGTGGCTGTGCGCACATTTCTGCAGCCGGATCCAGAGCGTCCCTATGCAATCGTGGCAGTTGTGGCGTTTGATTTGACCCGCACCCGACTGCACTTCGTTTTAGGATTTAACGAGCCTTCGCTGCCTGACGGGCTTAAGGGCGACGGCTTGATTCCTGAAGAGGACCGAGAGGCGGGTGTCCTACTGGCCGCTTTCAACGGTGGATTCAGAGCGGCGAACGGCCAGTTTGGCGCCATGGCGGATGGGATCGTAGCCCTGCCGCCGAAGAGCGAAATGGCAACCGTTGGGATCTACCGCAGCGGAGAGGTCCGGATCGGAAGTTGGGGAGAGGAGATTAACGATACCCCGGATCTACAAGCATGGCGCCAGAACTGCCGGTTAATCATTCAGGATGGGGAAATATCGCCCAGAGTGTACAACAATTCGATCACAGATTGGGGCGGATCAATCAGTAACCAGATCGTCACCCGGCGTTCCAGCCTGGGCCTCGATCGCGAAGCCAAGACCCTGTACTATTTCGCCGGTCCGAGCTTGAGCATGTCCGTCCTGGCAGATGCCATGCTGGCCGCGGGCGTGCAAGACGGGATGCTGCTGGATATCAATCATTTTTGGGTTCTTTTTACAGCCATTCACTTGGAAGAGGGCAAGTTGGTCGCGGAACCGCTGTTACCAAACGATATGATCGATCACATTGATCGCTACTTGGGCGCGTCTCCGGCTGATTTCTTTTACATCACTCTACTGGAGAGCCGCCAACCATAATCCTTCATTCAAACTCTTGATGGCGGGCGAAACCAAGCTTCACAGAAGCACTTGACAGGCCTATTAAGGGTCACTCGCTGGGTCGATTGGTCGTAACCTTGGTAGCCCAACAACGACTCCAGCGGACCCTTCGACAGGTTCAGGTCAGGCAGCGACTCCGCCGCTCGCGACCGCAGCGCGTTTTGCCAGAAGTTGCGCGATAATCGAGAAGGAGTCTCGCCGGTCCCGCATCGCGTTTGGGTGATTGACATTTAGTGCGGGACGCTATACAATAGTGATGTGATAAAGTCCTTCAAAGACGAAGAGACGCACAAGATATATCAACG
>Ga0210004_1001517_pt1 | contig 13590 bp, 14 predicted proteins | sample CryGey13umfilter_FD_185450 | JGI IMG/M metagenome (GOLD analysis project Ga0210004, IMG submission 185450) | Groundwater microbial communities from aquifer in Utah, USA - Crystal Geyser 4/8/14 3 um filter (SPAdes) (version 3) | ecosystem: Environmental > Aquatic > Deep subsurface > Groundwater...
ATCATTACCATATTCCTGGCAGGAGCCGGTAGCGGACGCGGGCGGCGTAATCCTTGTAGCCTTCCAGTTCGTTTTGCAGCGTGCGATCCTCCAGCGCGGTGCGGACGAACAGGTTGACCACCAGCAGCGCCATCGGGATACAGGCCCACAGCGAACCGAGCGCAAACGGCATGGTCACATAGGAACACAACAGGCTGGCATAGCCCGGATGACGAACGAAGCGATACGGCCCGCCGGTCTGCACGGTGTGGCCGCGTTCCTTCTGGATGCGGACGGTGGTTGCGAAAAATTTATTCGAGACCATCGCCCAGGTGAAGAGAGGATAACTCAGCCCCAGCAGGACGAACGCGGCAATCTGGACCTCGAGACTGATCGCGCCGGCCCAGCCGAAGCGTTCGTCCAGCCCTGCCAGCGCCAGGATGAGCAGGCCGCCGAAGGCGCCGATCGAGCCGATAACCTTGTCCCAGCTTTTGGTCCCCGGGCCGACTCGCGAGCGTTCCTCCGCCAGGTCCTTGTGTCCCGGCAGGATGACGATGATGTTGAAAACCAGGAACGCCAGGTACAGGCCGAGATACGCCCAGGCGTTCCACCAGTCCCATTTCCAGACCGAGGCGAACAGGACGACCGCCTGGAGCAGGACGAGGAAGAGGATTTGCACGAGACGTTTGCGGAGGGCAGGTGTCATATTTCCTCTAAAAACCCTTGCGAAGGTTCTGATCTTTCGTCTGCGCCTCAGGACAGGCCTTCGCAAGGATCGGGATCTAGTGATAGATCTTCTCCCACGGATCGCGTAGGAAATTGCCAAGTATCTTATCCGCCATGCCTTGTGCGGGCAGCACATCGCCATCCGGTTCGACGTACAGCCACGCCTTGCCCGCGCCATCCATGACGCTATCCTCGGCGGTTTCGTGCGCCACCGGGTTATCGGCAGAGTAAGGAACCGGCAGATCGAATTTGACAGAGAGGCCCAATTCGGCGGCGAGCTGGCGCAGTCCGGCGAGATCATCTTTGAGGGAAGAATCGGAGGTGCTCAAGGAGAGGCTCTTGACTTCCAGTTTTGCCAGTCTTTCGAGGATAATCCTCCCCTTCTTGACGTTCTGCGGTGTGACGGTCAAATGCACGGTGGTGAACAGGTCTTCGGGCATGACCGTCTCCAGCGCCTGCCAGGAGGCCTCGTTCTCGGGCTGGAGGATGAAGAGCAAATGGTCGAGGCCGGTTTGGAGCAGCAATTGGAGGTATTCCTTATCGGCCAGTTTCAGCCCGTCCGAAAGCAGGCCGCAGACCTGGCCGTTCTTCTCGGCGTGAGCGATGAGGGCGGGCAGGTCGTCGCGCAGGGTCGGCTCGCCGCCGGTGAAGGTGATGTGCGGGATACCGGCTGTCCAGGCTTTGTCCATGATGGTCTGCCATTCCTCGGTGGTCAGCTCGCGGTCGACGCGCTTGACCGGGGCATGCTCGGCCTTGTCGCCGGGCGGCAGGCGGTAGGTCAGCGCGCAGTCGAGGCGCAGCGGGGCGGTCAATGCCTGGGAATACGGCGCGACGCGCTCGAAGTCGAGGTACGTGACCGGATCCAGGTCCGGGGTGTGGATCATGGTGCGGACGCGTTCCGTAAAATCCAAAAAATCCTGTTTGGCCGTCGCCCGGCCGACTCGATAACGCCTGGCGATCTGATTGGCAGCCTCGTCGGCGGCCGTGCCTTTCATCATGTGATAGGCGTACTCGGTCGCGGTCGGGTTGAGGTGCAGCACGGTCGCCGCGTTGACGATCAGCATCCCGGAGCCATCCGGCTGCATACGCAGGTGCAGGCGGTAGGGGGGTTCGTCAGGCTGGGATTGGTAATGGTGCGTGCCGGCCGGCAGCGGTTGTGCCCGGGTGAATTGTTCGCGCAGGAAATTGACGATGGAAGCCATGGGTGCTCCTTCTCCGATTTACGATTCTTCGATTTACGATTTACGATTGACGATTTACGATTGGCGATTAGCGATCAGCGATATGCGATATGCGATTTGCGATACGCGATTAGCGATACGCAATTAGCGCGCAGTGTCTAAAAGAGTGGTGGCCTCAACACATTATTATAGCGCGGGAGGCGCGATTATGGTGAGAGAGTCAGCGTCAGCAGCGACATGGTGTTTATGCCAGCAGGCAGGCTCACGTGAACGGCAAGAAGCGGCTCGTGAGCAGCACATTTTTTGCTTTATCTTGTTCCCTGTAGCAATGCTTCCGCCGCAAGTGACATTCTTCGCATCATTTGAGGACGAATGTCTTTACCCCCCCCACTTTTTTGCTATACTTTCGCAGTCGGCTACTTTTTTGTGGACATTACTACAACGCTCGGAAAGCGACCGGTTAGGAGTGTCGGGAACCTTCTTGGCAATCTCGGGCAGTTGCGTGCTCTTACTGCCCACAATACCAACCCACAGAGAGGCGGACTATGCGATCAAGCGACTACAACATCCATGTGCCATTGCCTGATTCCGGCGAGTACATCATGATCCACGGGTATTCCGGGGCAGTGGACGTGGTGCAGCCGGAGGTAGTGGCATTCCTGCAGCGATTCCGAGAGGGTGATAGCCTAGGTGGTTGTCGGTTTCGTTCATCTTGCAGCCTATTGGCAAATCATTACCAAGCAGGTGCGTCCTGATTTGGCCACCCTCCTGCCTACAGAATACTTGCTCCTTTGGGTGATGTTGGTACTCAGTGGACTAGCACACGAATGGGGACACCTTAGCGCATGCCACCGATATGGAGGTCGCTCAGGCATAGTAGGGATAGGGATCTACATCTTCTCCCCAGTTTTGTACGTGGATGTTTCCGATACTTGGCGTCTGACTCGTCGTCAGCGCCTAGGGGTGGATCTTGGGGGAATCTATTTCCAAGTGCTCACTACTCTAGCTCTTTTTGTCGGCTTCTGGGTCACAAGGGAACGTATCTGGCTTTGGGGTATCATGGCTGTGGATCTTGCTGTCCTGTCCAACCTTAATCCTGTCCTCAAGCTCGATGGCTATTGGGCGCTATCGGACCTGAGCGGCATCCCCAACCTGCATGCCCGCATGAGCAAGTACCTGACTTACATGGGCAACAAGGTCCTGCCATGGCTAAGGCGCAATCTCCAACATGTGCAGGAGACGAACCTGCTGGCGACGTCCGAGTGCTTTGGAGAGGTAGGAAAGCTGCGCCATATGGTAGCTGTTTACACCCTAAGTAGCCTCTTGTACCTGGCTTATTTCATCGGGGTAACAAGTTGGCTCGCACCAGGGATAATAGCCAGCTATCCAGACCTGGTGATGCGGACAGTCCAACAGGGTTTTCTAGCTGCCCGGGCTGGTGACATGCTTACCCTGGGATATCTGGGGCTGCAAGTACTTTTTCCCACAGTGTTCATCTTTGGTCTCGCGACTCTGGTCTGGTATTTCGTCGTCGCTTGCTGGCGGATGTTGTCCCACACTATTCTTACAAGGTGAGGTGAATCTGTGAAACCTTTACACCCCTTCTCTACCTTTACCTACTATAGGCGGAACAAACGCCGGGTCCTGCCCGTTCTGCTTATTATCGCTCTCTTGGTCGTTGGTATTAACGCCGTTGTGGAAGTGGTCGCTAGTTTTGCGGACACCGCCTATCAGTACAATGATTCCCTGCAGTGCTTAAGCATGATAATCCCCAGAACTGCCTTGACAGTGGAACCGAGCCTCATCGCTCAGGTCAAGAGCCATCCTTATGTGGCTATGGCCATCCCCACCAACGGTTTCTCTATCTATGTAGACCTCCTAGTAGGCCAGGAATATTTCTCGGTTCTAGGGTTGAAGGAGCAGGATATACCAGAGGTCCTGCAACGTTGCCAAGTACAAGTTAAGGAAGGACGGCTCCTCCGGCCTAGCAGCAATGAAGTGATGCTCAGCGAGGCTATCGTCCGAGCCCGGGGTTTGCACTTGGGTGACAAGATCGGCAATCCTGTGAACGAGCGTGATGCCATGCCTACTGAATTTGTCCTGGTGGGAATTTTAGACGGCCAAGTAAATTTGGGGGCCGTTTCCTACGAGTTCCTGGCTAGCCATGAACTGTATGCGCCGCGCCGGGAGATCTGGCTCGTTTTTCCAGAGCAGGGGGAGAAAGAAGCGATGGACCGCTTTCTAGAGCAGACAATTGCCTCTCAGCAAACGCGTCTTTGGGATCACAATGCCCTACAGCGGCAGCTAACGGCTTCGTTCCAGAACATGTATCTGATCATCGCTATCTTGGATGTCATCATCGTATCCGTAGTCACGGTGGCCATCGTCTTGCTAAACTATATCTACTTCATGCAGCGATTAGATGAGTTTGGCATGCTCTATGCTCTGGGTTTCTCCCGCCGGACTCTGGTAGCTCGCGTCTTCAGAGAGGTAGCCGTCTCGGCAGTTGTGGCAGGGGGGGCAGGAGTGATTCTCTCCTGGGCCTGTTTCCTTTGGTTACAAGTAAATGTGTATGCTCCCCGGGGCTTTGAGCTGAACGTGTTTTCCTTTCGTCCGTTGCTTTACACCATTCCAGTGCCTGTAGCCGTGATTGTAGGGAGTGTGGTGCCCATTACGTGGGTATTGGCACATTTTGATCCTGTAACGATAATTGAAAGGAGATAAGATGACCAAGAAGAAGGAGGGGCAATGCTACGCGGGGAAGAACTAACCCTCACCTACTACTACGGCCAGAGCGCTATCAATGCCGTCCATAACGTATCCATCGTCGTGGAAAAGAACCAGTTTTTGGGGGTCCTGGGCCCCTCTGGCTCGGGCAAGAGTTCCTTGCTCTATCTACTGAGTGGGCTTAAGCCACCTACCCAGGGGCATGTCTACTTCGAGGAGCGCTGCTATAGCGAGATGAAGGAAAGCGAGCGGGCAGCCCTGCGTCGCCAGAGGTTTGGCTTCGTCTTTCAGCAGCATTTTCTAATCAACTACCTCACTGTCCTGGAGAACGTCCTTGTAGCTGCTCCTCGGTACGATGCCGCCAGTGTCAAGCAGGCTATGGCCCTCTTGGAGAACCTGGGGCTTGGGCATCTCGTGCACCATTTCCCTTACCAGCTCTCCGGCGGCGAGCGGCAGCGAGTAGCAGTGGCCCGCGCGATGATCAACGAGCCCGGGGTCATATTTGCCGACGAGCCAACTGCTCTGCTCGACCATGCCACCGGCCGTCAGGTGATGGCCCTCTTGATCCCTTATCGAGAAAAGGGCAGCCTTATTGTCATTACTCACGACCACGAGATGCTAACAGGCGCTGACAGAATAATCCACCTGCGAGATGGGGAAATCGTGGATGAAACTTGAGATTCTGTAGCCCCTAACCCGGACAAGCCGGAACCAAACAGGGAGTTTTACCACAGAGATCACGGAGAACACTGAGGAAACCCTATAAAAAACTCTGTGGTCTCTGTGTGCTCTGTGGTGAATTTTCTTGCATAAAAAGCAAGGATTTCACTCGTAAGATTCTACGAAGCGTGGGCCTCATCGCCAATTACCTGGGGCAGCATACCCTGGCAGGGATACGTATCCGGCGCGTTCTTCTCCTGAGTATTGTGGTTGCCTGTGTCCTGCTGCTGAGTGCCAGCTAAAGGCGCGCCAGACTGCTTTCGTGGTAACCGGTACGTGAGGCGAACAATGCAAACGGCTTATAAGTTTTTCAGGCCAACAGTATACAAGTTGATTTTCACTGCCGAGTGGGTGGCTTATATTCTCCTTAGGGCTGCCGGCGGTCGGCTGATCAGCCTGCATCAGTTGATGGTAGGATTGTGGCCGCTTCTATTTTTCTACTGCTTGGGTTGTGCGTTGGTCGCGTGGAGTCAGCGGGTCAATAGGGTCGCAAGTGGCCGCGGGCTGGCGCTGCTTGTCATAGTGATGGTTGCCTTGGATCAGGTCAGCAAGACTGCAATCAGCATGTTTGTGCCCCCGAACGCGACGTTGCCACTTGTCAAAGGATGGCTGCACCTGGCCAACGTCACAGCGTCGTGGCTTACCCCTGCTTGGTTTAAGCCTGTGCTCATACTGGCTTTCGTATTAGTGGTATCCCTCTCGGTCATCGTTTACCGCTACTATGTTTCCTCAAAGCGCAGGAGCTTATGGACCGACTTGGTCTTTCTGGGCATATTTGCGGGCTATGTAACTCGGCTCTGCGACGTTTCCCTACGCGGGTATACTCTTGACTTCATCCAGATTCCGGGCCTCGTGACGTCTGACTTCGGGGATCTGTTTCTGTCACTCGCTGCATGTGTCGTTATTGAGGTTTTGGATAATCCGGCCATATCGCGCCGCTGGGATGGATGGAGAGCCGAGGCTGAGAGTACACATCGGCTCATCACAAATATCGCAACCTTTGCAGCCGAGGATTTGCGCTCCTGGTGGATCGCCATTGGTCTGAAAGGAAAAGGACGGGATGCGCCCAAAGATTGATCTGAATACCAGATTTTTTCGATCACCAACGTACCTCAATTTCTGCCATTATTCCTAAAGGGGGATATCGTTACTCACGTTTCTCAGGTCACCTGCTTCGAGCAGGTAAATTTTCTGCGGGTTCAACGGAATGGTAAATTTCCTTAAACTGTAAGGGGCAGCCGCCGCCGCACTCGGCCAGCAGGAGACAGCCGCTGCATTTTTCGGGCAACCCTTTCCGCTCGCGCAGGCGCACCGCCAGTTCGTGGTTCCAGATGGCATCCCACTCGTCCGTGAGCAGGTTGCCAAGTTGGTGGTAATACGACTGGCAGGGAATGACGCCGCCATCCGGCTCGACGCACATGTTATAGAGCGCCGCCGTGCAGCCCTTGACGCCCAAGTCGAGCGACATCGGGTCGAAGTTGCAATACTGTGTCGGCGTGTACCAGATGAGGCGCTGGCCGCGCGCTTCGGTCCTGGCGCGGGCGATTTCCAACAGCGGCGTCAACTCGCTTTCTGCCAGGCCTGTGCCAACCGTTGCGCCGCGGCCGGAGTAGATCAGCGCGTTCAAGCCGACGGTTGGCACGCCCAGTTCGGCTAGGAAATCGAGTGTCGCGGGCAGCGTGGAAACGTTATCCCGCAACATGGTCGTGTTGGTCATCACGTACAACGGACTGGCGAGCGCGTGACGGATGCCCTTCACCGTCTGCTGGAAAGCGCCTCTGGCGCGCACCATCCGGTCGTGGATTTTGGGGTCGTGCGATTCGAGCGTGATCTGCACGTGGTCGAGCCCGGCCTCGATCAACCTCTCCACGTAGCGCTGGTCGGAGAGGCGGCGGGCATTGGTGTTCAGGCCGGTAATCTGCCCGTTGCGCTCGGCGTGGGCGATGAGTTCGGGCAGATCGTCGCGCAGGGTCGGCTCGCCGCCGGTGAAGATGATATGCGGGATGCCGAGGTCCCAGGCTTTGCTGATGATGGACTTCCAATCGTCAGTGGGGAGTTCGCGTGAGGCATAGAGCGGGGAAGGTGGGGCGAGATAGGAGTTAGGAGTTAGGAGTTGTGAGTGGCTGATTCGCTGATTCGTCGATTCGCTGATTCGCTGGTTGTAGCAATGTGCGCAGTCGTTGTTGCAGCGGTAGGTCAGCGCCAGGTCGAGGCGGTAAGGGGCGGAGGGACGCGCCGAGAATGGCGCAACAGTTTCCAGGTCCAGCTCGTGGATCGGGCAGTCGCCATCGGGGCGGAGCAATTCAGAAATCTGAAGGCGGAAGGATGAGATATCCTTGTTTACTTGTTTCCTTGCTACTCGATATTTTTTTGCTGTCGTTATGGCAATTTCATCATCCTGCTTGCCTTCCAGTATCAGGTAGGCCATCAACGCCGCGGTTGGATTCAGGTGCATGATGCGGCTGGCGTTGACGATCAGCGTGCCGTGTCCATCCGGGTCGAGGCGCAGGTGGACGCGGGATTTTTCGCCAGGCGATTCTAGGACGTAGTGGTGTAACCCGGAGTCCAAAGTCTCCCGACTTGGACTGGAGTCCAAAGTCTCCCGACTTGGACTGGAGTCCAAAGTCTCCCGACTTGGACTGGAGTCCAAAGTCTCCCGACTTTGGCTTTGCTGTTCCAACGTCAGGAGACGTTGGAGTCCTGAGCGTATGCTATTAAAACTCAGGGACATCTTTCACCTCATCCATACCAGCAAAATCAAATCCTTCTTGCCAGTGCAGGAAATCTTTGTAATTGCTAAAGGGATAATCTTCAGGTGTTTCAACCAAACCGTGTTTCACCGGATTCCAAAAGATGTATCTCAGACGATTGTAATAATCTTTCTCCGAGCGAATGCAGGTATCCCAGTAATTCCACCAGACTATCCTGCCATACTGACCATCCTCATCATTCCACTTTCGCGCAGTAAATTTATGGTAACTGCCGGTGAATTTTGAAAGGGTTTCCGGGTTTTCAGGGGATCGAACGATAGCATGGTAATGATTACTCAGCACGACCCAGGCGATGATCAGCCATTTATAGATTTTCGCTGAATAATGGAATGCGTCCCGCCACTCAATTTTCCGCTGGGAGGATTGCATGAGGTTGTCGCTTTGATAGATGGAACCCGTCAACATGTAGACCGCGCCCGCGACGAACAGATGCGGGGGATTGTGCGGCGCTGTTTTGAAGATAACTGGTTTCATGGGCGATTCTTTTTTCTACGGACTCCAAAATCTCCAGATTTTGGATGGGGCGTGCCGTGCCTGCAAAGTCTGGAGACTTTGCACTCCGCTAACGCCCCCCTCCCGCGCAGGCGCAGGCGCAACCCGCGCAGGCGCACGCGCAGGCGCACGAGTGACCGCCGCCACCGCCGCCGCCCTTCCAACTGCTGCTGGAGGAGGTCTTTGGAATCGGGTTGGTGCGGTTGGTTACTCCGGAGGTGAAGGCGCTCACGTCGCCGATGACTTTGCTGGAGAAGTTTTGCACGCCGCCGACCACGGAGGCGGCAAAAGCCGCGCCGGGCAGGGAGGTGCGTCCGCCACTTGTCGTTGGGGTAACCGAGGCCATCTTTGGAGCGCCGCTTGTGACAGGCCGATAAGCCGGGTCATAGCGGCCCCACCACATCGGGACAAAGATCGGGCCGGTGAAGACGCGCCGCGTGCGCTCGTCGTAATTCTTGTCGAGCATGGTCCATTCGAGCGCTTCGTCGTACATCTGGCTCTTGACATCGGGCGTACCGGCCGCTTCGATCTGCTGCCAGGCGCGTTCCATGATGCTTTTGTAATAATCCATCGTCTCTTTGCGGCTGAAGCCCTTCATTTTTTCTGAAACCGACTTGACCAGGTTGACGGTCATCTCCTGCAGGCTTTTGCGCCGGGCAGCCAGGTCGGGGGCGGCGAAGGCGGTCAGGAAGTCCTTTTCATATCCCTGCAGCCCTTCGGGCTGGGGTTGGGTCACCTGTAAAGCCAGCGGGTCGCGGGTGATAACGGCGGCCGCGTTCTTCTTGACTACGCCGAACAGGATCATGGTCATCACCTTGTCGAGCGGCTGTTCCGTCAGGATGGCGGCTTCGACCGCCGTCAGGCCGCGTTTGATTCCGTGCCCTTCGATGGAGATCTTGGGTGGCAGGTATTGCATTTTGCGCCGCCGTCCATTGATCGCGCTCAAGAGCGGTACGCCGACGAAGAACAGGCCGCAGCAGGCGAAAAAGCCGAAAGAGATGAGCGTATCCGCGCTGATGCCCAATTGCTCCCAAATCGAAGGTTGGACAATCGCCGAAGCCGGCACGTACTGCTTGGGGAAGGACATGCCAAACGTGTATTGGGCGTAGCCGTTGGCCGAGGCGCTGTTCCAGGTATAGGTGACGCGATTCTGGTTGTCGTACGCCGCCTGGGGCGCATCGTTCCCCGGCCAGCCGCCAGCCGGGTTGTGGTAACGCGGCTCGCCTGGCGGCATGTCCGGCGGCAGGTGGAAGACAACCGTCAGGTCGGTCGCGCCGTGCGCCGTAGTCCAGTATGCCGGTGAGAACTCACCGCTGGCGTAGGTTTTCGGCTCGTTCGTGTCGTTGTAGAGCATGTGGGTGATCCGCCCGACAGCGATATGAACGTGACCCGCCTCTCCAGGCTGGATGGCGTACGCGCCCATATCCACCGAAAACCCGTAAGGCCCATCTCCCTGGAAGTCCGAAGAGATGTTCAGCGATTTTCCATCCACGTCCGCCGTGATGCTGCTGAAGTCGTAATCGCTGTTCGGCATACCCACGTCCACGAAGTCAATCACGTGTGCGCCAGGGTCATTGGTAAATACGAAGTAATAATCCAATGAAAGCGTGCCATCGCTGTTCCAGAATACGTGGACGATTTCCTGGTTGAGGTTGAAGGAATATTCCTGGGCGGCCGCGCTGCTCGTCGTTACCAGCAACAGGACGGTGACGAGAAGAAGGATAATTCGTCGTTTCATGGCTACCTCCTTAGTCTGTGCTCCAGTATCAAGTTTTCCGGTGTCACGTATCTGCAAAAGCACACCGTTCGCCTGCACTGGCGCAGGTGCAAGCGTGCCGCGAACACCAGCGGCATCAGCGAAGCGATCCTGTGGACGCCGGTGCGAGACGGCAGGTACATATGACACGGAAACACTGGAGCACTTGACACTGATTTACCACTTTGGCTCTTCTGTCAGTTGATAGATCGTATTGCAATACGGACAGGTGACCATCGGCGCGCCATTGACCAGTTTGATGTTGTCGGCGGTCAACTCACCGCCGCAGGAACGGCATTTCATGGCTTCGATCTTGGTCTCGCCGGGCAGGTCAATTTTCAGGGTGACGTTCTGCGCGGCTTCCTGTTTCTGTTTGCGGGCTGCCAGGACGATCAGTACAATCCCGCCGACCAGCGTAATGGCGCCAATGCACATTCCAGCGCTTCCAATCCCTGTTACGCCCTGTGCTCCGCCAGAAGCGCCAAGGAGAATAAAGCCTCCCACGCAAATGCCGGCGGCGGCGAGGAGAATAAGAATGACTGCGCCAACATACATCCAGGTTGTAGGTTTCATGTTTGCCTCCGTAATCTAAGGTGATATACGTTCCAAGATATACAACGGTTTAGATTAGAAAGTATCCAAGAATCTAGAATACGGGAACGCCTGCCAGGAGGTCTTTCTCGGCGGCCTGTTCGGTGGTGATCACGCCTCTTCCACCACGCGCCAGATATTGCACCGCCTCGCCGACCTCGAAAGTGCTGGCCCAAAATACCTTCCGCTGACCGGTAACGAATTGCTTGCCTCGTTTCAACCGCGCCACCAGATCCCGCCGGTCGAGCAGGATGCGGTCCGACCAGGTTGCGCCGCGTCGTTCGTAGAGGCGCGCCAGGGCGATTTTCCCATCCGGCGCATAATGCACGGCCTCGATCACTGCATCGAATTTCGGACGTTTCATATCGCTGATTCCTCTGTGACAATTTTACTTCTCTTTAGCTGATTTAACCTAACCGCCGAGAGCCTGAATGGTCTCGGCGGTCTCAGTCGGGGTGGGCGGACTCGAACCGCCGACCACCGCGTCCCAAACGCGGTGCGCTGCCAACTGCGCTACACCCCGGCGGATGTGAGTATAATGCGAACCATGCGTGGAAGTCAAGCGGCTCTTGTACTTGTTTCAGCGGTTCTTGCCGGACTTTCAGCCTGCGCGCCGGTTGTGACGCCGACTCCCCCCCTCCTTCCTCTCACCTCTGCTCCCCTGCTCTCCCTCACCCCTGCCCCCCCGCTCCCCCTCACCCCTGCTTCCCTCACCCCCTCGCCTGCCGCTGATTGTCTCGCCATCCCTGGCCGGATCGAGGCCGATAGTTTGCCCAGCCAGCACCTGCCAGAGACGTTGGATTTTCTTATTTACTTGCCGCCTTGTTACGATGAGAATGTGAGCCAGCGTTACCCTGTGCTTTATCTTTTGCACGGCCAATACTATAACGACGACCAGTGGGTGCGTCTCGGCGCGCCTGCCACCGCCGACCGGTTGATTGCGGCGGATGATGCGCCGCCGTTCATCATCGTCATGCCCCACGACCCCTCCTGGAAGCAGCCGACAGAATATGGTTTCGCCGAGGCCTTGACTGGGGAGCTGATCCCCTACGTGGACGCCCATTATCGCACCATCGCCTTCCGCGGGCAGCGCGCCATCGGCGGGCTTTCGCGCGGCGCGGGCTGGGCCATCCATTTTGGCCTCACCCGTCCCGACCTGTTCGCCGCGTTCGGGGCGCACTCGCCGGTCGTCTTCTGGACCGACTTTCCGCACCTCGGCGATGGGCTGAAAGCCATCCCGCCCGACTTGCTGCCGCGCGTCTACCTCGACATTGGGGAGGACGACCACGAGTTGCAATCCGCGCTCGAATTGGAAGAACTCCTCAACCAGCAGAACATTCCCCACGAATGGCATCTGTATCCCGGTTTCCACGAGGAGTCCTACTGGCAGGCGCACGTGGAGGAATACCTGCGCTGGTATGCGGCGGGGTGGTAGAATATATCGTTATAATGATAGATGGATAGGAGGGCTGAATGTGCCGAAAGATTTGCTTTATCCTTGTCGTTGTCTTGCTTGGGGGATTGGCCGCCTGCTACGAAGCCCCCGCAGGGGGTGGGCCAGGAGCCACACCTTCCGTCATGTCCGCGTTAAGCCCAACCGCTTCCGCAACCGCCGTTCCCTCCGCAACAGCCACATCAACTGCCACCGCGACCCAGACTGAGACACCCACCCCCACCCCCACCCCTGAAGCTACCCCCGCCCTTTCGCAGGAGGAGATGGAAGAATTAGCCGGACTGCTTACTCCTGATAACTGCGGATTTGGTTGTCGTATTGGACCTGTAAATAAACACAATTCTAGTTTAATATATCAAGTTTCTACTGGAATTGTTGAGAGACTGGCAATTACCGACGAACTGGGTAATGAAGTTGCCGGTGTTGATGTACTCCGCGCAGTAGTCCTCAACAAAGAAGGCCAACCTGTGGTGGTTAAAGTAGTTGTTCAGGGCTGGACGGAAGATAATCCCAATCTTAACGCCTACTGGTGGACTTATCGCCGGCTTTTTGAAGGCGCAGAGGATGAAGAGAGACTGCCGAAAACAGTCCTGCCCCTTGAGTATATTAAGCAGATGTTTAGCAAAGGGCTTGTTTTTAGTACCCAGGTAGAACTAGAACCATTAGGAGATAGCTGGCTTGGTGTTACGCCGGATGTAGATCCCGAAATTTTATTTGTCAACCTGTTGCTGGCTCAAACTACTAATACAGAAAAAATGAAGATTTTTTTGTTCAGCCGGGGAGTGGAAGGAGCTGACAGCGACTTTTTCATAGCGACGGCATTTTTATGTAGCGCGCACGAACAACATGCTCCCTTACCCTAAGATCTTCAGCAGTTGACGATTTTGGGCAAAACATGCTAAGCTGGAACGAGTATGTACATGTATAAGGATGGCCTCAAGGGGTGGCGTTGAAAAGTTGATTGACGGAGTCTAACGTCTCCCGATGTTGGAATAGTTTGACGGGGATTCCATCGTCGGAGACGATGGAGTCCATCTCGTGGCTGATGGAGTCCAACGTCTCTGACGTTGGAACACGTTTTAACGTATAATTTGACCCATGCCCCTTTCAATCGAAGAAGTCGAACACATCGCTATGCTGGCGCGGCTGGAATTGAGCGCGGAAGAAAAAAACCGCTACCGCCAGCAGCTTTCG
>Ga0210004_1001534_pt1 | contig 13498 bp, 13 predicted proteins | sample CryGey13umfilter_FD_185450 | JGI IMG/M metagenome (GOLD analysis project Ga0210004, IMG submission 185450) | Groundwater microbial communities from aquifer in Utah, USA - Crystal Geyser 4/8/14 3 um filter (SPAdes) (version 3) | ecosystem: Environmental > Aquatic > Deep subsurface > Groundwater...
GTGCCGAAAGAAACCGCTATACCGAATTTTCGAGATATGATTTTTGAAATGTCACTCAAAAAAGTTTCGCCGTTTGCCGTCGAACTATGATTACTTATGAAAAAAATTTTATGGTTTATACTTCCGATTATCGTAGTCCTCGCGCTATGGGAGTTTATCTCTCGTAGCGGTTTCGTTAATCCGACACTTTTCCCTCCTCCCTCAAAAGTCGCAGTTGCGCTTTGGGGGATGATAACGGCGGGTACTTTACTCACTGACTTGCGCGATAGTTTGTGGCGGCTCCTTGCCGGACTATTTTTCGGTTCCGCAATCGGCGTGTTGTTCGGTCTCCTCACTGGCCGAGTAAAATCTTTCGCCAACGCGTTTTCGCCCATTATCCAAATTTTGCGCCCCCTGCCTCCGGTGGCGATTATTCCTCTTGTTATTGTGTGGTTTGGCATTGACGACGCCGCCAAAATTTTCTCCATCGCATTTGCGGTTTTCTTTCCGGTTTGGATCAACACGCATATTGGTGCGCACCAAATACCACGTGCTTTTTTATGGGGAGCAAAATTACTTACCAAGTCCTCAGCGAAAATTTTTCGTGAGATTGTATTTCCTGCCGCCTTGCCGTTTACCATTGCCGGAATCCGCACCGGAATTGCCGTTGCATTTATCATGGTTTTTGTTTCGGAATTGGCGGGAGCGTCAAGCGGCTTGGGATACCGCATATCGATTACGCATCTTTCGTATCGTATTGACGAAATGATTGCCGCGCTCATGGTGCTTGGCGCACTGGGCGCAATAACCGACCAGTTATTCGTTTTCGGAACACGTAGGTTATTTCCGTGGATTAAATTTTCTTCAAAATGAGTCATATTGCTGTAAAAAATTTATCGGTTCATTACGACGGCTATTGCGCCCTCAAGGATATTGAATTTGAAGCGGGCAAGGGCGAGTTTGTTGCTATTGTCGGAAAGTCCGGTAGTGGCAAGACGACGTTTCTTCATGCACTCGCTCATTTCATTCCTTTTTCCGGCGAAATTTCCGCGCCTAAAAATGTCGGCATGGTTTTCCAACACTATGCCGTTTTCCCGTGGTTTACTGCTTCTGAAAATATCGCTTTCGGTTTGGACGGCAAAACCGGAAATGAGCGAACGCAAATTGTCAGCGAACATTTGAAACTTGCGGAGCTTGAAGACAAGAAAGACAAATACCCTGCCGAACTTTCCGGCGGTCAAGTCCAGCGTATCGCCCTTGCCCGCTCTCTCGCCAACAATCCCGACGTGTTGCTGATGGACGAGCCATACGGTGCGCTCGACGCATACACGCGCGACAAAATGCAACAGTGGCTTTTGGATGTGTGGGCGACGCACAAGAAAACCGTCGTGTATATAACGCATAATATTGAGGAAGCGATTTTCTTGGCTGATCGTGTTTTGATTTTGAATAATCATAAATTTACAAAAGAGTTTATGGTGCCGTTTGCCAGACCGCGGCGCGAGGAGGTAAAATTCATTCCAGAGTTTAGCCGATTACGAAAAGAAATTTTTGAATCAATAAACTCTTTTGAGAATTAGGCCTCGGCGATTTCCCTTCCGCAAAATTCCGTTTTGAAGCGAGGGCGCGGCGGAAGGGGGGTTCAAGGGGGGAATTCTGCCGTGCCCGAGCGTTCCGCCGGAGCGAAGCGGAGACGGCAGATTCCGTCAAAAGTTTTTGATAAAACAGGTTCGCACCTTGTTGTAAATATACTCCAGAATCAAACTTTTTGCAAATTTTCGCATTCTGCAAGCTAAAATATAGATGAAACCGTTTCGTCTCTGCAAATTAAAATATAGCTGAAATGAGGATATAGGATATAGTTGAAGTAACCATTACAACTAATAAGGTAATGTTAACTTCCAACTATATGATGTCTATGTCAACCAGAAATCAGTACCTGCACGTTCTCATAACTAAGAGCGGTGGGTACCACTTAAAAAGCAAAAAACACAAATCGCTCATTTTAGACGAATACTGCCGCACCACCGGCCAAAACCGCCAAGCAGTCAGCGCTAAAATTCGCTCCGGCCAATATGTAAAATCTATGAGAAAGGAAAACGGGCAAGAGCGCCAGCGGCGCTCTTCCCCCTACACCAATGAGGTAACCGCCTATCTGGTGAAGCTCTGGAATATATTTGATCGCCCCTGCGGCCAGCGTTTAAAGCCAATGATAAAAACCGAACTGCCTCGTTTAGTGAAGTTTGGGGAGTTCACCATCTCCGGTGAAATGATGGAAAAGTTAAGTCGCGTCTCGGCGCGCACGATTGACGCTAAACTAAAAACGCACAAAGAACAAGAACGGATTAAAAGAAAATACACCCATCTCCAGCACCCTCTGCTCTATGAGAAAATTCCGGTTAAATTAGCCTCGGATCAGGGACGCGGCATCGGCGACAGTATTCAAGTTGATTTAGTGGAACACTGCGGCCAGACCGCCGAAAATCCCTTTATTTGCACGGTCAGCGTCACCGATATCGGCTCGGGCTGGTGGGAAGGAGAGCCGATTATGAATAGAAGTGGCTATGCGGTACAGCAGGCCTTGGGACGCATTCAATATCGCTTTCCATTTCCCTGGCGGGAGATCCACACCGACAACGGCGGCGAGTTTATCAATCAGATTGTCTGGAATTATACTAAGCGGAATAAAATAGACTTCTCCCGCTCCCGCCCCTACATGAAAAACGACAACTGCTTCGTGGAACAGAAAAACAACACGCACGTGCGCCGCATCGTCGGCTACCGCCGCTATCAGAGTAAAGCTGAATGTGAGATACTGAAAAATCTGTACCGCGATCATCTGCGTCTCTATAAAAACTTCTTTCAGCCCATCATTCCCCTAATTGCCAAAGAGAGAATTGGCGGGCGCGTCAAACGGATTTACGGGAAACCAAAAACCCCTTATCAGAGAATTATGGACGACCCAGCCATGGACGCGTCAGTCAAGCAACAGCTAACAGAAATTTACCAAAAATTAAATCCGGCCGAGCTGAAGCGCAATCTGAAACGGGCGCAGAATCTGCTTTATGAAGCCTATTGTAAAAAACAGAAACCGGCGGCTACGCCGCTGAAAAAGGTCGAAAACTTTAAAAAACTAACTCCTCGTTCAGCGACATTTTTAATTGCAGAACCGATGGCGGTTCAGCGATAATTCTTAATTGCTTGACACGTACCGCCGCCGCTTGACATAAATTAAGTTTTATGATATAAATTAAGATTAGTTTTGTACCTTTAAATTTAGCCAATATTTAGTAATTCATTGCAGTTTTTAGGGAATTTAAGGTAAATTTTCTGAAAGCTGCAATGAACTGCGAGTTTTTTATTCCGGCACAGGGTCGGAATAAAGGATAAGCCCAAATTAGAACAAAGGAGGATGTCGCCATGAAGAATTTGTCCCCATCCAAAGGCTTTAGTCAAGGCCAAATCGGTAAGGTGCAGGAGATGATAGGGCACGGTATTTTAAAGTCAACCGTGTTTAAAAACACCCTGACAGCGGAAAATGACCGGTTTATCAAAGCCGCCGGCCCGAATTGGCGGGATGCCTGCGTGGAACTGCTGGAAAAGAGGTTCCAGGATTTTACCGGCATTTTTAGCTTTCCGGTTGACTACGATGAACCCGAAGCGATCGCTAAGGCGATTGAAGTAGGAAAGTTTGACTGGAAATACGTTAGACTTTCGCCCGAGGAGATTCCTCTTATCGGTACCGGCCAGGTTATGAGCGAAGTGCGCGAGGTGCATTTCGACCGCGTGATGTATAATCGCGATCTGCCGGAGGCGCTTAAACAGCGGGGCCAAGAGCTCGGCTTTAAAGGCGGCTTTAAGTTCGCTGATCCGTTGACCGCTTTGCGTCTCGCTTGCGCTAACCCCGACCGGCAGAGAAAATATCCTCTGGCCATACTCTTTACTGATAAAAACGGCCAGCTCTGGTTTCTTTACCTCCGTGGGAGTTCCGGTGAGCGCAGCCTGAGCGTCGACCAGAGCAGTCCCGACGGCGGCTGGCTTGGGAATGTTCGCTTTCTGGCCGTCTGCGAGTTGCCCTCGGCCGCTTAGATTCTGGGCGCTTTCCGAATTTTTGCCCTTTGGCACTTTCCCCGCGGAATTTTTATTCTTCCGCGGGTTTTTCTTTTAAGAAAATTTTTGTTAAACTGACTTTGAGACGGAATTATTGTTTGCGGTTAAGGCTGTGGACGTTCTATCTTAAGATATTAATAAATCAGAGTGCCGGCGGGCAAGCCTGCCGGTAAAAGTATTTTTTGATAATCTTCAAAAAAAAGAAACTCGGCGCGGAATATTAGCGAGTTTAAAGACTCCGAATAAAATACAGTCCTAAGAGTATTCAAGGGATAGTGACGAAGATGATGTGCCGCGCATATATGAGTCCAGCTCTGGTATCTTTACCTCAATGAGAATTCCGATAAGCGCAACCTGAACGTCGACCAGAACAATCCCGACAACAACTGGAATGAGAATGTTCGCTTTCTGGCCGTCTGCTAGTATCTTTTAGATTCCCCCGTAATTAAGAGCGGGGGAATTCTTTTATTAGTTGTTTTTGCCAGCCGCCCAGCATTTTGCCTATTTCAACTAGCGGCGCGGACAGTTCGGCGAATTTTTTATTATCAATTGCTTTAAGTTCCCAAGCGATTTGTATAAAAAATTTTAGCAAGTCTAATTTTAGGGAAGCCTTTTTAATAATTACTGCTTTATCTTCTTTGGCGGAGAAGCCGGCCGTAAAGATAAGTTCCGCCAGTTCAATAAGTAGGTTGTTAATTTTTTCTCCCAAGGAGTAGCGAGTTAATCTTTGGATGTGCGGCAGGATGTTGTGCCATAATTTGTAAGCTTCGGCGGTTTTTTGCATGACCGGCAAATTGGCATTACTAAAATTCCGTTGGGGGGGTCTGGCTTAAAGGAATTATTATTCACCCTGTTAGAAATTTGCTCATCAAATTGATTTTTGTTTGTAAAATTCATAAGTTTAAATTATTGTAAAATATATTTTAAAATATGATATCTAACAGGGTAAAAATCCAATTAAGCCATAATTTTGAAAATATTATTAGTATTGATAATTTATTGTCCGCCTGGCGCGAGTTTATTCGCGGCAAAAGAAAAAGGCGGGATGTTCAGGAATTTTCGCTGGCGCTGATGGAGAATATTTTTCAGCTGCATCATGACCTAAAAAGTTTAACATATCGGCACGGCGGTTATCAAGCCTTTAAAATCAACGACCCCAAGCCCAGAGATATTCATAAAGCCAGCGTGCGCGATCGATTATTGCACCATGCGATTTACAGGATTTTATATCCGTTTTTTGATAAAACATTTATCGCCGACTCGTATTCATGCAGAGTAAGTAAGGGTACGCATAAAGCGATTGGCAGATTTCGTGAATTTGCCCAGAAAACGAGCAAAAATAATACCAGAACCTGCTGGGCATTAAAATGCGATATCAGAAAATTCTTCGCTAATATTGACCATGATATTTTGCTAAATATATTAAAACAATATATTTCGGATGAAAACATTATTTGCCTTTTAGAAAATGTGATAGACAGTTTTTCGTCCGGCCTGCCGCTGGGCAATTTGACCTCGCAGTTGTTCGTTAATGTTTACATGAATAAATTTGACCAGTTTATGAAGCATAGGTTGAAAGCCAAATATTATATCCGCTACGCCGATGATTTCGTTATTTTTTCGGAAAATAAAGAATGGTTGGAAAAGCTAATTGGGTTGATAAAAGAATATTTGCGCCAAGAGCTTAAACTGGAACTGCATCCGGATAAAATTTTTATCAAAACCGTGGCTTCGGGCGTTGATTTTCTAGGAATGGTCAACTTTTCCGATTACCGGGTTTTGCGGACTAAAACCAAGAGAAGAATGTTTAAGAAAATAAGCGGCAGATATGATGAACTGCGTAATAAAACAATTTCCGAAGAATCTTTTGACCAAAGTCTGCAGTCGTATTTTGGCATGTTAAAGCATTGTCACGGGCATAAAATAGAGAAAATGATTAAGGCTATATTTTAGAATTTTGGCTGCGTGAGATTGCTTCGCCAGCCCAGAGCTGGCTCGCAATGACAGATAAAATCGTCAATTTGTTTATTTTGACAAATTAACAAAAAAACTTTATTATAATATTGTCTAAAAACCAGCCGGTTTGCTGGTTTTTGTTAAATAAGCCGCTGTGGTGAAACTGGTAGACGCGCACGACTCAAAATCGTGTGGGAGCAATCCCATGTCGGTTCGATTCCGACCAGCGGCACAAAGGAGACCAAATAAGGAGTTTGGTTTTTTCGTACTTTGAAAAATAATGCCCCCCTTGACAAAGGGTGTTTGACAAAGGGGATATTCTATGTCAATATCCGCTCCATGATAAGGTGAATCTATTTCTGGTAATTGTAAGTCTGTCTGTGTTTCAGCATCATATAGATGATATTTACCAGTTTTCTTTTTAGACAGCATAACGCCTGGTTTTTGCTTTTGCCTTCGGTTATTTTCTTTTTGAAATACGCTTTGGCATATTGATTGCCCGAGTTGCTAATCTGGCTTAAAGCGATGCGGTGGATAGCCATATTTAGTTTGCGGTTGCCGGACTTACTTTTAACATGTCTAATGGTTTTTCCCGATGACTTTTGTCTGGGCGCCAAGCCGGCGTATTTGGCCAAGGCGGCCGGCGAATGGAAACGCTCGATGTTTCTGATTTCGGCCATAACTGCCGAAGCCAGCACCGTGCCGCAGCCGTTCATAGTCGGCAGTTTCTGCGCGACTATCTACTGTCAATCGGTTGGAATCAGAAACCACCGGCACCTCCCCTGCCGCCGGAGATCGTGGACCAAACCGCACATAAATACGCGCGGGCCTATGACCGCCTGAAAAAAGTTCTGGCCGAATGAGCCGGGCGAAAAGGAGAACAGACACAAAAGGACACCGCTTCCGCGTGAAGCCGTGTCCTTCTTTTTTTATAAAAAATTAAATAAAAAATACTAAAATCCCCCTTACCCCCTTTGTTAAAGGGGGCATAATTCTTACTTCTTACTTTCATACGCCCTAATGGCTTCCACTACTTTGGAATCGGCTTTCAAATCTTCTACGAATAAAACTTGCGATAAATTAATGGACATTTTGTCTTCCGGGCCATGGATCTCGTTGCCCAATTTAACTAAAGAAAAATTGTCCGCCTCGGTTGTGGCGGCTGGTTGCTCAACCGAGGTCTGCAAGCTGCCAGCGGTGCGCAAATAATAGATGTCTTCCAGCACCAAAGTCTGCTGATTGGCATCCGTGACTTTGCCGAAATAGACCTGGCCGTTAGATAAAAACACGGCCTGATATTTACTGAAATCCGCCCAATCGGACAAACGGCCGAAATTCTTGGTGTCACCGCCCAATAAACCGTTAAAAACCATAAATAAGAGCAAAGCCGCGGCTAAAATTACCACGGTCCAAAGAATGGTTTGGCGCTTTTCCCGGCTGCCTAAGCACCACTCGGTAATTTTGTTAAACATAAAGGTATAAATTATTTTTTAAAATTATTTATCTTTTTCTCCACCTCCTGGTTCCCCGGATTTAATTCTAACACTTGCCGGTAATATTTCAAAGCCTCGGCCGTCTCCCCTTTGGCCTCAAGGGCGATACCCAGGCTGTATAAACTATTAGCATGGTTGGGCAAAACGCTTAAAGCCAGCTTGAACCTTTCCACGGCCAAGGCAATCTGTCCGTGATTATAATAATATCTGCCCAGTTCATAAAAAATTTCCGGGTCGAAAGTCGCCGCGGCCAGCTGATTTAACAAATCAAGCGCCAGCTTATCTTTTTGGTTTTTAAAATAAGCTTTAGCTAAGCCAAACTTAGCTTCATAATAATCAGGCTTTAGTTCTGAGGCCCGCTTAAAATATTTTTCCGCGTTAAGAAAATCGTTGTTATTAAAATAGGCCTTGGCCAATTCGGTCGCCAATACCGGATTGGTCGGCTCTAGCGTTAAAGCACGGCTAAAAGACTCAACCGCCCAGGGCTCGCTGTTAAAAGTCAAAGGGGCGGCGTCGCGATAAATCATGCCCAAGGTTTCCCAGGCCACGACCGAATTCGGCGCCAGCGAAGCGGCAAGCCTTCCCCGATCAATCGCCGAAGCAATATTGGCTTTAAGGTAGCCGCCGTCTCTTTTATCTTTCGGCTTCTGGGCTTCAGTTCTCATCCGATTTAAATAAAATTTAGCCAAACTGATTTCATAATTATGCCGCTTCGGATTTAATCTGACGGCGGCGGCCAGACCGGCCTCCCGATCGGCTCCGCGCGCGGCCAAAACATCCGCGGCAAAAAATTTTATTTCATAGACCGCCAAAGCAAACCAGCCGGCGGCGGCCAAAAATAAGGCCAACAGCCAAAACTTCCGCCATTTCAAATTTTCGGCTAAGCTGATTATTTTTTCTTTAAATACCGCCGCGTCCCGCGCCTGCCAAAAAGCGACCAGCAGCCCCAGAAACAGCCAAAAAGAAAAATTTAGAACCGTATTGGTTTGGAAAAAGATCTGGCAGAGAAAAAGCCCGAGAAAAACCGAAAACAGCATAATGGCTAAATTATAATCCCCGCTTCCACCATCTGTCCGCCGAATTTTTCTATGCTTAACCAACAACTTAACATTTAAATAGATTATTAAACTTACAATCAAAAAATAACCAAGCAGTCCCAATAGTCCGTAAGTCGCCGGCAGCTCCAAAATCTGCGAAGCGCTTTTGTCAAACCTGACTTGCCAAAGCGAATTTTGATTTAATTCAGCCGGCCGGTAAAGAGAAAAGTCGTAGGCAAAAGTTCCCGGGCCGCTGCCCAAAAACGGGCTTGCCTTTAAAGTTTGCTCGGTGATTGCCAGCGCCGGGCCATGACTCAAAATCGCTTCCCGAGGCGGCTTCAAGCCTAACCAAGACGAATTGACCGATACTAAAACAACTATAATCAAAATCAAGCCGCTGCCGAAAATATAACGTTCGGATTTTTTCAGCTGGCCGGTTAAAAATAAGCCGATCGCCGCGGCCGCGGCCGCCGTTAAAAAAATTCCCAAACTATAAAGCGAGCCCCCTGCCGGATTAAACCAGGGCGAGCCAAGCCAGTTTGACGCCTCGCCGGACAATAATTTTAAAAAACCAACCCTGGCTAAAAAGCTTATCGCCGCGGCCGCTAAAGCCGAATAAATAAATAATTTTAATAAATCATAAATCTTTTTCGCGCTGTCAGCCACGCCGGTATTAATGAGCAAAAAATAAAATATCACCAGGCTGAAAAGCCCCAGCCAGGCGTCGGAAAACCGGCCGTAGTAGCCGAAGAAAGAAGAAAACCAGTCCAAGCTAAAAACAGCAGACGCGGCGGCCAATGACAAAAACAACAGGATGGGCAAATTTAAAATATTGGTTTTAATTTTCAACTCCTCTTGCCTTGCCATTTTAAAGAGCCACAAAAACAAAGCTAGCGGCATAACTAACCAAAGCAAAAACTGTTTGTTAAATTCAAAAAATTCCGCGGTCCAGGGCAAAAAAAACAAAGGCAGTATGACGATAACAGCCTTGATGATGAAATTAACGGCTTTTTCTAAATTATCGCTTATACTATTTGACGTTAGAAATTAATCATTTATCGTTTTATTTTCTTCCTTTCCCTCAAACACATCCTTAATGAAAACCGCCAAAGCCGTGGAAACCGGAATGGATAAAAGCGCGCCGAAGATGCCGGCCAATTTAAAACCGGCCATTATCGCCATGATACTAATAATCGGATTCAGACCTACCGCTTTTTGCATAATTTTTGGCTGGAGAAAATTGCCTTCAATAAAATAGATGATATAAAACAAAATCACGGCCAAAACCGCCAAAACCGGCGATTGGGTAAAAGCGATGAACACGGCCGGGATGGCGCCAAAAATCGCTCCCATGTAAGGAATGAAAGAAAGCATGCCTACCAAAATTGCCAACACCGCGGCATAATTCACTCCCAAAATTTCCAAACCAACATAAGCCATAATTGCCAGTGATAAAGCAATAATCAGTTGGCCGCGCAACCAGTAGCCCATTTTTAACTGCATGCGGTTGACCAAATGCATCAAATAGGCTTGGTGTTTAGCCGGCGCCAGCGACCAAACCAATTTTTTTATGGCGCTTTCCTCCACCACCATGTAAAAAGTCAAGACTAAAACCAAAGCGAAAGAAAAGATGCCGCCGAAAATACTGAACAAAGTGAAAAACACGCCCGAAGCCGTATTCTGCAAATAGCCGGTGAACACGTCAAAAGAGCCAGTGACATTGTCCAATATGCCGTATTTTAAAGAATATTCCCGCAAGTTAGAGTATTTTGAAAACAAGGCGTCAAAATATTGCGGCAGATTGCTGGAAATGCCATTGACTTCTTTGATGATTACTGGCGTTATTAAATACAAAACTCCGCCCAGTACCGCGAAAAAAATAAAATAAATAGCCAAAACGCTGGCCGAACGGGGTATGCCTTTTTGCTTCAGCCTGTCCACCCAGGGGTCAAGCGCGCTGGAAAAAACCAAAGACACAAAAAACAAAATCAAAATATCGCTGATTAAATATAAAAAATAAAACAAAATTAAAATCGCGACGATTTTAAAAACCGTGGCGCTGGTGATGTTAATTTTAATTGGACGATTGGTAAGTTCCATGCTGTTATTATAAAACAAAAGACACCCGGTGTCCATTGAAACCGAGTGTCCTAAATTTTACACTACCTGTAGTGACTTCGTCGTGAGCTCAGTCGAACGAGCTTGCCGAACTACATTCCCATCATTGACGGGTCCATGCCGCCCGGCATGCCGCCATGGCCATGGTCATCTTTCTTTTCCGGCTTTTCCGCTATTACCGCTTCGGTGGTTAAAAACATAATGGCCGCGCTGGCCGCGTTTTCCAAGGCGCTTCGCACCACTTTAGTCGGGTCAACGATGCCAGCCGCGAACATATCCTCAAATTTATCCGTCATGGCGTTATAGCCCAAATTTTTATTGCCGGCCTTATATTCTTTCATAATGTTATACAAAACTAAGGAGCCGTCTTTGCCCGCGTTGGCCACGATTTGCTTAATGGGCTCTAAAACCGCGATGTCCACTAATTTGGAGCCGGCCGGGTCGTCTTTTTTGTCAGTTAATTCATCAAAAGCATTGCCGGCCTGGGCCAAGGCCAAACCGCCGCCCGCCACCACGCCCTCGGCTACGGCCGCGCGAGTGGCGTTCAAAGCGTCTTCAATCCGGTCCTTTTTCTCTTTCATTTCCACTTCCGTGGCCGCGCCAACTTTAATGACCGCCACGCCGCCTGCCAATTTAGCCAGCCGCTCCTGCAATTTTTCTTTGTCATAATCCGAATCCGTGATTTCCAGCTCTTTCCTGATGGCGGCCACGCGGTTGTCAATGGCCTTTTTGTCGCCCTTACCTTCAACAATGGTGGTATCGTCTTTGGTGGAAACAACTTTCCTGGCCTGGCCCAAGTCTTCAATTTTGGCATTTTCCAATTTCAAGCCCACTTCTTCGGTGATGAATTTACCGCCGGTTAAAATCGCTATGTCTTCCAGTATGGCTTTTCGGCGGTCGCCGAAACCCGGCGCTTTAATGCCTAAAACATTAAACGTGCCGCGCAATTTATTGACCACGAAAGTAGCTAAAGCCTCGCCTTCAATCTCGTCCGCGATTATTACCAAATCTTTTTTGCCCGACTGCGCCATTTTTTCCAGTAGTGGCAAAATTTCCTGAACCGAGGCGATTTTTTTATCAGTAATCAAAATATACGGCTCATTAAATTCGGCTTTCATGGTTTCGGTGTTGGTCACCATATAGCCGGAAACATAACCTTTATCAAATTGCATGCCCTCAACCACTTCTTTAATCACGCCGAAAGTTTGGCCTTCCTCCACCGTGATGACCCCGTCTTTGCCCACGGCTTCCATGGCTTCGGCGATAATTTTGCCGATCTCGGGGTCGTTGGCGCTAATGGACGCCACTTGCGCGATTTCTTCCTTGGTGGAAATAGTTTTGCTCATCTTTTTCAAATTGGCCACGATTTCTCCCACTTTTTTTTCTATGCCCTGGCGCAGTTCAATCGGCGACACGCCGCTCGCCACCATTTTTAAGCCTTCGGCAATCATGGCTTGCGCCAAAATTGTGGCCGTGGTAGTGCCGTCACCGGCCGCGTCATTGGTTTTTGAGGCCACTTCTTTTACCAACTCGGCGCCGATGTTTTCAAATTTGTCTTCCAGCTCAATTTCTTTAGCCACGGTTACGCCGTCTTTAGTAATTATCGGGCCGCCGTAGCTTTTTTCTATGACCACATTCCGGCCTTTTGGTCCCAAGGTCACCTTAACCGCGTTAACCAGCTGGTCAACGCCTTTCTTCAAAGCGTTTCTGGCTTTTTCGTCGTAAATAATTTGTTTCGCCATATTGTTTGATACTGTCATTGCGAGCGACCGGAGGGAGCGAAGCAATCTCACGTACTCGGATATTAACCAGAGATTGCTTCGTCGCTTGCGCTTCTCGCAATGACAATTCTTTTTTATTAATTATTCTAAAATCCCCAAAATATCGCTTTCGGAAATTATTAAATACTCCACGCCGTCAACCTTGATTTCATCCGGCGAATATTTTTTAAACATGACTTTATCCCCGACCTTGACGCTCATTTGAGCGCGCTGGCCGTTATCCAACAGCTTGCCAGCCCCCACGGCTATGACTTCGCCTTTTTCCGGCTTTTCCTTGTCCACTGTGTCGGGCAGGACAATCCCGGCCTTAGTGACTTCATCTTCGGCAATCGGCTTAACCACTAAATGGTCATGCAAAGGTTTTAATTTCATAAAATTACTTTTGTCATTGCGAGCGACTGCAAGGCAACGCAGGTCCCTCGCTAATGCTCGGGATAAACTTCGCAATCTCACGAATGAGTATTAATAAATTAAAATTTATAAAATCACATTAGCACTTAAACATTAAGAGTGCTAACTATTATTGTATTTTAGCACGCAAACCGCGCTTGTCAAGTTATTTATTTTTAGCCTATTTTTAGCATTTTCCCTCTCCTTGCTAAGGAGAGGGTTAGGGTGAGGTCTTGTATTTGCATCCGCCCCCTTTAACAAAGGCGGTTAGGAGGATTTGTATTCTGTCATTCCCGCGCAAGCGGGAATCCAGAAACGCATAGAACATGGCAAATAAAAAAACCGCTTCATCTGACCTTCCTTATTTCGAAAAAACCCGCCGGAAAGCTCACTTAAGGTGATCGTCTTTTCGGCTTGCGCGTTGGATGCAACCATTTGTTTCATAATATTATTTCCTCCTCCTTTATTATTTTTGTGGCTCCGGCACAAGCAAACCGCAGGCCTGCCTATCCTGGAGCCACAAAAATTTTTTTAAAAGAACGGCTAACAAAAAGCTCGCTGTTTTGCGAATTTTTTATAGTAGCCTATTTTCAACTTATAGTCAAGAATTCTATATTTCCCCAGTCATCAACTA
>Ga0210004_1001549_pt1 | contig 13425 bp, 13 predicted proteins | sample CryGey13umfilter_FD_185450 | JGI IMG/M metagenome (GOLD analysis project Ga0210004, IMG submission 185450) | Groundwater microbial communities from aquifer in Utah, USA - Crystal Geyser 4/8/14 3 um filter (SPAdes) (version 3) | ecosystem: Environmental > Aquatic > Deep subsurface > Groundwater...
AAAACGGTTAGTGTTGCGCTTAAAGGTTAAATTCAGCCCCAAAAGTATTGACAAAATAAGTAAAGTATGCTACGCTCCAGGCATAGTAAATTGACGATCGTACATTGTAAATAAAATATAACTAAGGAAAGGAGGATGCTATGAAGAAAATTTTCAATGTTTCTATTTTTCTAGTAGTGGTACTATTTGTGTTTTCACTGGCAGGCGCGGAGAAGCCACCTCTTCCGCCACCACTCCCATCAATTGTCCTTAAAAAAAACATCCCCGTAAAAAAGGTCGTTCTCCAGGACTACGGCGGGTGGTACTTCGAAATAATGAAGTACGAAGAGAAAGATAACGGGGACGGCAAATGGGAAGCGGAGGGGACTCGCTTCCTGAACCTATACTTCACCCGAGGAGTGGCGCTGAATACCCACGAGGTGGCTCCTCTCCATCTCGTGGTGAACGTATGGACCTATGGCAAATCCGAAAAGGTTTGTCAAAAATGGGTGATCAAAGGAGAAAAAGAGTCCTACTTCGAAAAAGTTGTCGAAGATAAGAATAATATGATCCTCGCACGTGAGATCATATATTTCGCGGATGATTCCACATCCGCGCTGGACTCTTTTAGAAAAAGTGCCGCCCCTCTAATCAAAGAGAAGGCGGAAAAAGAGGGGGTGATTACGGAAAGACCGGCGGACGAGCAGCCACCAGTGGCAACGTCTGACGCTTTCCTCTAGAAAACGTCTCCTTACAGGTAAAGAAAACCAAGCCAAAGGAAAATCCCTTTGGCTTGTTCTCATTTAGGGGTTAATGGGTTAATCTAAATCCAAAACAAACAACCAACCGTCTAGAATAAAAATATCTTTATTGAGAAAAGGAACGCATTCTTCACTGATAAGATTAAGACGGTATCTGTCGAACATTTTTTTCAACCCTGAATAATCTTGAAAATTCATTCCAGGCCTTTTCTTTTTCCCAGGACAATAAAATAGTCCTTCGATAATACGAAATAGCAATCTTAAATTCGCATTGGACAATCCTCGACTTGATTTTTCGCGGAGTAAATTATGTTCAAAAATAATGATTCTTTTTTTAGTAATTCTCGCTATCTCTTTTATCACTTGGTCGGGATATTTTGTATGATGAATCACATTGATAATAAAAGTCGTATCAAATTGCTTGTCTTTAAAAGCAGTGTTCACTTCATCTACAAGATAAAATGGCAAATTAACAACATTCCTGTCTTCAACATCGGCCAATATTACCTCTTTACGCAGTTTTTTAGAAACACTTAATCCGATGTCTCCCTTACCACACCCATAGTCAAGCGCCTTTTCTCCAATTATCCACCTTTTAATTAGATTAAAATCTCTTTTTATCCTCGCTTGGTACCATTCTTTCAATAAAGTGTTGAATTCTTCTTTTTTAATGTTATTAAAAAAAAGATTAACTATATTATTTTCAATTTTCTTAGAGTTTAGATTAGTAACATTTTCCAGTTCTTTATAAACTTGTCCTTGAATTTTTTCTATCTTTTTGGAGGACTTGTCTTTAAAGAATACATCTCGGATAATTAAAAATATTTGCTCTTCTATCAATTTTCTTTCGTTAACACCAATTTTATTTCTCATTTTGTTTCTTGAGGATAAATAACCAATGGTGATGAATAATTACCTCCGATGGTTCGACTATAATATATTCCTCGTGTTCTAATTTGAAATTAACCAAAGAAAATAATTTTTTAAGTTTTTGATAGTTTATCTGATTATAGCCATTATTTGGATTAATCTTATTTTCTTTAAACTTAATCGTATCAAACAGCCATTCAGAAAACAAATTTAATTCCAGCCAATCCTTTTCTGAAATACCTATGCTATTTTTCAAAAAGAATATCCTTGGCTCAAAAATAATTAATCTCTTCTTGGTAATTTTTGATATTTCCTTAAGCAGTTTACCCAAATGTCTTAAATGGTGTAATTCACCGCTTATCAGGACTGTATCAAATTTCTTATTCTTTTTTAAACACTCTCTAAGGAATAATTCTATATTATGCTCATCAATCATTATCACATTCTTACCCAAGTCGTCTCTAATTTTTAAACCCAGATGACCTCTTCCCGCTTTTATATTCAAAATATCCGTCCCTCTTAGCCATTTCTTAACTATTTTAAAATCCCTTATCGCTCTTTTCTTTGTCCATTTCACTACGAATAAACTCAATCTTGGCTTAACTAAATTAACAAGATAATTCCTCTCTTTTTTTAAAGATTTTGTCTTTTTTATTCTCTTGAACAAAGATCGCGTTAGTTCTTTAGATTCTTTTTTAGAAAATCCTAGGGCATAATTAAAAAAACTTTTTTGAGCGATTAAAAAGGTTTGGCTCTTTAATTTCTTATCATCAATATCTATTAATTTTTTAAAAGTTCTTAGTAAATTTTTCCCACCGCATCTTGTCTTCATGTTCTGACATCTAATTAAAATATTTCTCCCACCATAATTGAAAAATAACCAAGTTCCAGATTTTAATAGTATGGTCAATCCCATCTTTTTGTAATTTCATTCCATAACCTTTCTTGTCCCAAGAGTAATTTTTATTGCTATAGTGTTCTTTTAATAGATTACTAATAAATTCCGGTTTAAAAAACAAATGTCTTTCTATTCTCCTGCGAGAAAGCACGTTTCTAACAAATTTTTCGTAATCTAAAAGTAGCCATTCCCTAATAGGAACTCCACCGCCTTCTTTAAATTTAGAAAAAAGAAGTTCTTTGGGGATTAATCCCTTCATTGCTTCGCGGAGAATAAATTTTGCCGTTCCGTCTTTGTAGATTTTTAAATCAGTGTAAATTTTCCCCGAGAGATCAAATAATTTCCAGTTGACGAAAGGAGAACAGGCTACCACTGAATTAGCCATTGATAGTCTATCAATTACTTGAAGAGTATGATTTGGAAAAAATGTCCGTATATCTAGATCTAATACCTTATTCATAAACTCTCTCGCTGTCGACATTTTTAGTATTTCCGTTGAATAAGCATGGAGGTTAGTAATCCTAAGTTTTTTTAAAATATTCGGAGAAAAAAATGAATCCGCCGTTTTACTCGTAAAAACCGGCACCAGCGGTCTGCCAAATCGCCAATCATAATTTTTAATCACAAAAAGCAGTTGAGCAATATCATATTTATTCTTTTTTTTAGCTAAAAAACTATCTTTATCAAGTCCTTTTAGATATTCTGAATAATTTTTATTTTCAAGCATTTTACTAAAAAAATGATACCAATAACCACTGAATAATTCTTCAGAGCCATCCCCTTCTAAAAATATATCAGCGCCATGAATTTCTTTTGCAGCTTTACTTATAAAGTAGTAATTTGAATACATTGAAACCGGATTATCTAGGGCTTTTATATTTTCCCCCAACTGTTCTAAATAATCATCTGGTTTAAGTTCGTAGTTAGCATGATCGGTTTTAAAAATCTTGACTATTTGCTTCACTCTGCCTAACTCAATTTTTTTATTTAAAGATTCTTTTGGATATTTAATATAAAAGGTCTTAATTGGCTTATCCGAATATTTTTTCGCTATTGATAATAATATACTTGAATCTATCCCGCCTGATAGCGCAATCGCAGGTGAAGAAAAAAAATCCAATCTATGTCTCACAGAAGATTCTATCTGTTCACGAACTAAACCTGATAATACCCTCACATCAGAAAGGTCATACTCTTCCTTAAAACCCATCTGCCAGTATTTTTTCTCTGATATTTTACTTTCTCTAATAATGACAATTGTCCCTGGATTAACAGAATTAATTCCTGAAAATGCTGTTGTTGGCGAGGGAATTATCCGGTCGAAAAAATAATGACTCAGTGCTTCAAAATTAATTACCCTTCTAAATCCTGGGTAGGCTAATATGCTTTTAATTTCAGAACCAAAAATTATTCCCTTACTGTTGGTGAAATAATATAAGGGTTTTACCCCCAGATGGTCTCTTCCTAATATTAGCTGTTCCTTTTTTTCATCCCAGAGAGCAAAAGCAAAATTACCTTCCAATTCCTGACAAAATTTTATCCCCTCTTTCTCATATAAATGTATGATCACCTCAATATCTGACTCTGAACTAAACTGGCAACCCTCTTTTATAAGTTCCCTTCTTAATTCCTTAGAATTATATATCAATCCATCGCAAGCTAAATAGATATCTTTATTACTATTGGTAAATATTCTGTCTGTTTTAAAAGATTTTTTTTTAATTGATTTATCGCAAAACCCTATACTTAAATTATTCTTTGTATAATAATACTGACCGTCCGGTCCACGATGTTTTATCGCCTCAAGCATACTTTTAGTCCTTATATCGCTGGCCTTGTGGTTTTTGTTATAATAAAAAATTCCGCTAATTCCGCTCATGTTTTTGATTCAACGTCTAAAATGGCTTTAAGGATGGATAAATATTTTTGTCTAAATACAATTTATCTATGCCACTGCAACAATACCTTAATTTACATTTATGGCAATCTTTGTTTGATTTAAGATATTTTTCCCAATTCCTCACTTCTACATTTCCCAACTGCAAATCTTTACTTACTTTTATGATTCTTCTACTCTGTCTTTTCTTTATCATTCTGTTTTTCGCTTTTTGATAGTTACTTAGATAACAGAGAGGAAAACCCCATAAAGTTACTTCTATACTGGGGGTATCTAAAATTTTGATACATTTTTCAATGCTATTTCTAACTTGACTAATGTCTCGAGATAGAGAACTTTCTAATAATTTTTCTGGAGTGTTTTCAATATAAATAGAGCGAAACTCTATTTGAAGAAAATCTTTTCTACTTTTTTCTTTAAACACGGTTTTTAACCGCGAAGCCAGAAGCGGCAACTCTTTTACATTACCTTGATATATCATCACCGTTACAATTACTGGCAAACCGGCTTCCAAGGCCTTAACCAAACCCGAGAATCTTTGCTGCGCAATAAAAGTCTTTTCTGGCAAATCGTTAATTGAGGCAATGAATTTACTTAAACCCTTTTGTCTATCGTTTTTATATTGGCTATAGATTTTGATTAGTTTATTTAAGAAATCTTCTTTATTAAAACTAATAAGATTAGTTATAAAGCGAAACGGCTCGCCTAACCCTTTTAAATATAATAGCATCTTAAAAAAATCGGGATGAAGAGTTGGTTCGCCCCCGCTTAAAATGACGTAGTCAATAGCAGATCTTCTTTTTTTTAAAAAGCTTTTTAAAAAAAGATAATTTCTCTTAAACTCTTCTAATGTCAATTGAGGTCGCTTTGCTTTAATGAAGTCGTACTCTAGACAAAAACTGCAATTATCATTACACCGAGAGGTAATTTTAAAAAGAACAGAATTATGTCTGCCTATATTTTGATTTGATATTCTGTCATCCATAGTATTTTAGCATTTACAATTCTGGTTTTTGTTTTGCCTTGTGCCTAAACAACCCATTTGACAAGCATAATTTTTTGAATAATGACAATCCTGACATTTGTCGCCATAAATGTGTCCGAAATCAAAAAAATACCGTTTATAAAATTTGGTTATATCTCTTAAGTTTTCTTCTTCCCAATTCTTTTCTTTAAAAACGCTAACACAGGGATATAGAGTTTTCCCGTCAGGATTAATTACAATATTTTTGACTGAAAAACATTTTTTATGTAAAAAACACTCCTCTCTTAAAAACTTAAACTGCTTCTTATTAAATAGGCAAATCGGAATTGCCCGGCTTATTCTCACTTTCTGACCATTCCTGTAAATTTTATGGGTCAGATTATAAATTCTATTTCCAAGAATCCTTGATAAGGGGTAAGGGATAGCCGGACTAATTGAAACATAATCTATATTATCCGACCAATCTTGAATTATTTTTAGAAAAACTTTGTCATTTTTTTTATCCGACCTACAATCAACATTATACCGTATTCCTATCTCTGTCTTATTCTCCTTATAAAAACCCATGCTCTTCCCTATCAACCTCCTTCTTTTGATATCAAATACATTATGCATATTAATCAAAACACAATCTGGCGCGTTTTTAGGAAATATTAAACCATTGGTAAAAAAATTGACTTGAATCTTTCTTTTTTTTAAATAAATTACTGCCTCATTAATATATTTCCAAACAGTTGCTTCTCCGCCAAAAAAAGATATTTCATTTTTACCTTCTTTCTGGCATCTATGGATAACCTTTTTAAAAATTTTCCAGCTCATTTCTTTAGGAAATTTCATCTTTAAATTTTTGGCGTAACAAAAATCACAGGAAGAGTTACAAGCATAAGTAGGTATTAAACCGATATTGTTTTTTGAATACAGTTTTGAAAAATTTTTCATATTCAAAGATTGTAATCTTTTATTATCTTATTAATATATTCTGGGCGATACCAATACCTTATCGTATACCAAAAGAAATCCTTATGCCCCATTTCTTCCTCGTTAAAATGCCAAATATATTTGCCTTTACTCTCAGTAATATAGCCATCGATCCTTGATTGCTCTATTTCCTCCCCAAAATCATTTTCAATTCTCTTATTAAAAAGTTTGCGATAGTGATTCTTATCGAGTTTACGATAAAATCCAAATTGGGAAATAATATATTGTCTTTTATAATCTTCTGGGTCTACTAAAAATCCGTAATAAGAAGTATATTTTTTATCTCCCAAAAAATCTTTAATGTAAGTATTAACCTTAGAAGTTATATTGTATCTAATATTTGGAAAAGTCGAGCTGCTTCCTGACCCAATTCCCAGGCATGAGCTTCTATAATTATACACCCCTTCCGTATTTCTATTCATAGCGTTTTGGCTTTTAACTCCTTTTTTGATAAAGCCAAAAAAATTTCCAGAAAAATACATTCTGTAACCATTATTTAAAAAACCATCTTTGAAAATTCTAATCGCTTCATCTATAGATATATCCTTAGGCATATGAGGATTTATCTTTGTTCTTCCGCCAGGAGTAAGCAAGTAACATTCTATAAAATCAGGCGCCAAGCGAAGCGTTTCTTTCATTGTTTTTTCATAACTTTGCTTATTTTCTCCTGGAAGACCCCAAATAAGATCAATGCCTGTAAAATTTACTCCAACATTCTTTATTATTTCAAACGCGGCAAATACATCTTTGGCACCATGAAGGCGACCAGTGTTTTTCAACACATTATCATTAAAACTTTGCGCGCCTAAAGAAATACGGTTAATACCGAGGGTAACCCACTTTTTCAAAGTTGATTCTTTGATTGTTTCCGGAGTGGCTTCGATGTTAATTTGTGTTTTTTTATCAATTTTAAAATATTTAAAGACTGCGCTTATATATTTTTCAATTTGCCGTGAATTTAAGAGCGTAGGTGTACCACCTCCAAAAAAAATATTGTCTAGCGTTGTTCTCGAAAAATCAACTTGATAAGTTTGCATCTCTATACTAAGCGCCTTAATATAATCATCCATCGTTTTTCCGCCAGTAAAAATCTCTGAGTAATATTTACAAAAAGAACAACGGCTGGCGCAAAAGGGAAAATGAACATAAAGCCCATGTAATATTCGCGGATTGGAAAAATTTTTTCTTAAAAAATTTTGAACTGTCTTAAATTTTAGTTCCTTCTTATTCCAAGCCAAAGATGGATATTCCCTACAACAAGCAACCATATTTGTCTTTGTGGCAAAACCATAGAGTTTTTGATAGATTTTTTTAGGAAAATCAAGCATAAATTTTTATTTTAAAAATTTTCTGTTTCCAATATATCCATACATCTATTAAATATTTTTGAGCTATAAAAAAGTCTGGCTAACACCATTCTTTCTCTTTTTGAATTAGAAGAAAACGCCAATTTGCTATTCGATTCCACACATTCCTCTCTGCCTTCAAAATGTTTTTTGACAAGCATGAGTTCTTCAGAAAAATCACACAAGATAGAAGTTCCAAACTTTTTTTTATATAAACCATAATCTAAAGTATCATTCTTCAAGTTCCTAATTATATAAGACCTCTTTTCGTCTTCGGGCGTATTGAATTTATAGTATTTATCTATCGCTAATTTGCCGCCACATATCTTCTTTTCATATTCATCAAAATTCCAAGTATTAATAAACATGACGCGCTTCGGTATTTTCTTTTCCCCATTGGGGAATGTTATATATCCCATGGCCGAAGGACCAATACATATCTTACAATTTAATTTTTGCGGCTCATTCGGTATTAAAAATATCTGCTTATTTTGGAATTTCTCGTTGCCTTTATACAGCCATTCGGTGTCAAATTCGGTGTAGCGATTTGATTTATAATGCGACCTGATTAATATTTTTTTAGCTTTTTTCATTATTGGTTCCAATTTTTTAATGATAAAAAATTCCTTACCGCTTAAGGCGGTTGTTGGAGATTTTACTAATCCATAGAGATGTATAACTTGCGGCTTAAGTTTAATTAAAAATTTTACATCTTTTAACAGACTCTCTTCTGTTTGTTTCGGCAACCCAACGATCATATCGACACCGATAGTTTTTATTCTTGCGTTTTTGCATAAGTAAAAAGCTTTTTTAATGTCTTTTTTTTGACTTTGACTTCTGTTTATCGCCTTTAGCACTTTTGTGTCTAAACTCTGCGCGCCTATCATTATCCTTGAGATAGCGTTTAGTCCATGTTTTTTTAAGAACAATATTTTGTTTAAGGTATCAAGAGATTCAGGAGTAGTTTCTATATTAACCTGCTCTAAATAATTAAGCGGAAAGTGTTTGATAATTTCGTCGAAAATTTTATTCAAATCGAAAAGAGTAGGTGTCCCGCCACCGAAATAAATTGATTTTAACTTGATTTTTTCTTTAGGTATATTAATTTTTCTCGCCCATATTTTTATCTCTTGAATAATCAAGTCTGTGTATTTTTTGTATAGACTCGCCCGAACAACTGGCTTCGAATAATAACGACAAAAAGTACACCGGGTCTTACAGAAGGGAAGGTGTATATAAATATAAAAATTAGAATCGCTAGAAAAACGATAATTAAAAGTTTTTCCTCTAAATTTATCCCAAGCAACTACCGGTGGATAAATGTAATCACTAGCGCTCCAATCACTGGAAGTCAATTCAGTAATTTCTTCTAATAAATTGTAATCGACTTTTATCATATATGTAATTGTTTAAGGCGATTTAATAGAGGTAAGATAAATTTCCTTAATATTACTTTTTTCCCCTTGATTAATAATTACCCAAGCCATATTAGCTATATCATCAAGATCAAGCGCTCCACGAATCTGCGCCTTGGAAGTTATTTTGCTATTTAAGATGCCTTTGGTAGCCACCATTCCGGTGTAGATGGTGGCTACTTTTATCCCATCATCTTTAAGTTCTTTGTAAATGCTTTCACTAAATCCAGATAATCCAAATTTAGAAGCGCAAAAAACACTTCGATAAGGCGACCCGGTTTTACCCGCAGTAGCATTAATGTTAATAATTTGTCCTGCTCCTTGTTTTTTCATACAAGGTACTACTGTTTTGGTACAATAAATAGCTCCTTTTAAATTTGTATCAATAATAATATTTATTTCTTTATTGCTGGAATCTTCAATCCTATTATTTCCCCACACACCCGCGCAATTAACCAATATGTCAACTCTTTTATACTTCCTTATAACTTTACGAAGCATTATAGCGACCTCTTTCTCTTTTCTAATATCAGCTTTAAATGCGATTGGTTTAAGAATAAAATTTTTTAGGGACTTCTTAATCTTTATTCCGTTTTTGGCAACCAAAATAACGGTGATGCCACCTTGATCAAATTTATGCGCTATAGCCTCGCCAATCCCACTAGAAGCACCGGTAATTATCGCAATTTTTCTCATGTGTAAATAAGTTATTTTTTAAATATCGTGAAAAACTCTCCTGTTTTATCTTTTTTGAATTCTTTAGTTGTCAGCCCGCTTTTTTTTGCTATTTTTATTATATCCTCCATTGATAAACACGAACTTTCAAACCATAAGCCAACTCTATCTTTAAAAATAAACCTCCTTTTTATTGTTCTGGTAATTTTTGAACCAATTAAGCTGGAAACAAAAATAATCTCGCCATTGCTTTTGAGTACTTTTTTTCTAAAAAGGCGAAATAGTTTAATAATATTTCCCTTTGTCTTACCTAAAATACTGTAATCATTTATCAATAATACCACGTCGTACTTTATTTTCGGCGAATACTTAAAAATATCAGTATTAATAATTTTTTTCACACCTCTTTTTTTTAAAACTCTACATATGGTCTTTGACTTTTCTAAAGCGCTTACACAAAAACCATTTTTTAGAAGAAACAAACTTATCCTTCCGGCGCCCGCCCCCACATCTAAAACACTATTACCTTTCCTTAAATAAGACAAAGCTTCCTTTTCTAAATCGCTCACTTTATCAAATAAAGTTGTTGCTTTGTATCTTTTCTTAAAACCGCCGTTCATTTGAAAGATAAAAACAGCATTTTTATCTCTATAACCTGATTCAATAATTGAGTCGTAAACCAACTGATGTTCTTCAGTCATACATTGTAAGAAATACTCGCGTTGTTTACAGTTCCTTAGGATAAAAATAATTGATTAGTTTTTCCATTGGAGTAAGGTTATCAATTCCTTTATGCGGCTTAACGGTATTGTAGTAATTAACGAATCTGATTAACTCTTGTTTTCGGTGGACTCGGCTTTTAAATCTGGTCTTCCGACACCACATCTCCATTAATGTCCTAATCACCCTTTCCGCTTTGCCATTGGTTCTTGGGGTTTTAACTCTGGTAAATCTCTGTTCAATCTTGTTTTCTCGGCATAATTTCATAAAAGCGTGTTCTTTAGAATTACCTTTGTATTCGGTGCCGTTGTCAGTATACCATGTTTCAATTGTATAGGGACATTCTTCTATGACTTGTTTAAGGAAATTGGCCGCCGAATATTGGGTTTTATCAGGTAGAATAGCCGCGTATAGTTCTCGGGAGAAGTCGTCAATAGCCACAAACAGATGTTCTGGCTTGTTAAAGGGAGTTTCTCCTTTAAGTAAGGGTAAACGAGTTTGGTCCGAATGAAGCATTTCTCCTGGATAATCCTTGTTGTATCGCTTGGCCTGGGCTTTCAATTTCTTCTCTAATTCGGCCTCAACTTTGGATAGTCGTTTTAAGCCGTATTCTAAACACCGAAATCTCTTGTTAACGCTTTTATGGACGCTAAAATCCTTTTGCCGGCCTCTTTCCAGCGCGCGATAGATAGTTGGTCTTGAGACGCTGTATTGCCGGCAGAGGTCGCAGATTCTTACTCCCTTGTTGAAATACTTGTCAAAGATTTCCCGACGTTGAATAGGTGTCAGGCGAGCCCTTTTATGTATTGTCATAGTGTTTACACTTTATCCCGAAAGGATTAAAAGTGTAAACAACGCTGGGGATTCTTACACATACATATACATCATAAATTAATTTCAATAATAAAAAAGGGGCTTTAGCAGCCCCCTTTTTGAGATTCTTAATATGTATATATGCCCGTTTCTTAATCAGCCATTCACCTTTGATTTTAACAATATTAAAGGCGAAGTAAACCGTGCCGCCCCGTAGGAGACGCGGGTAAAATGCGGTGACCCTCACATTAGCAGCGAAATCGGTGGTGCCACCTATATTTATCTTCTCGAATTTTACAGGGCCAACTTGAGATAATTTCAAGGGCAAAAGTCAAGCAAGTCTCTTTTAATAAAGGCTGGCTAATAACGGAACAATTACCCGAAGATGGGTACTTTTTTTCTGCGCCAGTATCTGCCAAGAAACAAAGAAAAGTTTTTTTGATCTCTTTTTAGAATATAGAAAAAATTTCCCCAAAAAACCAACCAGAAAATTATCTTTAATAGAATTTTTTTACCAACGCGCGAATTTTACCCTTTCTCTATTCTTGGCTAGATTGGATATATTGATAACAAGACTGGAAAAAACATAAAAAGAATAGAAAAAAATATTCCTGATATACAATTTAAAAAACTCGTGCCCTATTTCAATAAATCAATTAAAATTTTACATGAACAATTCTCGCGCGAAAAAATGATTTGGGGCCATGGTCATTTTAAACCTCATGAAATCTATTACTCGCCTCAAAAAGACAACTATTATCTTATTGATTTTGGTCACACCACAATGTACCCAGAAAGCTATGAACTGAGTTATATCGTTTGGTCTGATTGGTTAATGTCTGCCGATTGGAATCTACCCTGCAAAAAATGGAGAAAGGGAGTGTATGGTTGGATAAAGCAATTCAAACAAAAAGAAAAAGAATTAAAAATGAAAAATATAGAAACTGCGGTTCGAGCCGGCCTAATCGAAATGACTATTCGAGCAATTCTGATCGATGTTGCTTATGTTTCAAAAAACAAAAAAGAGGTAACAAAAAGATTATCCCTTCTTTATAAACTTCTAAATGAACTTATAAAAAGTTTTGGTTAGGTTTTATTTTTAGTTATCGGGACAAACTAGATACTCCACACTTTGACGCAACAGCTCGCATTTATCTAATCCCCCCAGATAACCTGCATAGTCAAGACACCCTTCTTTGTTTTCTAAGGAGGGAATATAGTTACAAACCTCTAAAGCAAGCTCTTCCCCGCCAAGGCGAAAGGCCGTTGCTATTTGCATCCTCATTTGAAACTCCAAAATATATTCATTGTTTGACCAATCTTTTTCAACAACCATGTCCTCAATAAAAGAAGATGGAGTATTTGTATACTGACTAATAATACGACAAAACTCTCTAGCTTTATCCACCATCTGTTCTTTAGTTTCAAAACCTCTTAATATAAAGTCAGATCCTTGATGCATTTCTATAAAACTATCTGTAGGATTAATCCCAACACATATAGATTCAATAGGCCATAAGGCAAGAATCTCATCTTTTTTACCGATCAACTGGTTGTCATTAATAACACTTTCCAACTCATCTAAGGCAGCTTTTTTATTCTCTTCCCGAATATCCATATTTGTAAAATAGTTCTTGGCCAGGTCGTAGGTATCTTCGTCTTTGGTATATCTGACTTTGCAGATAAAATAGTTGATGATGCTCTTATGCGCGGCGGTGAGTCGGTTTTCGCCGGAGACCGGGTCTATTTCTTCGGTATATTCCAGATTCCCAATCTCTTGAATTAATTCGTCATTGGTCGCGTTTTTCATCTTTTCCAAGCATTGGTTTTTAACGGCCTCCGGAGAAAGGACGTCCGGGACGCGAATTTTAAACCAATAATAAGTTCCGCCGGCCAGCGCCAAAAGCAAAACAACAACTATCACCGATAAATCTTTTCGGTTAAAAGATTGCATATGCCTTTTTAATATTTTTAATAACTTGCATGTGAAGAGTGCGAACCGTGCGAACCATGTGAACCGTGAGAAGCATGAGAACCATGTGAACCATGTGAACCATGAGAAGAGTGCGAACCATGAGAAGAGTGCGA
>Ga0210004_1001555_pt1 | contig 13409 bp, 16 predicted proteins | sample CryGey13umfilter_FD_185450 | JGI IMG/M metagenome (GOLD analysis project Ga0210004, IMG submission 185450) | Groundwater microbial communities from aquifer in Utah, USA - Crystal Geyser 4/8/14 3 um filter (SPAdes) (version 3) | ecosystem: Environmental > Aquatic > Deep subsurface > Groundwater...
TCACCTGATGGCACGCTTCGAACCCTTCATGGGGGAGGAACATCGAGAAAACGGATGCACTCTGCGGGTGATATAACCGGGACCGAGATCATGCGAACGATCAGGGATGAGGCGAGGAATCGTGCCCAGAACATAAAAGTATTGGAGTTTTCTCCCGCAGTGGAACTGATATTGAATGAACATGGTCATTGTGCGGGAGCGGTGCTCTATAACATGGAGACAGAGGAGTACCATATCGTCAAGGCGAAAGCCGTTGTCCTGGCCACGGGCGGTTGTGGAAGATTGCATATCGGGGGATTCCTGACCACCAACCATTACGGCGCCACTGCCGATGGGATTGTCCTGGGTTACAGGATCGGGGTTAAACTTGCCTTCCTGCACACGGTACAGTACCATCCTACAGGGGTGGTATTTCCCGAACAGGCGGAAGGTATCTTGATTACCGAAAAGTTTCGCGGGTCAGGTGCCAATGTCTTGAATATCGAGGGTGAACAGTTTGTCTATGAAAGGGAACCGCGGGATGTGGAATCGGCTTCCTTCATTCGGGAATGCACCAAAGTGGGAAAGGGGATTCCCGCGCCAACGGGAAAGGTTGGCGTCTGGCTGGATTCCCCGATGATAGACCTTCTGTCCGGTGAAGGAACAGTATTAAGGGAATTCCCCGGCAAATACATACTCTTCAAGAGATACGATATTGACATTACTAAAGAGCCGATGCTCGTCTATCCAACCCTCCACTATCAAAATGGGGGGTTGGAATACAAGGCAACATGTGAAACCACTGTCCCCGGATTCTTCTGCGCGGGAGAGGTGACAGGAGGGGTCCATGGAGAGAACCGCCTCATGGGCAATTCTCTTCTCGATGTCCTGGTTTTCGGGAGGATCGCCGGGAGAAGCGCCGCTATCTATGCAAAGGAAAAAGCAAGGGAGGGGAGGTTGACCCTGGATCATGTAAGGGCATACCACAGGGAACTGGAGGATGCTGGCATCATCACCGAGAGGATCTCGCCCATGCTCCTTCCCGATTACGGCAGCCCGGAGGTGAAGAAGAGACGATGGACATCCCATTACCAGGGAACGCTCCTCTAACCTTAAGATTTCTCGCTTCGCTCGAAATGACAGCCGTTATCTATGAAAACTGAAGAGCAAAAGAAAAATAAAATGGACCGCCGCCGTCCTATAATCTTCAGCCTGATTAAGGGTCTTTCCGCTGATAAAGTCCTGGGACGTAAATTGGGCTTTGGATTGATCGCTATCCTCGTCATTGGCCTGTTTGCCTCCTTCCTGGCATTGTCGAGGAATGTCGGCGGTGGAGATATTAAATATACGGCAAAGGGCTCCCCCGGCGCTGTAACCTTCAGCCATCTTTCCCACATAAAGGGCAAAAAGGCAAAGTATCAGTGTGAAGACTGTCATGAGAATCCTTTCAACACGGAAGCTCACTCCGGATTTATTATCCGGTTGTTTAAGGACTCAGACAGGGTGGTGAGGATAGGCAGAGAGGCTCATCATGTCTTTATGGCGCCTGCCGGCATGGATGGGGGGGCAGGTAAAATAATAGAAGTGGAAAGGGCGGAGAGACTCTGTGCCACCGGTGAATGCCATAACGGCAGGGAATCTTTCAGCAAACTTGAATGTCTTGCGTGTCACAAGAGGCGATAGTTGGGAAAGAAGACGAAAAAATGGGGGATGGTGATAGACCAGCGTAAATGCGTGGGCTGCCATACCTGCATCATAGCCTGTAAGAGTGAAAATAATGTCCCCCTCGGCTACTGGCGTTCGTGGATGAAAGGTATCCAGAAGGGGTCGTATCCGAATGTGAAGAACTTCTTTTTGAGGAGGCTTTGCAACCATTGCGATAATCCGCCCTGCGTAGATGTGTGTCCTGTTCAGGCAACCGTCAAGAGAGCCGATGGTTTGGTCACGATGTACTACGGCAAATGTATCGGCTGCGGGATGTGTATTGCGGCCTGTCCCTACGATGCAAGATTCTTCAATCCCGTCAGGCGCACAGCAGATAAATGCAGCTTCTGCGCCCACAGGATAGACGCAGGTCTGCTCCCTGCATGTGTAACATCCTGCATCGGCAGAGCCATTACCTTTGGCGACTTAAACGACAGGGGAAGTGAGGTATCAAAGTTAATTGCCGCAAACGCCACCGTGGTAATCAAGCCGGAACTGGGAACCCTTCCCAAGGTTTTCTACATCGCCTCGGATAGGGACTTACTGGGGCGGATAAAGCTCTCCGAAAGCTACCCTGAGGCAATCGAGGAATACGAGAAGACGATCACCGGTAAGCTTTCGGATTACTGGAAGAGATAAAAGATTAAGGTAGATAGGCTGAAGGCTGAAGTGTTCTAACAGCCTTCAGCCTTCAGCCTAATATTAAAAGAGGTTACCTTGGACTTGAGTGTTTTATATAATGTTCCCCACGAGATTCCGTGGAAGGTTTACATACCGCTTTACTTTTACTTCACCGGTTTGTCCGCCGGTTCCTTTATCCTCTCCTCCCTCTCCACGGTCTTTGGGATAAAGAAGTACAAACCTCTCGCCCTGCCGGCGGCGATAATATCCTTTGTCCTGCTGTTGGTGGCGCCCGTATGTCTGATACTTGACCTCCAGCAACCCCTGAGATTCTGGCATACACTGGTGCCTTCCTTCTTCAACCCCAAATCAGTTCTCTCCTACGGTTCCTGGTTGCTTACCCTCTACCCCATCGCCAATATGCTTTACATATGGTTCATCTTTGTAAAGGATGACAGGATGATGAAGGTATTGGGGACAATTACCGTGCCCCTGGCCATATTTGTCCATGCCTACACCGGTTTCGCCTTCGCTGTGATCAGGGCCAGGACCTGGTGGCATTCAGCCTTAATGCCGGGATATTTTTTGACCTCCGCAGTTCTGTCGGGTGTTGCCCTCCTGCTGATTGTTGCCTTCGTGATGGATAAGTTCTCGGAGAAGAAACTGAGCGAGGAGGTCTTTTCTGACCTCTACAATATGATGATTGCCATCATCCTCGTTGACCTCTTCTGGCTGATGTCCTTCTGGTTTACTTTACTGCTTTCAAATGCCGATGGATTTGCCTCCATTATTACCGCCCTTCATGAACCCCTGTACGTGTGGGGGGAGATCGTCATGGGGATGCTGGTTCCTCTGTTTCTCCTGATTTTCCCCAGGACCAGGCGAAGCAGGGCATGGGTCAGCCTGAGCGCCATCCTGGTCGTCGTTGGCGTGTTCATTATGAGATATTCTTTAGTGTTTATAGGATTTGCCGTACCTTTAAGTTAAGCGGAGTCATGATAAGGAAAGAAAGATGAAGATAACCAGGCGTGAGTTCATCAGGACAGCGACGATCTTAGGCGGGAGCGCCTATCTCAGCGGATGCCATCTGTTGAAGTCGGAAGAAGTGCCCCTGGATATCATGGGGGCAGCCGCTTCTGATCCTCTCGAAACCACACTGGGGATAGAGAGTATATACAGCGTCTGCCAGATGTGCGAGGGCAACTGCGGGCTCAGGGCAAGGATCAGAGAAGGTGTTCTGGTCAAGCTCGACGGGAATCCCTATCATCCAAATTCCATGGAACCTCATATTTCCTATAGTACAGGCGCCAAAGAGGCCCTCAGATATACCGGTTCCCTTTGCGTAAAGGGTCAGGCGGGCATTCAGACAATATACGACCCGTACCGGATCAAGGCGCCTTTAAAAAGGATAGGCGAGAGGGGATCCGGCAAGTGGAAGACGATAAACTGGGATGAGGCCATTACGGAGATTGCAGAGGGGGGAAACATCTTTGGAGAGGGGAAGGTAGAAGGTCTCAGAGGGATCAGGGATACGGAAGCCCCAATAGATAAAAATACACCGGAGTTGGGTGCCAGGGCAAATCAGTTTGTCTTTTTGAGTGGAAGATTAGAGTTAGGAAGCAGGATATTTATCTCCAGATTTATGAATGCCTACGGTTCCGTAAATGGGGGGATAGATGATACCAGTATCAGAGAGTCAAGCCACCGGATGGGATTCAAATTGACCTTTGATGAACTCCACGATCATTTAAAGCCCGATATACTCAACACAACTTTCCTCGTTCTCTTCGGCTCCTCGCCCCTGGATTCCGGCGTTCCTCTCCAGACCGTCGCCCGGAAGCTGATGAAGGCAAAGGTTGGCGCCGAGGGGGGATCAGAGGCCTTGCAGGAGGCAGGATACGAAGAAAAGTTCAAGGGTAAGTACAAAACTTTCAAATGGGTAGTGGTGGACCCGAGGTTGTCAAATTCTGCTTCCTTAGCTGATCAGTGGATACCCATCAGGCCGGGTACCGATGCCGCACTCGCCCTGGGGATGATGCGATGGCTTATGGAAAATGGGTCCTATAACCGCAGATTCTTAGAGAATACCTCAAAAAAGGCGGCACAGAGGGACGGAGAGGAAAGCTGGACCAATGCCGCCTGTCTCGTCCGTATGGACAATATGGAGTTATTGAAGAGGGGTGGCAAAACTGTCGTCTGGTCGGGGGGAAGGGCGGAGTTGGCCGACAACGCCCTGCATGGCGAATTAGAGGTGGAGGCGAAGGTAAACAATATCCCCTGCAAGTCTGTCTTTCGACTCTTAAAAGAGAGGGTCTATCAGAGGGACATAAAAGAATATGCCCGGATATGTGGTATTGAATCTTCTGTCATAGAGAAATTGGCCGAGGAGTTTGTCTCGTACGGCAAGAGGGCGGTTGCCGATTTCTATGGCGGGGCGGTTCAGCACGCAAATGGCGCCTATACCGCGCGGACGATCATTGCTCTCAACCTCCTTGTGGGAAACATAGATAAAAAGGGGGGGCTCATTGTCGGGGGAGGCGCATGGGGGGAATCTCTCGACACACAGGAGGGCATGTATGCGCTAAAAACCATCGGCGATGGCGTTAAACCCTCCGGGATCAGGATTGACAGGGCCGGGCACAGATATGAAGACACAAGAGAATTCAGGGAAAAGGGATATCCGTCAAAGAGGCCCTGGTTTCCCCTTGTCCCTGACTGGGGAGTCTTCCAAGAGGTAATCCCCGCTATTGCCGAGGGGTACCCCTATCCCATCAAGGCGTTACTGTTGTACCGGGCCAACCCCTCCTACTCGGTCCCCGCAACGAGAGATATCGTCAGCGACACACTCCGAGACACAAAGAAGGTCCCCCTTCTCATCGCGATAGACTCTGAGATCACGGAAACAAATTTTTATGCAGATTACATCCTGCCCGATACAACCTACTTAGAGAGATGGGATATCTGTAGCGTACCGCCGGTCGTTGCTACCAGGACGATAGGGATAAGGCAGCCTGTCGTGGGGAATATTGACCAAAAGACAGGCGGGTACAAACCGGTTATCCCGACCACCATGACGATGGAGGATATCCTGATCAGAATAGCAGGGAAGTTGGGGCTTCCCGGCTTCGGGAATAATGCCTTCGGCAGCGGGCAACCGTTAAATACGGCCTGGGACTTTTATAAAAGGGCTATTGCCGGGATGGTCGGAGGGGAGGCGGGACAGGAGGTACCGGGGCTTATGGAAGGTGAGAAGATACAGTATGCCCTTGTTAGGGGGGGAAGGTTTGATGCCTACGATATGGCCTATCAGGGAGACCGTCCACGCCGCGTGTACGGCGGCCTCTGTCGGCTCTATAACGAAGAGCTATCCATGACAAGAGACTCGATGACAGGTAAACCCTACGATGGACTTCCTAAATATGAGCCTATCACGGATAGCGCGGGTAACGAGCTGAGAGAGGATTCTTATCCTTTCCAGTTAGTAACTTATAGATTTGCCTTCCATTCCGAAATGAGGACTGCCGCCAACAGGTGGCTCCTCGAGATACTGCCGGAGAATTACATCCTTATAAACCCTCGTGATGCCCGTCCCCTCGGGATAAAGAACGGCGACAGGGTAAAGATAACATCGCCCAATGCAGCAAAAGGTATAGAGGGGAAGGCCGCGGTAAGGGAAGGTATCAGACCGGGCGTGGTAGGGATCCCCCACGGTTTTGCGAGATGGGGTGTGGGAGCAAAACCGGTAGAGATAGACGGGAAAAATATGGGAAACGATCCCACCAGGGGCGCAGGAATTCCTCTTACCCCGCTGCTCTCGCTTGACCCCTTCCTGAAAAATGTCTGCCTGGAGGACAAGATCGGGGCAAATGCTTCCTTTAACGACACGAGGGTGAAGGTAGTCAAGATTTAAGACGCCCTTGGCTTGGAAGCAGTTAAATACGGCGACCGCCGCACGATTTCTTACCCTCAGCATCCAAAGGAGCGGTCCCGGAGAAGGGAATACATGTATTCCTCTATATCTTCGGGAGTCATCTTGTCCGGAGCAAAGAGGAAATCTTCATGGTTCCTAAGGCATTTATCTTCCTGGTATGAGTCCTTAGATTTTTTTTCTTTAGTCTCCATTTTCTTTAAGAAAAAATACCCGCAATGGCAGATAACAGAGTGTGTTATCGGGGGACATCATACCAATATTGTCATTGACCTGCCGGATATTATTATGTCCCCGAATTACTCAAATATCGGCCGGAATCATTTGCATAAGCGGCTAACACCCAGAGGGACTAATATTCGATTTTGCATATTAGTCAATGTGGAAGTATAGTGGACCCCAAAATTTGGACGGTATGATAAGTTACACTTGGAGACTAAAAACAGGAGGTCCAAGTGGAAAAAATGAGAAAGAGTTATCCGCCATCATTTAAAGCAAAGGTTGCATTAGAGGCGATCAAAGAGCAAAAGACATCGGCTGAGTTGACAAGTCAGTATCAGGTTCATCCGGGGCAGATCAGGAACTGGAAGGCCGCTGCCCAAAAAGGGCTGATAGACCTGTTCAGCGACAAGCGTAAAGGTAAAGAACAGGATAAAGACGGACTTATTTCCGAGCTGTACCGCCAGATTGGTCAGCAGAAGGTTGACCTGGACTGGCTTAAAAAAAAATCTGGACTTACCCCATAGGGATAAGGTATCGCTCATTGACAAGACGAATAGAGAGATTTCCATCAGCCACCAGGCGGAGCTTCTGGGCATCTCACGCTCCAGCATCTATTATGAACCAGTGGTCGATGAATATGATCTGTTGCTTATATGCATGATCGACGAGCAATATACGCGGATGCCATTTTACGGTTCCAGAAAGATGAAAGCCATCCTGAACAAGAATGGTCATCCGGTCAACAGGAAGCATGTGCAGAGATTGATGAGGCAAATGGGTCTGGAGGCGATTTATCCGAAGCCTCATCTGAGCAGGCCTGGTGCGAATCATCCGATCTATCCGTATCTGCTTCGAGGACTGATCCTAACGCAACCGGATCAGGTTTGGGCGGCCGACATCACGTACATCCGGCTTCAACGCGGCTGGCTCTACCTGGTGGCCGTCATGGACTGGTTCAGCCGGTATGTCCTCTCTTGGGAGACATCCATTACCTTGGAAACGGACTTCTGTCTTACCGCGCTGGAGAAGGCTTTTCAGTTCAGTTCTCCCGGAATCTTCAATACCGACCAGGGGTCTCAGTTTACCAGCGTTTCCTTCACGGACATGCTCAAAGGAAAGGAGGTCAGCATCAGCATGGACGGTCGGGGCCGGGCGATGGACAACATCTTTACCGAAAGGTTATGGCGTTCTCTCAAGTATGAAGAGGTCTACATCAGGGATTATCAGTGTGTCTCTGAAGGACGACAGGGCATTGATCATTACTTTAACTTCTATAACCACGAGAGGCCTCACCAGTCTCTCAATTATCAGACCCCGGAGGAGGTCTACTTTCAAAGAGCGGCATGAACAGGAAGAGAAAAAAGACGCCATCCCTCTCTTCCGGAATGAATAACTTCAGACCCCAAAGTGTAACTTAAATATCTTAAAAAATTGTCTTGACAAAGGGGTCCACCTTATACAACAAATTCATCCAGCCGACCGGGAATAACGCTTTTTCATTTTCAGTCTTTGGTTTGTGGCCCGGCGGCTGATGACGGCGTTATGAAGCGAGAGGATCAAAAGACGACAAAGGCAGAAAACATTGAAGGCGACTCGATGCGAAAGGGCTTCGAAGGTTGGCAACTCAATTAGAAGGAAGTATGGGATGGCAGGGTTGTCAGGTGAAAAGGTTTTTGAAGCGACAAGAGAAGGCGCAAAGGAGGCTATTTTTAAGGCAATGTGCAGTATTTCTGATATGCCTGGAACAGATACTTATACAAAATAAAGGAGGCCGCTAAAGAGTGGTTCGATACGAACAAGGGAGAGATCATCAAAGCAATAGCAGGGGCAGCAAGATAGCAGCTCGCTCTAGGCGGACCCCCGGGGCTGCATGACCTTGTTAGGTGAAGTGCTCATCTGAGCCCGAAACCGTTGGGTTCGACCGTTAAGGACGAAATACCGGGCAGCGGTTACTTCCGAGCACCCCGTCATTGTGGGCACAAAATGGAGGGCCTATGAGAAATAGAGGTTACGCTCTTCTTGTTTCAATCTTATCGTTCATTCTTGTCTGTTCAGCGCAGGAATTCGGAGGACACAATACTTAATTTTTCAAGATAGTTTGTGGGCTCACATTTGTAAGTGCAATAATATTAGCAAGTTCGCCTAACCATTCAATCAACCCGACCGGAATTACGTCCGGTGCGTTTCAGCCAAGTCCGTGGCCGGCGGGTTATCTCTACCGTTAGGCAAAGAAAGTAGCATAGCGAAAATTCAATTCGAAATTCGAAAAAAGGTGATACATAAATGGCATTATTATCAAAAGGTAGGCTTTCGAAGATGATGTTGGAGGCTCTATTACAACTTCCTTCTGGTACTAAAAACCTAAAGGAGAATATTACATTTCAGTTGGGCCTCATCGGGCAAATGTCTACAACTCGTGACATCAATAACGCATGGGATGAGACGAAAAAGAAAGCAGCTAAACAGTACCCTGATAGATTCATCTTGGACAAAAGGAATGTCCTTCAATGGAAGGATGAGAGTGTTAAAGTGTTGGATGTAAGAATTTCCAGCATAAATTTCAAGAAGCTCAATGAATTAGCAGAAAAAGAGAATTGTACGGTTGATGCTTTGGTCACAAACCTTATTTTTCACTATAAAAAGCATCAAAAAACGCAATAGCGTTATAGAGCATGAGTGGCTAACAAGCAAATCAACCAGACGGGAGAAGCCACGCGGTTTGCGTTAAGCACCTGGGTTTGCGAAAGACCGAGGCCCGCTGGTTATTCGCACCGTTATGCTCGATATGCAAAAAGCAAAGCAAAATCATGAAAACAGAATTGGATAAGAGAAATGCTGGAAGATAAAAAGACCAAATTGTATCTTGATACCTCAATTGCAAGTGCATACTATGATACATCCAAACCTGTAAGACAGTTGGTAACACAGAAATGGTTTGAAAACAAAGCATCGTCATACGATCTGTATACGTCCATCACGGCTATCGAAGAAATTGACGAGATCGAAAATTTCGTAAAAAGACAGAATATCCGAGCCTTAATATTAGATTACGATGTAAAAGTCCTTGAATTATCAGAAGCATCCGTTATTCTGTCAGAAGATTATATGAAAAGCGGAGCTATTCCGAGATCAGAACCAGAAGATGCTTACCATGTGGCTATAGCATCGGTGAACCAGCTTGATGCCTTGGCATCATGGAATTTCAGGCATATAGTGAGTGTGAATCCAATAAGAAAAATTCATGAAATCAACATGAAACATGGCTATGGGATAATCGAGATTGGATCATTGGAATTGTTCGGAGGTGCTGAATATGGAAACCTATAAAAATAGTTACACTGAAAATGAAGATCATGCATTGTGGGAATTGCATGAGATAAGGCACAGACTTCATAAAAGAAGGAAAAATAAAACAATAGATGAGATTAACAAGGAAGCGCTAAAAAGGTACGCTGAATGGAGAAAAGAAAGAGAGGAAACAGGTTCTAATGAAAAATTGGCATAACGAAACGTTCAAGCGGAAATCTGGACTGCCGGATTATTTGATATTCAGGGAATACAACAAAATAATCCGGCAGGATGAATGTCTGTGCCTTAAATCCAGATTCCGCTTAACTCAGTGTTGGGCGTCACGTACTGATTGTATAAAAGAGGAGGAGCAACGATATGAATAAGTTTTTTGTGTTAATTATTGTACTGGGTCTTGTAGCTATGAATGGATGCAGCAAAAGTGATGAAGGTACTGGTGAACCTGGAGGAAAAAATAAGGCAGTTTCCAATGAAGCAATACAGACTGCTTCTGAAGGTAAGACTGAAGCAAACTCCGAACCCAGACTCCTGGCTGGGGAAACTGGATTGTCCCCTCGCTGGGGAAGTGGGTGGCTCGATCTTCCGACCGTTACGGACTTTGCAGCAGGTGACGTACTCCAGCTTCGAATTGGGGGAACAGCTGCCAAAGTCCTTGTGAGGCTACTTCCCGAAGGAACGTTTCCGGATTCCAGCGTCGGAATCGTAGGCGGTGCGGTCATCGTCCCGGAGAACAGAATTGTCGACATTGTCCTCGACAACGACAGAAAAAACATAATCCAAATCTCGGTGCACGGCGGACCGAATCCTTGGGGTAGATTCCTCCTCGGAGGCGGAAATGGGCCAGCGACACTTGAGTCTGCCACATTAGTTCGATAGACAGTTGACCACCATAAAATGGGGAATCCTGATATGATTGAGATATTCCTATCCATTGCCAGCTTCTCAATCTCTGTGGGGGGCTTGGTTGCAGTTTTTGTTGTTAAAAATGACAAAAAAAAGGAAATTGTGTTTAGTGTAGTCGTTGCCGCGATTATTGTTATAAGCGGGGCAACTCTATACTCATCCTACCAACACGAAAAGTACGTTGATCGCGTACAAGACGAAATTGTCAAGATACTGTCATTGGAAGCACTTACCTTTGACGATCTCTATCAGAATATCTTCCCCCCTGTGTCCCATGAACTTCTCAGGGAAGCTTTGTATGGTGGGATTGAAGAAAGGTTTATCGGATATCGGCCTATGCGTTTGCAAAGTAATGGCAAGATGATGTCGGTTAAGGTGTTCTACGCAAGGTGATAAAACCGTGTGCAGCTTATGGCTGCCCAACAATGCTAATTCAGCCGACGCAAAAAGACGCGCGGCTGATTAGCCCGTTATGTGTAAGAGGACACAATATGAAGTTAATTGAAGAAATAATAGATATCCTTGGCGCACAGAAACCAAATCTAACAAATGCACTTATAAAAACGAAGATTTTGCTTCACAAGTTGGGCAAAAAAGATTTGACTGAATGGGTAAACAACGAGATCAATGGCTATAGTGAAACCGCCGATGTTCCACCCTATCGAACTGTAAGCGCTCAAGTATTAGCAAACTTTGCGAACATGGCATACCAGTATAGCAGACATCCAATCCCTCTTTCGCATTTAGACAAAGAATATAGGGAATCCCTTGAAACAACAAAACTTCGACAATCTCTGAGCGTACTTGAACAGTTTGCAGCAAATGGGGGTGGCAGCATTCAAAGCCCCATACCTTTAGAGGCTAACCACCTCTTAGGTAAAGGGCTCGATCCGAGTTTTCATATTCAACGGGCCTGGTGTGAAATAAGCACAAGTGCAATCACTCAAATATTAACTGAAGTGAGGTCAAGGTTACTGGATTTTGTCTTGGAATTGAGCGGAAAGTTTGATGATGGCTTGACCGACAAAGAGGTCTTGGATATTAGCGCAGACATAGACACCAGGTCGATGTTCAATAATGCAATATTTGGCGACAATACAACGATTTTAGTTGGCAATCACAACAAGCAATCAGTTGAAATCCAGGTCGTCAAGAATGATTTTGAAACTCTTGGTGATTTCCTAAAAGCGCGGAATGTCACAGAAACTGACATACGAGATCTCCATTCAGCATTAGATAAAGACAATGATTCTCCTGATGTTGCCAAAAAAGAATTTGGCCCTGCGGTTCAGGGATGGCTCAAGAATATGCTATCCAAAGCTGTGGATACGTCTTGGCAAATCGAAATCGGTATTGCAGGTTCATTTCTGGCTGATGCTCTTAAGAAATATTATGGGTGGTAGAGCACATAACATTTTAGTGCACCGGACGCTCGTAACCTCGCGCCGGTGACCAAATCGTTAGCCGGACACAAAATAAACCTTGACATTCGGTCTTAATTTAGTATCATAAAAAGGTCGGAGGTGATATGAAATGAATATTTCAACGGATATAAAGCCAGTTACTTACCTTAAGGCAAAAGCGGCCGATTTGCTTAAGCAAATCAACGAAACCCACCGCCCTGTCATCATAACACAAAATGGGGAACCGAGAGCGGTGCTTCAAGATCCTAAAAGCTATGAAAACATGCGTAACGCAATTGGCATGCTAAAGCTTATCTCGCAGGGTGAAGGGGATATAAGGAACGGGAGGGTAAAATCTCAGGAGAATGTTTTCAAAGATATTGAAATCTCGCTGAAAGAGAAGCTTAAATGAGCCTAAAGTATGACATTATTTGGGCTGGTGTTGCGGAAAATGATTTAAAAGTGATTATTGAATATATTGCAACAGACAGTCCCGCCAATGCATTAAAAACATTAAAAAAGATAAAACAAAAAGCTTCCAGTCTTTATACCCTTCCTGAAAGAGGCCGCATAGTACCTGAACTTCAAGATCAAGGCATCCTGTTCTATCGTGAATTGATCGTCCCACCATGGAGAATTATATACAGGATATCAGAGATGAAAGTTTATGTTTTATCTGTTTTGGATGCAAGGCAGAATGTTGAAGATATCCTACTGAAAAGATTGATTTATCATAAGTAATTTAACTGCTAACCAGTCATTCAAGCCGACCGGGGGTATCCTCCGTGGAAAAAAGTCAGGCAGGTGGCCCGGCGGCTTAATTCTGTCGTTAGCCTAAAACAATAATTAAATATGGAGGTCGCATATGGGACGCATAATAGCATCTGTAACCATATCAAATATTGAAGACAAAGAAAAAAAGATACGAATTGATGCTCTGGTTGATACTGGCGCTTCTCATATGATACTACCCGTGGAATGGAAAGAAAGGATAGGTAACCTCGAAGAAATTCGCACTGTTGAATTGGAAACAGCAACTCAAAAAACAGAACAGGGAAGCGTATGTGGTCCAGTCAGATTGCAAATTGAGGGTTTTAAACCTATTTTTACCGAAATTGTATTTATTAAGATGGAGCCAGATCAAGGTGAATATGAACCATTGGTAGGTTATATCCCTTTAGAACAATCACAAGCTGCTGTAGATATGCTGGGACATCGTCTCGTATATGTCAAACGCTTGGATCTAAAATAATATATCGGCTAACGAATAAGGATAGATCGTGAGAGCGAAGCGAACCACGATCTTATCCTGTGGTTGGACAAGCCCGTCGGGGAATTGA
>Ga0210004_1001569_pt1 | contig 13341 bp, 9 predicted proteins | sample CryGey13umfilter_FD_185450 | JGI IMG/M metagenome (GOLD analysis project Ga0210004, IMG submission 185450) | Groundwater microbial communities from aquifer in Utah, USA - Crystal Geyser 4/8/14 3 um filter (SPAdes) (version 3) | ecosystem: Environmental > Aquatic > Deep subsurface > Groundwater...
ATAATTCAAATTTCTAATCCTATATTCATAATTCAAATTTCTAATCCTATATTCATAATTCAAATTTCTAATCCTATATTCATAATTCAAATTTCTAATCAAAAATGTCAATTTTGATAATTGCTGAGAAACCAAGCGTTGCAGAGAGAATTGCAATTTCATTTGGAAATGCATCTAAATTAAGGGATGGAAAGGTATCCTACTTTGAAATAAATTTGAAGGAAAATAAAAGTAATAAGGAAAGTAAAGAAAATAAGGAAAATGTAGAAAAAATTTATGTTTGCTCAGCCGTTGGACATTTGTACAGAGTAGCACAGAAAACCAAGGATTATTCTTACCCTACATTTGATGTAGAATGGCGAGCGACTTATGAAACGGATAAAAATGCTGACTATACAAAGGACTATATAAAAACAATAGAAAATCTGGCAAGCATCGTAAAGAAAGAAAAAAACAACATTTTTATAAATTCCTGTGATTACGATATTGAGGGAGAAATTATTGGATTCAACGCCATAAAATTTGCCTGCAATGTTGATCCATTCAAACAAGATGTAAAACGAATGAAATTTTCAACTTTAACAAAACAATCAATATTAAACGCATATAAAAATTTGGAAAGTACAAACAAAGGAATGGCTTATGCGGGAATGACTCGCCATATTTTGGACTGGTTCTGGGGAATAAATTTATCAAAGGCATTATCGTCTTCTTTATATAAGATACTGCGCAAGTTTCAGGCGATGAGTATTGGAAGAGTTCAGGGACCAACTTTAAAAATTTTAACTGACCGAGAAAGGGATATTAAAAATTTTGTTCCAAAGAAATATTGGGAAATTTACATCCAGTGCAAAAAGAACGAACACGATATGGAAAAATTTTTGGCACAACACAAAGAGGGAAAAATTTTTGATAAAGAAAAAGCATTAAAAATTAAAGAAAAATGCAAAGTTGGAAAAGCTGCGGCAATTGTTAAAGAAGTAAAGAAAAAAAGAAACAAAATTTCCCCACCTCCTGCATTTGATTTGACCGAACTGCAGACAGAAGCTTATGCCAAACTAAAAATAGACCCGAGAAGAACACTTGAACTGGCACAGGACTTATATACATCAGGAATAATTTCTTATCCGAGAACAGCAAGCAACCAGCTTACAGACCCGATTGGATATTACCTTGATATAATTATGAACCTTTCAAATAATTATATCAAGGAATGTAAAATTTTGTTTGAAAAGAACAAAAAGCAAAAAATTTTTCCAAACAACGGAAAGAAGGAAGATCCCGCACATCCGGCAATACATCCGACAGGAGAAGATAAGGACTTGGAAAAATTTAGCGAGGAACATAAAAAGTTGTATGATTTGATTGCTAGAAGGTTTTTAGCGACATTCGGAGATAACGCAATAAGGGAAATTGTTACTGCAAATATAAACAATAACGATGAAATTTTTATCGCAAAAGGTGCAACGACGATAGAATTAGGGTGGATAAAAATTTACAAGTATGCAAAATTTGAAGAAGAGGAATTGCCAGAACTGAAAAAAGATGATAAAATTTTTGTTGAAAAAATAAACATGGATGAAAAGGAAACACAGCCGCCAAAAAGATATAATGTTTCTTCAATTATTGCAGAACTGGAAAGAAAAAATTTGGGAACAAAAGCAACAAGGGCAAATATAGTTGATACATTGTTTAAGAGAAATTATGTTAAGACAAAGGATAAGGCAATTGAAGTAACTCCTTTTGGAATTGCTGTTGTTGATACATTGGAAAAACATTGCAGTGATATTATAGATGAAAATTTGACGAGAAAATTTGAGAAGGATATGGAGAACATACAAAATTTAAAGACAACTCATGATAAAGTTATAGATGAAGCAAAGAAAACACTCATAGAAATTTCCAACAAATTTAAGAAAGAGGAATTTGCAATCGGGAAGGCATTGCTTAATGGAATGAAGGCAGAGGAATATAACAAAAGAAATGAAGAAATTTTATTCAAATGTCTAAAATGCGGGGGGAATATGGCAATAAGGAAAGGACCTTACGGAAATTTTGCTGGATGCAGCAATTATCCAAATTGTAAATGGACGGTAAAACTTCCCCAGGGAAATTTAAAAATTGACAAGGAATGTAATGATTGTGGAGCAAAGAAAATTTTAGTATTTATTAATAAAAAGAAAATGACATTTTGTCCAAATCCTGAATGTGCTGGGAAGAAAAAGTAAATAATTTAATATTTTGAATTTAATTTAATAACTTTTAATCTAACAAAGTGCAACTGAAAATTTTTGACACAACATTGAGGGATGGAGAGCAAACTCCTGGAGTAGCAATAAGAAAGGAAGATAAGACAAAAATTGCACAAGCATTGGATGAATTGAATGTTGATATAATTGAAGCGGGATTTCCATCTGCATCAGAAGGAGAGTTAAATACGGTAAAAGAAATTTCAAAAAATATTCCTGAAAAAATTTGTGGGTTATCAAGATGTACTAAAAAGGATATTGATGCTTGCATAGAAGCAAATGTTTATTTAATTCATATTTTCATAGCAACATCCCCGATCCACATGAAATACAAATTAAATATGGATGAAGAGCAGGTTTTAAAAGCAATTGAAGATAGTATTCAATACTGCAAGGAGCATGGCTTTAAGGTTCATTTTAGTTTAGAAGATGCAACAAGGACGGAGGAAAAATTTATGCTGCGGGTTTGCAAACTTGCGGACTCTATGAATATTACATATATAAACATCCCCGATACGGTGGGAGTTTGTACACCGGAAAGGATGAAGAAAATTATAAGTTCAATCAAAAAAGAAATTTCAACACCATTGGCAGTTCATTGCCATAATGATTTTGGTTTGGCTGTCGCCAAATACATTGGCGGCGATAGACGCAGGAGCAATTTTGCCGCATGTTACTGTAAATGGACTGGGGGAAAGATCAGGAAATGCTGATTTAGAGCAAGTGATTATGGGGGCAAAAATTTTGCATGATATTGAAAGTAATATAAAAATAGAAAAAATTTATGAAACCAGCAAGTTAATTGAACATTTATACGGCATAAAAATTCCTCCGAATTTTCCATTTGTTGGGGATAATGCCTTTGCGCACGAGGCAGGGATTCATGTTGACGGTGTTCTAAAAAAAGTTGAGAACTATGAACCAATAAAACCGGAAATGGTCGGGGCAAAGAGAAGGATTGTTTTAGGAAAACTTATAGGAGCACATGCGGTTGAAAGTAAATTGCAGGAATTCAAATATAATTTTTCAAAGGAACAAATTTTAGAAATAACTAAAAGAGTTAAGGATTTGGGAGACAAAGGAAAGAAGGTTACAGAGCAAGATTTGTTGGCAATTGCGGATGATCTATTGGGAAGAAAAAGAAGTGAAAAGATCAAACTTGTTGATTTACGGGTCTATGATGATTATGGAAAAAAGCCATTTGCGTTTGTAAAATTACAAATTGATGATAAAGAAAAAATTTCAACGAGCGAATGTGTAGGTGTTGTTGACTCTGCTCTAAATGCAATAAGAAATGTTGAATATAAAAATATTAAAAACATAAAACTTGAAGAATATCATTTGGATGCGATCAGTGGTGGAAGTGATGCCCTTGCGGAAGTGACAATAAGAGTTGGTGATAGGAAGAGAAGCATCGTTGCAAAAGGAGTTCATGAAGATATAGTAATGGCGAGTGTTGTGGCTTTTATTAACGGATTGAATATTATAATAGAATAAAACATTTGGAAATTTCAAATTATTTTTTCTTTGGTTGTTCATTTGGAAATTTCAAATTATTTTTTCTTTGGTTGTTCATTTGGAAATTTCAAATTATTTTTTCTTTGGTTGTTCATTATAAAATTTTAAAAAATGCAGGAAAATTCAGAAGAAGAAAAGGAAAAGTTGCACGATCTGGTGAAAATTGGTCTGTGGATAGACACTTATGATGATATTTTTTCTGATTTTGACCCTCGCCCCTATTCTAAGAGAAGATTGTCAGATGACTTTTTATATGAATTGAAAAAGGCGGTAAAATTTAAGCCCTCTGGAGAGGTAGAATTAAAAATTTTGGTCCCAAAAGGCAAAAGAAATTTCACGAACGAAAAGGCAATAAAGGAAAGAATAACCGAGTTCTTTGATGTAACTTTTAGTCATACGAAAAAGGAAATAGATAAAATTTTTAAGGACGGATTAAAATTTGTAAGTATAGGGATATTTTTAATGTTCATTGCCTCATATTTGCTTTTAGAACATCCTCAACAAAATTTTATTGTAAATTTTTTCATTTTTCTTTTAGAGCCTGCCTCATGGTTTTCATTTTGGGAGGGCCTAAGGCAAATCGTATTTGAGACAAAAGATAAAAAGAAAGAATTAGAATTTTACAGTAAAATGTCAAATGCAGAAATAGAATTTCTGGAATATTAATAAATTTTTGAAATAAAAATTTCTAATATTTGTGGAGAAAAATAGAAATAAAAAATAAATAAAAAAATAATAACACCAATAAGGGCAAATAAATAAAAATAACAACAAAAACAATAAACAACAAAATTTACTCATAAACACTCTTTGTTGTTTCAATCGTCAATCCGATTAAATCGTCCGCCTTTGTAATAAAATAAATTTTCCCGAACTTTTGAAGTTCTTCAACAGCTGGATTTTCCTTTGCCTGTCCCTTGTTATAAGCATTACACATTATAACCAGAAAATTTTTCTTTGCTGCATCTTTCAGATATTCAATTTCGTTCCAAAAATTTTGTATCTGGGCGTCTGTAAGAACTATAATAAGTGAATTTTTTCTTTCTGAAATTTCTTTTATCGCCTTTCCGGGAATACATGTATAAAGTCCGTAATGATAAATCAGGGTGTTTTCTATCTTTTCAACATCATCTGTCCAGTCCTGCTGAATGAACAACGGCTTGTTATCTTTTCCGCTGAAATTTATTACCGCAACCTTTGCACCTTTGTCAATTGCATATCTGTATGCTTTAAATGCGGCAAGACACGCAAAAAATGTCTTCGTTCCTCTTATATGCTCGCCCATAGAATACGAAGAATCAATAACAATGAGTAAATCAGGAACCTTCTTTTCTTTAGGGGTTATTTTTCCTTCCTCATATTGTCTTTTAAATGTAGTCAGTCCGGGAATTAAATAATTTGACAGCGATAAAGAGTAAATAAGATCCATTTCGCTTATCGGATCTTCCAATCTCCATTTTGTCGGAGATATAGCATATTCTGTTTTGTCATATTTCTCAATATGTTCAATTTCTATTCCGTACGCCTGATCTCTGTACCATTTTTTAATTGCCTCGCTATCCTCGGTTGTAATTCCTATTGCCTTGAGAACTTCCTTGTATTCTTTAATATCATTCTTCTCTGCAATTTTTTGTAATGATGTATTGTCTTTTTTTTGCTGAAGCTCTTCTAATGACCGGTAAAAATAATAGTCATAAATTTCGAAATTTTCTGTTTGTCCTTCTTTTCCTTTGGTTTTATCTTCATTTTTTCCGCCTTTGCCTTTTTTTTCATTTTCTTTCTCTTTCTCTTTCGCACCATTTGCTTTGCCGATTTTTGATGAAAGTTCTTTAAGAAATAACTGGATGATGCCTTTCTTATTTTCCTCCTTGTTCTTTACCTCTTTCTTACTTGCCTCTTCCTCTAAAAATTTCGCTATATAATAAGTCGTGTGATAACAATAAGTAGTCCATAAATTTCTTCTGGAAAAATTTTTCATCTCGCCGAGCAAATCACATGCCTCCTTTATCTCTTCTGGAAATGAAAATTTAAACTTATAATTCCATAAATTTCCCAATGTCTGAATAAGAATAAGATAAATTTTTGGAACGCCTTTGTTTACATATTCATTTTGAATCTTTTGAAGTTTCAGTTCGTGATAAAAAAAATGTCTGGTTCTTTCTTGTTTACTTTTTGCCTTTTCATATCTGAAATTTTCAGCAACCAAATCAGTGAAGAAATTTACGGCTAAATTTATTTCCTTAACATCAATTTCATCCGAATTATGGTATTTTTGCAGCGCTTTTCTTGCAGATAATATTAACTCTCCGACTGTTTCCATCGTTCCCGGGCAAAAAATATAATGGCAGATTTCGTGTTCAAAAAAATTTTCCATAAAAATTTGCCTGTTTTCGTAGTCGGATGGCAAATCAGCAATGTTGAATCCGATTTTGTAATTCTCTATGAAAACCCTGCGGACCTCCCCATAAGTTATTACTGGTTCAGGAATCATGGGATAATACCATTTCTTTCTTAAATTTTTCCATATATTTTTTATTTCCGAATTTATGTTTAAAGTTTCCATATCTTATCATTATCCGCATTTAATATTTTCGTATTTTATCCTTCCCTGACAATTTTATCAATTAAAGCAAATGCATCAGGTAAATTTACATTGTTGTCGTTATCCAAATCACAATATGACAAATAACTTAAATTTTTCTCTCTGTTTAAATATTCAAGCATTTCAACCAAATCAAAGATGCTGGTTGCTTTGCCGGTATTCTGACATCCAATTGTATTGGCGTCATTCCATCCACCGGCATTGCCGCAATAATTGTTATCTCCAACACTTGAAAGCCAATCACCTAAATCAAAGTCCAATTGTGTATTTCCGCAGACATAATTGCTGTTTATTGTTGAATTTGACGCATTGGAGAAAATTCCAACTGTATTATTTAAAATTTCGTTTCCCTGAATCGTGTTATTTGTATTTCTCTCAAAGCAACCAATGCCGGGATGGTCGCAGTTAGAAAGCGTGATTCCGTTTTTATTATTTGAAATTTTGTTGTTCAGAATTTCATTGAAATTTGAACCCCATAAAAAATGAATTCCATCATGTCTATTATTATCTGCTGTGTTGTTTGTTAATGTGTTGTTTGAAGAATGCCGTAACATAATTCTCCCACTCCCCATATTTGAATTTGCTGTGTTGTTTGTCAAGGTGTTGTTGTTTGAGGAAGAATCTAAAGAAATTCCAAAAATATTTAAGTTTGCTATGTTATTCGACATTGTATTATTTACGCACAAATATAAATAGATTCTTCCTTCATAATTTGAATTTACTGTGTTGTTTAATATTCTGCTATTTGTTGTATGGACAAGCAAAATTCCGTGGGAATTTCTGGTTAAATTTAAATTTTTAAGAGTTATGTTATCGCAGGAAATTAAAGCAACAAATTCATCATCGCTTGATTCGTTAATTTCTGATTTTGCACAATCTTTTAAATAATAAATTGGTTTGTTATTAACTATATTTGATTTGTCTATGTCTTGATAATAATGAGAAATTTCTGACTCGTAAATGTTAAAATTGAATCTGTTGTTAGCAAAGGTATTATTTCTTAAAATGTTGTTTATGGACTGCTCTAAATAAATTCCAAAAATGTTTGAATTTGCGGTATTGTTTGTTAATGTGTTGTTTGAAGAATCACTTTCTAAATTAATTCCCATCCAATTGTTTGAATTTGCGGTATTATTTACCAAAGCATTATTTGAAGAATGTTCTAAAGAAATTCCTCCATAATTCCCACCATTATTGTTTGTTGTGTTGCTGGTTATGGTGTTGTTTGAGAAAGAATATAAATAAATTCCATAAATTCCATAACTAACATTATTATTTGTTGTGTTGTTTGTTAATGTGTTGTTTGAGAAAGAATATAAATAAATTCCCCCATAAAATTGAGTGATTACACAGTTTTTTATAGTGTTGTTCTGCTTGTCCCTCGTATGGATTGCATAATTAGCGAAATAGTAAGGATATCCTTTAATCACATTTCCCTGACAGTCAAATGTTTTATTTGTGAAATTTTCAGGATCATCAATACATGTTCCCTGTATATCAGTTATACTTTTATTTAACTTTGCTGTGCAGCTACAATTTGCATTATCATTTAAAGCATTTGTGCAATCGCTGCAAGAATCACATTCACATACTCCTCCTCCTAAATTACTATAAGCAAACACATTCCCGCTTGCTAAAAAAACCAAAACGACAGCAAATAGTCCGGCCAAAACAAAATTTAAAACATTTCCATTTCCGAAATTTTCATTCCCTCTTTTGGTTGTCATAACTTTGTTTTTTGTTTTCATCTTCCATTACCTGATTAATCAGACCTTTAAATTTAAACATTTATTATGTATTTTAATTTATTTGTCCATTTATTAATTAATATAATCTTCACAAAAAATAATTCAAAATAATTTCAAACATTTCAAACATTTCAAACATTTCAAACATTTCAAATGGAATTTTCGGAAAAAATTTTAAAACAGGCAGAGGAAATAAACAGCAGAATGGTCTTTAATTTAGATGTTGAAAAAGGTATCTCCATTTTAGATGAAATTTGCCCATATATTGCCGCCTGTAAGATAAATCGCACGCTTACAGACATGAGCGGCATGAATTTTGTTAAAAATTTAAGAAAAAAATATCCTGATTTGGTTTTTATTGCGGACTTTAAAATTGCAGACATTCCTCATACAAATGAGGTACTCTCAAAAAACGCCGGACAGGCAGGATTTGATGCCGTAACGGTGCAGGCATTTGTCGGAAGCGATGCTATAATAGCAGTCCAAAGAAATATAGATGTCGTTCTTGTTGTGGCAATGTCCCACGAAGGAGCAAAGGAATTTATAAGCGAGAATGTCAGGCAATTTTGCAACCTTGCCTTAAATTTAAATATTGATGCTGTTGTTGCTCCTGCGACGAGAACCGAAGAGATAAAAACAGTAAGGGAAATTTTAGAAAACAAAGCAATTATACTCTCTCCTGGTGTTGGGGTGCAGGGAGGAAATTTTGGGGATGCAGTAAAAAACGGAGCGGACTTTGAAATGGTCGGAAGGACAATTTACGATGCAAAAAATCCAAAAGAAACTGCAAAGGAAATTTATGAAAAATTACCTTTTAAAAAATAAAAAAGAAAAAAAAGAAATAGTAAAAGGACTAAAAATATAAAATTTTCATCTGAATTTTCAACTCTGTCAAGGCAATTAAATTTTATTTTTTCTTAAACATCTTTCTTAATTCAGCTCCGACCTTTTCAATTTGTATGTCTGCCTCTTCCTTTCGCATCCGGTTTAAATTTTTCATTCCTCCTTTGCATTCATTTACCCATTCATCTGCAAATTTTCCGCTCTGAATTTCTCCCAAAATTTCCTTCATTGTATTCTTTGTGTGTTCATTAATAATCCTCTTTCCTCTTGTTCTTCCGCCATATTCTGCTGTATTTGAGACCTTATCCCACATATTCTCAATTCCACCTTCCTGAATTAAGTCAACTATAAGCTTTAATTCATGACATGTTTCAAAGTATGCAATTTCCGGCTGGTAACCTGCTTTAACAAGTGTCTCAAATGATGCCTTTATCAGTTCTGTTGTTCCTCCGCATAAATCAGCCTGCTCTCCAAACAGATCTGTTTCTGTTTCTTCCTGAAATGTTGTTTCTATAACTCCTGCTCTTGTTGCTCCTATTGCCTTTGCAAATGCCAGGGCCTTGTCTTTTGCCTTTCTGCTGGCATTTTGATAGACTGCTATCAATGCGGGTGTTCCAAAGCCCTCAGTGTATGTTTTTCTAACCCCTGCACCGGGTGACTTCGGAGCAACCATTATCACATCAACATTAACTGGGGGGACAATTTTCTTAAAATGAATATTAAATCCGTGTGAAAACATCAGCGTTTTACCTTTCTTCATATATGGCTTTATTGACTTTTCATATACCTCTGCTTGTGTTTCGTCAGGAATTAAAATATGAATGATGTTGCCTTTTTTTGTTGCTTCTTCTATTGAAACCGGATTAAATCCGTCTGCAACCGCCTGATTGTATGTCCTGCTGTTATTTGTCCGCAATCCTACAACAACATCTATTCCTGATTCCTTTGCATTTAATGCCTGTGCCCTTCCCTGAATTCCGTAGCCAATAACTGATATAGTCTTTCCTTTAAACACACTCATATTTGCATCCTCATCATAATATATTTTTGCCATTTTTATACACTTTTAATTATATATTTAACTATATACTTTTAATTATTCTGATTTTATTTTAAATTTTAACAAAATAAATTAGGTTTTCATAACAAAATTTATAACATTTTTTGTTTATAGTAAGTTTGTCATTTCAAAAATTTTACTAATATTATGTGCCAAATAAAGAGGAACATAAATTTATAGAAATTTAATTAAAAATGTAACTATTCAAAGAGTACAAAAATTTACCCGCGATTTTCAAAACGCAAAGTTTTGAAAATATGAGAGCGAAGCGAACTTATTTTAAAATCTCAAAGATTTTAAAATATCCGAACGAAGTGAGGTTATTTTCAAATTCGCGGAGAATTTGAAAAGACACGAACGAAGTGAGCGTATTTTCAAAACGCACAGTTTTGAAAATATACTGAAAATCTTTGAGATTTTCAATCTTTAAAAATCTTTGAGATTTTAAAATACTAAAACCATTGGTTTCAATCTTTAAAAAATCTTGGGATTTTTTAAATACTGAAAACTGCAAGTTTTCAATCTTAAAAATCTACAAGATTTTAAAATACTAAAAATCTACAAGATTTTCAATCTTAAAAATCTACGGAATTTTTTAAATGAGAGCGAAGCGAACTTATTTTCAAAACGCAAAGTTTTGAAAATACACGATTTTTAAAATCATAAAGATTTCAAAAAGACACGAACGAAGTGAGTGGAACAAAATGGGCGTAAAATTTCAACAAATACAAAAAAAATCAAAAAATTTACCCTTAATTTTTTAGGTGGCTGAATAGTTACAACATAAATTTAATATCTATGAATAGTCACTCGAAATTTCGTATAATAAGCAAATTTTGATAAATTTTTATATGGACAAAACAAATAAGAATAAAGTAGATATTAAGATTAAGAATAATGCAGACAATACTGTTGATGAATTTGTAAAGGATAAATTTAGAGAAGCAGAAGGTAAGAATAATTTCGAAGAGAGTATGCCTGATGACAAAATAAAGTCGCTGGCAGAGAAATTTATCTCCCAGAAGAAGGATGCTATTTTAGATGTTGCAAAAGACTATCCAAAAAAAAAGTCCCTGCTCGTTGATTACTCTGAATTGGTTAAATTTAATGCTGAACTATGCGATGAACTGATTGACTTCCCGGATAAAGTAATAAAAATTTTTGACGGTGTAGTTAATGCACAAAACATCCCAGTAAATTTTGGGGGAGAAGTCCGGTTCCATGTCAGGTTTGCATTACCAAAGGGCTTTACCGTGAAGATAAGAGATGTAACAAGCGAATATATAGATAAATTTTTTGGCACGGATGGGGTTATTACAAGAGTAAGTGATGTTCTTCCGAAGGTTTATATCGGTGTTTTCCAGTGTCCAATATGCGGGTGGAAAAAAGAAATTGAGCAGGAAAAAACCCGCAAGTTAATTGTGCCTTCTGTATGTGGCGACTGCAAAAAAGCAGTCAGATTTAAATTGCTGCCGGAAGAAAGTAAATTTATAGATATTCAGCGACTGGAAATTCAGGAGCCGTTAGAGCTGCTTAGAGGGGGTGAAGAGGCCAGAAAGATAGAAATCTGGCTGACGGATGATTTAACCGGAAAGGTCCTGCCCGGAAATATAATAAATGTGGCAGGAGTGATGAAATTAATTCCTCCAAAAGATATAAATGATGCTGTTTACAGGAAATTTATTGATGCAAATAATGTTAATGTCGTTGATAGGGAATTTACCGAGGTTGATTTATCTGAAGATGATATTAAAAAAATAAAGGAATTTGCAAAGTCTCCGGATATTGCCAGAAAATTTATTGACTCCATCAGCCCGACGATATACGGATACAGGGAAATAAAAGAGGCGCTCGCATTGCAGTTATTCGGGGGGAGCAGATTTGAACTTCCTGATAAAACAAAAACAAGAGGAGAAACACATTTGCTGTTAATTGGCGACCCTGGTGTTGCAAAGTCAAAACTGTTAATCGGAGTAAGTAATATTGCGCCAAAGAGTATATATGTCAGCGGGAAGGGTACATCGGCAGCTGGGCTTACGGCGACTGCTGAGAAGGATGAATTTGCAGAAGGTGCATGGGTGCTGAAAGCAGGGGCGTTGGTGTTAGCATCGGGAGGATTGGCATGTATTGACGAATTTGATAAAATGGAAAGTGAAGACCGTGCAGCAATGCATGAGGCATTGGAACAACAGACAATATCAATAGCCAAGGCAGGTATCGTTGCAAAATTTAAATCCGAGACCTGTGTACTCGCAGCGGCAAATCCCAAATTCGGAAGATTTTCAAGCGAGAAGGCAATTTCGGATCAGTTTGATGTTCCTCCAACACTGTTGAGCAGATTTGATCTGATTTTCCCAATTAGGGATGTGATGGATGCCTCACAGGACCAAGGTGTTGCAAGGTATGTGCTTATGGCATATACTGGAAAGAAAGAAGAACATCTCATTCCACAAATTGATGTTGAGTTTGTAAGAAAATACATCGCTTACGCAAGAAAAAATCTAAACCCTGTATTAGGAGAGGCGTCGCAAAAGAAAATAGAAGAATTTTATCTGAAGTTAAGGCAGGAAAGCAGCGGAGATGTGGTACAAATCACTGCAAGACAGCTTGAGGGATTAATACGACTAAGCTGTGCGAGTGCTAAAATGAGACTGAAAGATGTTGTTGAAAATGAGGATGTTAACAGGGCAATCCGTCTGACAACATATTCAATGAATCTTATTGCAAGAGATAAGACAACCGGAAAAATAGATGTTGATATAATAACGCATGGTCCTAAAGAAAAAAGAGATAAAATAAGAATCATGTCAGATATACTGGAAGGTCTTACAGATAACGGAAAGAAACATTGTATGGTGGAGGACTTCGTTAAGCAGGCAAATGAGCGGGGAATTAACGAAAAAGATGCAAAAAATTTTATAGAAAATGCGAAAAAAGAAGGACGAATATTTGAGCCAAAGAACGGACAGATAGGAATGATTGCATAAATTTATTCAAAATTTCTATATGTATTTCAGTCGTCTTTTTTTCCTTACGACTCTTTCCTTACGACATCCTTTCCATATGCTTTCGGAATAACTTCAATTTTTCCGTTAAATTTTTTTTGTGTCTCTTTTCCGCTGAAAAACCTGTCTAAAAATACAGCTAATGCAGCAACTTCACTGTGCGGCTGATTTCCTATACCTACATTGTAATCCACGATAAAATACACTTCTGAATCAACTTTTTGACCGCCGACAATTATAAGTAAATTTTTGTTTTTACTTTCGCTTACTTTATCTGAAATTTCTTTAATAATATCATCAGCATTCAGTCCATACA
>Ga0210004_1001594_pt1 | contig 13227 bp, 10 predicted proteins | sample CryGey13umfilter_FD_185450 | JGI IMG/M metagenome (GOLD analysis project Ga0210004, IMG submission 185450) | Groundwater microbial communities from aquifer in Utah, USA - Crystal Geyser 4/8/14 3 um filter (SPAdes) (version 3) | ecosystem: Environmental > Aquatic > Deep subsurface > Groundwater...
TCGCAAGGAGTACAAACTCCAGTACATTTTTTCAATTTAAATTTAGCACTCCAGCTACATCCAGCTTGAGCATTACAGGTTTTTCTATCTACGAAATTTTCACAGGGAGTACAAGTACCCGCACAATAACCGGTGGGGGGTGGAGCAGATGCACCACCTGGAACCAAAGAAAAAGTTGAGTTTAAATTAATTGAGGCCTGATATTCAACTCGATTTCCGGGATTAGCCTGATCGATAGTCATTTCTATCCGAACAGTTCCCGGAGTATTTTCATAAGAGAGATTGGTAAACAAAAGATTGCTCACTATCACCTGATCGCTAGTTAATTCATAAGGACCTTTTGTGCCTTGAGTAATCCGTAACTTTCCATCCACTACATCAAAAATTGTAGGATTCAAAGAAACATCGGCCATAGCTAATGAAAGAGAATTAGCGGAGCCAGCGGCTGGAGGACTATTTATTCCTATTGCTTTTTTTATTTCCTGGCTTATCTTTGTTATGGTAAATCTAGCATTTTGTTGGACCTCTTGGTAAGATGTTTCTTTAATATTGCCAAAAATAATATTCCACAAAAATCCACTCGTTACGATTAAAATCGTAGCCACAATCCCTACATAAATTAAAAATTCAATTAAGGTAAAGCCTTGGTTTTCCATAATTTTTAAGTTTCTCATTTACTCCCAAGCCCAATAACATCCTAATTGAGCTTCACAAGAAGGTTGGTCAGTGAAGGTTTCGCAAGGAGTACAAACTCCAGTACATTTTTTCAATTTAAATTTAGCACTCCAGCTACATCCAGCTTGAGCATTACAGGTTGTTCTATCTACGAAATTTTCACAGGGAGTACAGATACCTGTACAATAACCGATGGGAATTTTCTGCCAATTAGTTAAATAGGTAATTAATTTAATTTCTTCGGTTCTCCCTTCGCTGAACTGCCAATTAATTTTGGAAGTAATCTTTTTTCTATTAGAGTCGATATTTTCAATTGTGATAATTCTCGCTCCTCCTCTAAGTTGGCTACTGATATCTTCTGAGGTTCCTTGAAAAATCCAATGGCCGCCAGAAATAACTAAGCCATGAGAACCTGCAATTAAATCTGACCAGGAGTTATCCCTAATGGCTCTTGCAGCTTCTAAGCCTTCTTCGGCCAAAAAGTTGGCTTTAGTTATTTCCGAAGCTAATCTTCCAGAGACATAGCTATCCAGAACAAGAAGGCTCAAAGCCAAAATAAGGAAAACAAAAATCCCAACGGCTATAATTAACTCTATAAGAGATTGGCCCTTCATTTGAGATTAATCCTACCGATTTCATTAATATTAATTATTTTTTGCTGACTATTTGTAGCCAAAATAATATTTCCAATAACACTGGGTTTTCCTTCAAATTTTGAAAAAACAATTTCTGAAATACCGCTAACATTAATGATTTTTGGTAATTCAAAGACTTCATCGTATTGGGGGTCACGAGCAACGTAAGAACTTCCCTTGAATAAAACATAACTGTCATTTGTTAAATAAACTCCGAAGGAAGAATCTAATTCAACCGACATCGCCTTCAATTGGGCCCTCCTCAAGGTTTGCAAAATTGTCTGACTCTGACTTTCCAATTGCTGACTTTTATAAAAATTTAGACCGACAGAAACGAAAAAAAATGCGAAAATCGAAATTAAAGAAATAACGACTAAAATTTCAATGAGAGTAAACCCCCCACCACTTTTATTTTCTCGAAGACTATTAATGATCCTTTTTTTAAGTTCCGTATAACTATTTTTAAACTTTTTTAATTTCCTCTCTCTAATTTGAGCATCTTCTAATGAAGAGTATGCTTCGTAGTAAATTAAAACTAGAGGTCTTCGATATTTAGTTGATTTATTCAGCCCTTGATTATGCTCAATAAGTCGTTTTTTTAAATCATTAGTTAGACCAATATACAATTTATTATCTTTCTTGCTTTTGAGTAAATAAACATAATACATAAAGTGGTGGGGGGTCATTTTAGCGAAAGCGCAGGGCTCCAACGAAACGATAAATCGGAATAATAATTGCTAAGGCGACAAAAGCAACAAAAGCTCCAACCAAAATTAATAAAATCGGTTCTAAAATTCCCGAAAGATTTTTTAATGTTGAATCGATCTCCCCCTCATAAAAATTGGCTAAATACAAAAAACTCTCTTCTAAAGTACCGGATTTCTCTCCAACGGCTACCATCTGGGAAAAAACCGAAGGGAAAATCTTCGGGAACTCTTTTAAGCCCTGGCTCATTCTTTCTCCTCTTTCAACCCTTAATTTAACAAAAGTTAAGTTTTTTTTGAAAACCTCATTAGAGTGAGTTGCAATGCAAATATCCAGGGCCTCCAAAATTGGCATTCCACTTTTTAAAAGGGTGTAGAATGTTCGAGAAAATCGAGCTAAATTAAGATTGCCAAAAATTTGATTAAAAAACGGTAAAGAAAGTAAAATCGAATCGAAATAAAATTTAAAAAACTTAAATCTTTGAAGAATTTTAAAGATTAAAATTAAAAAAATTATTCCGATAATTAAAAGAAGAAGGTTTTTTTTCAAAAAGGAGGCGGTATTTATTAAAATTCTGGTTGCTAAGGGCAATTCAATTTCTAAGATTTGAAAGAGCCCGGTTATTTTCGGTAAAACAAAAAAAGTTATTGAGAAAGCAACGACCAGGGCTAAGATAACAACGATGATTGGATAAATTAAAGCCCCGCTTACTTTCTTTTTTATCTCATAATCTGATTTAAGTTGTTGAGCCAAATATTTAAGGTTTTCTTCCAAGGTTCCGCTTTCTTCGCCAACCCTGACAACATTGCAAAAAAAATTATCAAAAATTCCGGGATAAGTTTGAAGCGCCTTGCTTAACCTCTGGCCTTCTAAAATCTTTTTTGAAATCTCGGCCAAAGACCCTCGAAAAACTCGAGATTTTGCCTCGCTTTCTAAGGTTTCTATCGCCTCGCTCAGCGGTATCCCACCTTTTATCAATAGAGAAAGATGTTCGGCAAAAAAAATTTTTTCTTTTGAAGAAACCATTTTTATTTTGCGGCTTTTAAAATTTCTTCTAAGGTCGTAATTCCCATTTCAACTTTCTTTAATCCATCATCAATCATTGTCTTCATACCTTCCAATTTTATTGTCTCTTCTTTTATTTTACCGGCCGGAGCTTTTTCTAAAACCAAATTTTTAATTGAATCTTGCATTTCTAAAATTTCGAAAATTCCTATTCTCCCCAAATAACCGGTATTCTGGCAAAGAGGACAGCCCCGGCCTCGAAAAAGTCGGATTTTTTTCTCCTCGGTCTGAGGTAATTTTGAAGCGAGATCCCGGCCAAAAAGTTTTTCCAGTTCGGAAAAAGAAACTTCGTAACTCTCGATACAACTGGAACAAATTTTCCTGACCAATCTTTGGGCAATGGCAATATTAATGGTTGAAGCAATTAAAAAAGGTTCAATTCCCATATCTAAAAGTCGAGTCAAAACAGTGGGGGCGTCGATGGCGTGGAAAGTTGATAAAACTAAATGACCGGTCATAGCGGCGTTAATTGCCAATTTGGCTGTTTCTTCGTCTCTAATCTCCCCCACCATAATGATATTGGGGTCTTGTCTAATGATTGCTTTCAAACCCTGAGAAAAAGTCAAATTTGTTTTCGGATTGACTTGAATTTGATTAATTCCTTCAATGTCATACTCGATCGGGTCTTCAATCGTCATAATATTAACTTCTCGAGTATTTAAAATTTTCAGCATCGCATACAGGGTGGTGGTTTTTCCACAGCCGGTGGGGCCAGTGGCTAAAATCATTCCGAAAGATTTTTTTAAATTTTTTTTGATTTTTTCCAGATTTTCCTCATTTAAACCCAGGTCTTCCAATTCAAATCTCTTGGTTCTTTCAGCCAACAATCTCATTACCACCTTTTCTCCTTCTTCAATTGGAACTATCGAAACTCTGATATCAAATTTTTCTTCCGGAACCCGAAAGGAAAAATGGCCATCCTGGGCGGCTTCGTGTTCATCAGTTCTTAATCTGGCTAAGATTTTGATTCTGGAAACTAAAAAATCATGAATCTCTCTTGGCAAAGTCAAAACATCGTGCAAGACCCCGTCAATTCTATATCTCAAGATTGTTTTATCGGCATAGGGTTCAAGGTGAATGTCGGAGGCCCGATTTTCGTAACCATAATTTAAAATCAGTTCCCCAATTTTTATAATCGGCAAAACCTGGGGGGCTTTGATTTTAATTTCTTTGAATTCTTCTAAGGTTTTGCCAATAATCTCTTCGAATTCTTCTTTGATTTCTTTTTTATAATATTTTAAAGCCGAAATAATGTCCCTTTCTGTCGCATAGTAAGGAATAACTTTCTCGCCGGTTTTTCTTTCAATAAATTCTCGAGTTTCCAAATCTTCTGGCTGGGCAAGGGCAACTTTTAATCCTTCTTTAGTTCTTTCAAAGACGATTATTTTTTGTTTCTTGGCAACAATCTCCGGGACAATTTCTAAAATTTCTCTTTTTATTTTTATTTTTCTCAAATTAATGAAGGGAAATTCTATTTCATCGGCAATGAGTTCGCCCAGTTCTTCGTCTAAAATGAGTCCTTTTTGAATAAGGGCTTCCTGGAGAGAAATATTTTTTTCTTTTGCCTCCTTTTTTGCCAAATCAAAATCTTTTTGAGAGATGATCTCCGAATCAACCAAAAGCTTCTTTAAGATTTCCTCAGTTATTTTCATAATCCCTACGAATTACGAATATTTACGAATTTACGAATAAGTAAAGCGAGGCAAGTGGTTTCAGGGTCTGCGGGCAGTTGCCGAGGGGGACATCCCTGTAGTAGAAGCTTCGCTTCACTACGGGACTTCGCTTCGCAGCCAATAAGATGAGCGAGGCATCCTTGCCGAAGGGAACATTGCGCAGCCAAGCCCCGAAAATGACTTGAATTTTCTTTAAGGATAAAAGTAAGGCTTGGCGAGCAATAGCAGCGGCTGGAAATAAACCTTATCTTTGAACCTTTAGCCGACTGCGTGCTCCCTGAGGCAAGGTGCCGAGCGAATCTTCATCGAGGCAACCTACCCGAAGATAATTCCCTGAAATCCAGCTTGCCGAGAGAATTACCGAATTGGTTAATAATTCCAGATTAAACACTCTTTTTTAATAGACATTCTTTTACTTTTTCTACTACCTCGGAGTGGCTAACATCTGTTTTGACTAAATAATCTTTTGCCCCGAGAGAAACACCTCTTTTTATATCAGATTCTTGACCTAAATTGGAAATGATGATGAACGGAATTCTTTTGGTGGCGGTATTTCTTCTTGTTTCAATTAAAACATCGAAACCATTTTTTCTTGGTAAAATGATGTCTAATAAAACTAAATCGGGTTTTTCAGAAAAAATCTTATTGAGACCCTCTATCCCGTTGGTTGCTTCCGAAAATTCAAAACCACTATTTAGAAATTTATTTTTGTAGATTTTTCTTAAAAATCGGTCTTCATCAATCATTAGGATTTTTTGTTTTTTGAAAGACATTTTTGGGAGACAGAATCTTATTTTGCTATGGGTAAACTAAAATAAAAAGTCATTCCTGACATTTTATTTTTTGAAAACCAGATTTTGCCCCCGGCTGATTCGATAATTATTTTGTTTATATAAAGGCCGAGACCGGCACCAGAGGGATCTAACTCCATTGCTTTTTCTGAACGATAAAATTTAGTAAAAACTTTCTTAAAATCCTTTTGAGGAATTCCAACTCCATTATCCCGGCAGGAAAAAATCAGCACTTTGTCTTCCGGAGTAATAGAAACTTCAACTTTTCCTTTCCCTCGATTATATTTTATGGCATTGGAAATTAAATTCTCAATGACCATTCTAATCGCCCGGGCATCGCCAAGGACTGGAGGTAATTTTTCTGGTTTTTTAAATGAAATTTGACAATTGAGTGCTTTTGCCCAAATAGAAAAATTATTAATCACATTTTCAGTTATTTCTTCCAAAGAAATAGGTTTTAAGGATATTTTGAATTTGCCCTCCTCGGCACTTTTTACCATCAAAAGATCGTCGATATTTTGCTTCATTCTTTTGACATTTTCTAAGGCGTCAGAAAGATATTCTTTCTGGAGAGGATTTATCCTACCACATTCACCAGAAAATAGGGCTTCGAGATATTCCTTGATGACTGCCAGGGGCGATTTCAATTGATGAGCGACAATTGAAACCGGATCAGTAATTTTATGTTTAGAGGGTTTCATATTTTTATTATAGTTTAAAATCAAAATTCGGGCAAGAAAAAGTGCCTCCCGGGAGGCACTTTGAAAACTTGGAAGTAATTTCTGGAATTTAATATTCTTCGGGCATTGAAGGTATTTTCTTTTCCTTCTCAGTTTCAATTTCCGCCACTACCGCCTCGGTGGTTAAAAACATTCCGGCAGCTGAAGCAGCATTTTCTAAAGCTGTTCTAATAACCTTTGTTGGGTCGATTACACCGACGGTGAAAAGATCTTCAAATTTTTGAGTTTGGGCATTAAAACCAAATGACCCCTCGTGTTTTCTGACTTCTTCAACCACAATCGCTCCATCCATTCCCGAATTTTCAGCAATTTGACGAATAGGAATCTCAAGGGCTTTTTTCAAAATTCTAACACCGGTTTTTTCATCCTCTTCTAATTCTTTCTCCAATTTTTCTAAAACTTTAACCGATCTCAACAAAGCCACTCCGCCTCCAGCCAAAATTCCTTCTTCAACTGCTGCTCTGGTAGCATTTAAGGCATTTTCGGTTTTTTTCTGTTTTACCTTTTGCTCGACTTCGGTAGCCGCTCCTACTTTAATTACTGCCACGCCACCAGCCAATTTTGCCAATCTTTCTTGGAGTTTCTCTTTATCAAATTCTGATTCCGTTCTCTTTAACTCATTTTTGATTTGTTTAATTCTGGCATCAATCTCTTCCTTCTTCCCCTTCCCTTCAATAATTGTCGTCTTTTCTTTTTCAGCCACCACTTTCCTTGCCCGACCAAATTGTTTCAGTTCAATATTTTCCAATTTCAATCCCAATTCCTCTGAAATCAATTGGGCTCCACAAACTGTAGCAATATCTTGTAACATTTCTTTTTTCCTATCGCCAAAACCCGGTGCTTTGACAGCCAAGGTATTAAAAACTCCTCTCAATTTATTTACCACTAAGGTTGCCAAAGCATCCCCCTCAACTTCTTCAGCAATAATTACTAAATCCTTTTTTCCGGTCTGGGCTACTTTTTCCATCGCTGGTAAAATTTCAGTTAAGGCAGAAATTTTTTTATCGGTAATTAAAATATAAGGATCTTCCAAAACTGATTCCATCCTTTCTAAATCAGTAATCATATAAGGAGAAATATATCCCCGGTCAAATTGAAGTCCTTTGACAATCTCCCTTTCCAAGCCAAATTTTTTCGATTCTTCAACTGTTATTACCCCATCCTTCCCAACCTCGGAAATGGTATCGGCAATCATATTTCCAATTTCTGAATCCAAGGCGGCAACGGCTGCCACCTGAGCAATTTCTTCCTTTTTTGAAATTGGTTTTGAGATTTCTTTTAAATATTTAATAATTTCTTTTACTCCTTTTTGAATTCCCCGTTTTATTGTCAAGGGATGGGCGCCGGCAGTCACGTTTTTCAGTCCTTCGGAAGCAATAGCCTGAGTCAAAAGCATAGCGGTGGTTGTTCCATCGCCAGCTGCTTCCGAGGTTTTTTCAGCCACCTCTTTCATAATTTCCACTCCCAAATTCTCAATCTTATTTTCCAATTCAATTTCTTTGGCAATCGAAACTCCGTCATCAGAAATTTCCGGAGTCCCAAAACCTTTGTCTAAAACAACATGCCTGGCTTTTGGTCCTAGGGTAACCTTGATGACATTAGTCAATTTATCAATGCCAGATTTTAGTTTTTTTCTGGCAACTTCATTAAATAAAATTTGTTTTGGCATAAGAGCGAGGCAAACTGCTGAGGTGGAGCATTTCGCAGCCAAGCCCGAGAATTGATTTGCTTTTAATCAAGCATTTTTAAGGCTTGGCGAGAAATAGGCACGGCTGGTGACAAAATTTGTATTACTACTTTTAGCCGATGCCGTGCTCCCCGAGGCAGTTGCCGAGCGATTATTCTATTATTGCCAGGATGTCTTCTTCTTTGGCAATTAAATACTCTTTATTATTGATTTTGATTTCGTTTGGACCGTATTTTGTAAATAAAACTTTTTGGCCCGGTTTAACTTCCAAAGGAATATATTTCCCATCTTTTGTCCTTTTCCCCGGACCAACGGCAATTATTCTGCCTTGTTCAGGTTTTTCTTTTTCAGCCGTTTCGGGAAGCAAAATTCCGGTTTTAGTTTTCTCTTCTTCTTTGATTGGTTCAATTAAAATGTGATCAGAGAGTGGTTTTATTTTCATACATTGCGATACTAATATACGAATTCATACTAATGATACGAATATTAGTATAATTAGTATTCATTAGTATATTGGTATCGATTTGGTTTAGCAAACAAGACTTTGGGTTACTAATCCTCTATATCTTGATTTTAAAAACCAGGGGATTCTTGTCAAGCCCTCAAAACGCTTTTTAAATATTTCCCGGTATAACTTTTTTTGTTTCTGGAAATTTCAAAGGGCGTTCCTTCGGCAACAATTTCTCCTCCTTCCTCCCCTCCCTCTGGACCTAAATCTATTACATAATCTGTATTTTTTATTACGTCTAATTCATGTTCTATACACACCACAGTATTACCTCGATTAACTAATTCTCTTAAAACAGAGATTAACTTTTTTATATCGTCGGGATGAAGTCCGGTGGTTGGTTCGTCTAAAATATATAATGTATTACCGGTTGCTTTTTTTGATAATTCGGTAGCCAATTTTACTCTCTGGGCTTCCCCTCCAGAAAGCGAGGGGGCGGGTTGACCTAATTCAATATAATTTAAACCCACCTCATATAAGGTTTTTAATTTTTGATATAATCCCGGAATATTTTTGAAAAAACTTAAAGTCTCTTCAATTGTCATTTCTAGGACCTCGGCAATATTTTTCCCTTTATATTCAATACCGAGGGTTTCTTTATTAAATCTTTCCCCTTTGCATTCTTGGCATTCAATATAGATGTCAGGCAAAAAGTACATTTCAATTTTAATTTGTCCCTGACCCTGACAAAGCTCGCATCTTCCACCTTTAACATTGAAAGAAAATCTGCCTGGTCGATAACCTCTAATTTTGGCTTCTTTGGTTTGGGAAAATAAATCCCGGATATAAGAGAAAACGCCAGTATAAGTGGCGGGATTTGATCTTGGAGTCCTACCAATTGGCGATTGATCAACTAAAACAACTTTATCCAAAAATTCAATTCCAATTAATTTTTCAAATTTTCCTGGTTCCTCTTTGGCCTGATAAAATTTTTTAAACAGGGCCCGAGCTAAAATATCATTCATTAAAGAACTTTTGCCAGATCCAGAAACTCCGGTAATGCAAACGAATTTCCCCAAAGGAATTTTAACATCGATATTTTTGAGATTGTGTTCGTTAGCTCCTTTTATAATTAAATATTTTTGTCCTTGTTTAACACCAGGTGTTAAACATTTTGCTATCTCAACTTTTTTTCTTCCAGAAAGATATTCGCCTGTGAGAGTTTTTGATTTTAGTAATTCTTTTGGTGTTCCTTCAAAAATGATGCGTCCTCCTCGTTTCCCGGCTCCGGGCCCAATATCAATTACCCAATCTGCTGACTTAATTGCGTGTTTACTATGTTCGACTACTATTACTGTATTCCCCAGATCTCTTAATTTTTTTAGGGCTTCAATCAGTCGGGATTGATCTCTGGGATGTAAACCAACTGAGGGTTCATCTAAAATGTACAAAACTCCGGTTAATTGGGAACCCAATTGAGTGGCCAGTCGAATTCTTTGCTCTTCGCCAGCTGATAAAGTGTCGGCTTTGCGATCTAAAGTAAGATAATCCAAACCAACATCGATCAGAAATTGTAATCTTTTTATAATTTCTTTAAGAATAAGGTGGGCGATTTTTAATTCATTAGAGGTTAAAAGAGGAAGTTTAGGATTCAATAGGTTTTCAAAAAATTTTTTTAATTTGGAAACCGGTGTTTCAACAATTTCAGCAATTGATTTTTCAATCACTTTCACGGCCAGGGCTTCTGGTTTCAATCTCTTTCCCTGGCATTCCTCACATTTTTTTTCAATCATATATTTTTCAATCTCTTCTCGGGTGGCATCTGATTCAGTCTCATGATATCTTCTTTCTAACCAAGGAATTACTCCTTCAAAGATCGAGCTTTCGCTCGGCGAAAGCGAAGATGGAGAAGAAGGAATCTTCTTCGACTTTCCCGAGCCATGTAAAATCAAACTGATTTTTTCTTTTGATAAATTTCTAATCGGGGTATATAAATCAATATTTTCTGCCTCAGCCAATTTTTCCAATTGCCACCAAAAAAAGCCTTGTCGGCCAACTTTGTGCGAGGCGTGAGCCCAAGGGAAAATTGCTCCCTCGGCAATTGATAAATTGGGATTTGGTATTACTAATTTTGGGTCGACCTCCAATTTTTCACCCAATCCCTGACAACTAGGACAGGCTCCGTAAGGAGAATTGAAAGAAAAAAGCCGAGGCTCCAATTCCGGCAAAGAAATGCCGCACTTTTCACAGGCAAAATGCTCACTGAAGACTACGTCTTCAACTTTAGACTTTAAACCATAAACTTTAGACTTCTTCTTTTCTTGTTTAAGGTTTAGAGTATAAGGTTTATAGTTAACAATTACGACTCCTTTTCCTAGTTTCAACCCTATTTCCAAAGAATCAACCAATCTCGATTTATCTAAATTTTTATCCAAAATCAATCTGTCAACTACCACCTCAATATTGTGTTTTTTATACCGGCTTAATTTTAGTTCTAGGGCTTCCTCAAGACGATATAATCTGCTATCAATTCTAACTCTAACAAAACCTGACCTTTGAATTTCTTCTAAAACTCCCTGATGCTCACCCTTTTTTCCTCTAATTACCGGGCCCAAAATTGTGATCTCGGTCTTTTTTGGTAATTTCAGAACCTGTTCTGTTATTTGATCAATTGTCTGTCTGGAAATTTTTCTTCCACATTTGGGGCAATGAGGGATACCGACTCTGGCAAATAAAAGGCGGAGATAATCGTATATCTCCGTAATTGTCCCGACTGTCGAACGAGGATTGTGAGCTGCTTTTCTTTGATCAATTGAAATAGCCGGTGAAATCCCTTCAATTTTATCAACATCGGGTTTTTGCATCACTCCCAAAAATTGCCTGGCATAAGCACTTAAACTCTCAACGTATCTTCTTTGACCTTCAGCATAAAGAGTATCAAAAGCCAAAGAAGATTTCCCAGAACCCGAAATTCCAGTAATAACAACCAATTTACTTTTCGGAATATCTAAATCAATATTTTTAAGGTTGTGAACCCTTGCTCCCCTGATTTTTATTACATTCTCAACCATAAAAAACATTATACCCAAAATTTCAAAGAATTTCAAGAAACAAAAATTACAGAGACCCGGTCTCTACTTGACAGAGATTATTCTTTTTGCTTTATTATAGGTAGTTTTGCCCTTTGAAAAATCAAAAATTTTGAGATAAATTTAAGATATGGAAAGAAAATTTAGATTCAAATTTAAAGAAAAAGTCAAACAACTACCTAATGGGCCAGGGGTTTATTGTTTAAAAGATAAAGAAATTCTGTACATTGGTAAGGCCTCAAATTTAAGAGAAAGAGTTAAAAATCATTTTCAATCCGCCTTCGCTAAAGCTTCGGCGAGACAAGCAACCAGAGATAACCTTTTTATCGATAAGGTTACACGAGTAGGTTACTTCAAAACCGACTCGGAAATTGGAGCCTTAGTTCTAGAAGCCAATTTAATTAAAAAATATCAGCCAAAATATAATGTTATTTGGAAAGATGACAAAAATTACTTTTTCGTCGGGATAACAAAAGAAAGTTTCCCCCAAATCTTCTGGACTCACCAAACCAAACTAAAAACTAAAAACTATAAACTAAAAACTAAAAACTATAAACTAAAAACTAATTACGTTGGCCCTTTTGTTGATGGAAAAGCCCTAAAGCAAACTCTTAAAATTTTGAGAAAAGTTTTCCCTTATCGAAGTTGTAGGGTGTTGCCAAAAAGGTCCTGCCTTTGGTATCATTTGGAAAGGTGTCCGGCTCCTTGTTTGATAAAAACGCAATTCGAAGAAAAAATTCTCTTTGATCGAATAAAAAGGGAGTGTCAAAAAAATGCCGAAAATGTTTTCAAAATTTTTCAAGGAAAGAAAACTCAGGTTTTGAAAAATTTAAAAAAAGAAATGAAAGAAGCAGCAAAAATTCAAAATTTTGAAAGGGCAGCCAAAATGAGAGATCAAATTTTGGCTCTTGAAAAAATCCTGGCACACACCCGCCTGCCAGGACTTCGTCCAGGCGAAGTCGGGCGGGCAAAAATTTTTAACTGGCCCGAAATTCAAAAAATCTTACAAGAAATATTGAAAACAAAAAAGGAAATTTCTAAAATTGAGGCTTATGATGTTTCAAACATTCAGGGACAATTAGCCACCGGAGCAATGGTAACTTTTATTAAAGGGCAACTAGCCAAAGATTTTTATCGAAAATTTAAGATAAAATTTTCAGGGAAACCAAATGATATTGCAATGATAAAAGAAATTTTATCTCGAAGAGTAAACCATCCGGAATGGCCTTTTCCAGATTTAATTTTAATAGATGGTGGCAGGGCCCAACTCAACATTGCTTTTAAAAGTTTGACGTTAAATTTTAGGCCTGGAGTTATAGCGGTTGCAAAAAAGAGAAATGAACTTTATCTTAAAGATAGAGAACCAATTTTATTGAGAAATCTTCCTCGAGAAATTTTTAATTTAATTTTGCAATTGAGAGATGAAGCTCACCGATTTGCCATTTCTTATCATAAAAAATTGAGAGAAAAAGATTTGTTTGCCCAGTAGAGCAAGTTCGAACAGGATTGAAATAGAATTTCAATCCTAAGAATATCTCTACCTAAAATATCTAACAAAGAGTAAGAAAAATCTTTTTATCAGTCCTGTCTTCTCAGCTAAAAATTCGAACTTGTCATACTGGGTTTAAATCTTTTTTTCTTTTCCCTCGCTTTCTATTTCTCCTTCTGCCTCTTTTTCCTTCTTTTTCTCTACTTTTTCCACCTCTTCCACTTTTTCTT
>Ga0210004_1001604_pt1 | contig 13191 bp, 14 predicted proteins | sample CryGey13umfilter_FD_185450 | JGI IMG/M metagenome (GOLD analysis project Ga0210004, IMG submission 185450) | Groundwater microbial communities from aquifer in Utah, USA - Crystal Geyser 4/8/14 3 um filter (SPAdes) (version 3) | ecosystem: Environmental > Aquatic > Deep subsurface > Groundwater...
TCAATATACGTGCCACGCCGGAGCCTGCCCTGAGCGGTGAGATTCTTCCCCTTCATTTCATTCAGGGTCAGAATGACAGTAAGCGAAGGGGCTCGCAATGACAATTTAGTAGCTTCCAGCCATCAGCTTTCAGTCATTAACTAACCACTGACTGCTGACCGCTGATTGCTTTTTCATTTCCGCCCTTTGATTTTTGAGTCTTGCTTTCCTGGAATGTCAAATCCCCCTTACTCCCCCTTTTCTAAAGGGGGATTTAGAGGGATTTTTATACGAAGTTATGCGGGATACTATAAAACGTAAAAACCTTCCTCATTTTTGCCCTTTGCATTTTTGACAGTGTAGTTGCCCAATTTATTGGGCAATTGTGCCTGATGAATCAGGCAACTACAAAACCCGGAGGACGAGATTCCTCATTTCACCCAGAACAAGCTCCGCAATCTATAAGGTGGAACTCTAAATAAATCCCTCTAAATCCCCCTTTAGAAAAGGGGGTTCAACGCCCCCGTAAGGGGGATTTGAACGAAAGCTGAATATTGAGTAGAATTTTAATTTAGTTATACATTTTCGGGAAGGAAGGGAAAATTGATGAAAACTTATGCTTATGGTTTCCCCAGACTGGGGAGAACTAGAGAATATAAGAAAGTCATTGAGGACTACCGCGCGCCTGTTCAGATGATTGTTTCGCCATTATTCTTCTTCTCTCAAAAATTCCTCGATCTCCTGGGTTAATCTCTCATTCTCTTCCTGAGATAACCTGAGGTTGCTTTCTAACCTCCGAATATAATCATCGACCTCAGGAAGACGAAGCCTTGCCTGAGCTAGTTTTTCATTTTGTTCCTCAATATCATGGTCGATATCGCCAAAGTCGATGTTTAAACCAAATCTTTCATCAAAGAATCGAAGGACTCTCTTCCGAGCCTCAGTGTCTTCACTCGTTACCAGATAAAACGGTATCGGCACCCAGAGATTTACCCCGGGAATATTTCTCCTCGCAGCCATCCATAACAGAAAGGAATTTAATGTCGGCCTTTGACCGGGCGGAGTTTCATAATCCATATCCCGGGCTAAATCATATTGACCTAAAACGTCCTTTACTTCCTGCGAGCTGGCAACAGCCAATAATGTCCGGGGAGCGGTGTGAGGAGCTAAAGTAACCATCCCCCCAATGGTGTATACCTCTTTTGCCCCACAGTAATGCTCAGCTACATCCAGAATTGAATTCAGGAATTTATACCATTCAAATCCAGGCGCGGCGCTTCTAAAAATAACCAGGTTATTCTCCTGGCAGGAATAAAAATTGCTCTCCGGGAATTGAGCCACATCATCCTCCACCCTGACCCCGCCCAAGGAGAAAAAATCCTCAGGTTCAATTTCACCAAATTTTTCACCACCTAATCTCTGAGTTAAATAATCGATAACGCCGGGACCTAATTGAGCAGCATCTTCACTCCAGCCCACCACCAGAGAGGAACTTTGAAATTTCGGTTTTCTATAGACTTTAAACGGACTCCTCTCACTCAATTCCCCCACCTCGTTTCTTAAAGAATTTATCAATGTCCTTCATAATTTTTCTCTTATCTTCTTCAGTTATTGGACTGGGTTCAGCCGGCTTGGCATGGAGTGTATGTTTCAACTTTTCCAATTGCCTCCTCACATCTGGAGGGATTTGCCGATAAAACTCGTCAATTTCTTGTTCTAGCTGTTCTGCCCAGCTATCCAGTTTACTTGTGTCAACTTCAATCCCTAAACTACGGGTCAATATTTCCACCACTGATTTCGAAGCCTTCGGATAAGGCAATGGCAGACCTTGGAGATAGATGGGTATCTCACCCATCACGCAGATAGCTTCGAATCCTCTCTTTTTAGCTACCCCTAACAGAAGCCCGTTTAAACCAACGATATTACCCTCACCTTCTCTCCCTTCGATTGCACTCATCAAAACGGTGTTTTTATATTTCTTCACCTCAGCGACTAACTCTGGGTTATTAGTCACTGCCCAGACCCTGGGGGTCATGGTATGGTGAATGGGAGCAACAGCGGCCCCTGAAGTATAAACTCTTTTACAGCAGAACTTTTCAGCAACATCTAAAACAAGGTTAGCTATCCGATAAGCCTCTCCTCCCTCGGCATATATTTTCTCTCCTCCAGAGGGTTGCTCTTCCCCGATGAAGAATATCAAATCCGTCTGCTCAGTTTTCTTGAAGTAAAACTTATTGCTGGGAAATTCCAGAGCCTCTAAAATTCCATCCTTAATTGATACTCGCTTGGGATAGAAAAAATCCCAGGGTTCTATTTCCCCCAATTCTTCTGCTTCCAGTGCCTCTCTTATAGTATCAACAGCGATGAGCCCGATATTTGCGATTCCCGGCCAGGTGGCGAGCATGATTGGACTTCTGAGCCTCGGTTTCCTGTAAAGTTTGACTCCCATTGCCTCTTTACCTTTTAAGCCATGAGTTGGTAACTATTCTAATCGTTCCGCTTTTAAAGGACAACAGCGAAAAATACCGAATTCCGCTCGGGGGGATAGGGAAGATGCTTTATCTAGGGGTATATGGGCATTTTCCTTACCTATTTTACCTTCAAAAAATGCATTTCCTCCATTATTACAGTAAATCGGAGTAAAACTATTACCATTACTTTATAACTGGTTAGCTTCGTCGAATTTTTGCACCTGCGTCTAAAGGCACATTAACAAATGTTTAATAGGGGGCTTTGGGTTGACCTAGCTGGGGAGCAAATGTAACCCGATGCTTGCAAGAATCCTAATAGGTCTAGGGATGGGCGACACTATTCCTAAAGCTAATTACCGTTAGCTATCTAAATTTTTGCCTAGAATGTTCCCTTTTGAGCTTGCTTTACTTGATTAGTTTCAAGCGTCGCATATCGTCTTCTGTCCAGCCTATATCTTTGAGTAACGCCTTCAATAGGTTCGGGCCGTATGTCTTACTTGGGTGGTAATGAAGCACGACACGTCTCCCATCTGGATGTCGATACACTTGCTCAGCTCCTTTTGTCTCGTCAGGTATCCATCCATCCTTTCTTAAAGCTGAGACCAAGCTATGGAAGGATTTGTTTTTAAGCTGATTCCAGATGTGCGGAGGATAGGTCACGCAACGACCGCCACTCGCTCTATGTAGCGACTCTCAGGGGAAGACGGCGTTTTCTTAACTCTCCTCGGCACCGTGACACCTACTGGAATTGGGTCACCATGCTTGATTGAGGAACGCAAATAAGCGATAGCCGCATCCCTGGCATTTCGCAAAGCTTCCTCCTTTGTGTCTCCACAGGTGTGTAAGCCTTTAAGAGCGGGACAATAGGCATGAAACTCGCTGCCGTCAGGTTCGATGATTACTTGAATCCTAAATTCGATAGGTCCCCTTTCAGAATGCATCTTCCTCCCTGTTATATGTCTTGACCTGACATACAGTTACAGTTTCGCATATTCCATCAATTTTTTCAATAGTCGCTCTAAATCCTGCCCTTTTCACCAAATTTGCACAATTTCCGGTTGATTTTAAAAGAATTATATAACATTTTGCGACTTCCTTAGCTGGTGCATGGTTCTGAACATGTAGTCTTGAGCGTATACAACGTAGCATATGATATCCCCCCTCATGTTAGAGCACGGTGCATGCCAAGCAACGGTAATGTAGAGAAATGAGTCATAGTAACTCAATGCTAGTGGTTTTAAGCCTCTGATAAAGCTTTAGACTATCCTCAACCTTAGCGCCTCTTCTATTTGAGGTTAGCTGGGGGTTATAATGAACCAAAGTGACTCGTATGGATAGAGTGTGCGGATATTCCGGGAGGCTTAGATGAGAATAGCGAATAGAGCCTCCTATATAGTCATTGGCCTATTTTGGTTGCTAGCCACTTTGGGGTATTCTTCTTCAATGCTTGGTTTATAAAAAATAAGGAGGATTTGCGTAAGAGGGTATGCCCGAGAAGGCTAGGGAGGAAGCGATGGAGATTTACAAACGGGCAGATAAAGAAAAAGAAGAGGCTTTACTTAAGATTAAGAGGGTTTTTGAGGGTTTAGACGAGCGAGATAGAACAACACTAATGATAGCTGCTAACATCGGCATAATTGCACCTCCTGCCCGTTTGGTTACTCGCCTGGAGGCTTACAGGCGTATAACGGATGAATTGCACAAACTGGTCGCGCAAGAAGGCGTGTCACCTATCGATGATGTGCTGGAAGCGGAAAGAATATTACTCGAACAAACATGGTGGAACGATTTCGTCGAAGAATGGAAAGAAAACTGGCGTATTTACAATGAGGGTGACATTGGTTCTTTGGGTTATAGGCATAAAAAACTTCAGCCATATGTCTATGATTTTGGATATTATTACCAAACTCCTGCTGATTACAAGGATAAGGGACCACTTAAGGGCCCAATAAAGGAAGTCTCTTGGCGAGTCGACATTAAATCCAATAGCGTGGCATCCATAAGACCACCCATTTCAAACCAACTTGAAAAGGGTTTGGTGTTGGCCTCGAGAGGTAGGAATGAAGAGGCAATTATTGAATTTAATAGATATATCGAAGTTAGGCCGAACGACCCTATAGCGTATGAAGTTAGGGGGGACTCGTACTATGATACAGGTCGATTTGATAAAGCTATAGATGATTATTCAACTTCAATCAAACTGGAACCAAAGTTAGCTGAGGCTTACGACAAAAGAGCCATAACTTATGCCGAGCTTGGTGATTATGAGAAATCTATTAAAGACCTCAGCAAAGCAATTGAACTTTATCCCGAAAATGCCGAATACTATTTCAATAGGTCTATAATACACGATAAGTCAGGCAACATAGATAAGACCATAGATGACTGTACAAAGGCTATAGAACTAGATAAGAACTACGCAAAAGCTTTTTACAATAGAGGTATGGCTTATAGCGAGAAAGGTGAGCATGATAAAGCTATATCAGACTACAATGCAGCAATTCAGCTACAGCCCGACTTTACCGCGGATGTTTATTTTAATCGAGGTGTGGCGTATCAAGCAAAAGGTGAGTATAAAAAGGCATTAGAAGATTTCAGGCGGATAAGAGACAATCTCAGCGACCGTGAAGACATCGGGGTTGTGGAGCGGAAAATTATGGAGTTGAATGTGAACAAAATGAGCCCTGCTCAATCACAGGAGTCGGAGAGGCTGCAGGCTGGGAAGGAAGTTGTGATGAAGTGTTTTTACCACCCCGATAAGGATGCAGTAGCTGAGTGTGCTAAGTGTGGTAAACCTATTTGCCGTCAGTGCGTGTGGGAGAGGATGCTGGATAAAGTCATATGCTGGAATTGTGCCCTGAATAGGACGAAGAAGAAAAGCGACTGGCTTAAGTCTGCCTTGACAATATATACGACCAGAGCTACTGAGTTTGCTGAGAATAAATTTTTGTTAAGCACGTGGCTCTCTTGGGTAGTGGGAGGATATGCAATATTCAAGTCTGGAAAGTGGAGTGAAATGCCGGATAGCCTATATAAAGCTAAGCTACTGCTTGAACTGGGCACACAAGCGATGGTTTCGACGTGGTACTGGAGTTGGTATCGCCAAAAGAGCCATGCATATGAGGAAAAAGAGGATGCGGTAAAGGCTGGCCTTATGAACATTCAAACCTTTCTCGATATGCGCTCGGAAGAGAACATTGAACTATATCTCGGCTTTGATAAGGAGTTTCAATGTATTATGAAAGATGAAAACAACAGGATGCCACTTTACTACACTGATATGTTTCATCAAAGATATTGGGAGTGCATTACAGGTGAACGGATTGTCGATTGGACCAAGGTGCAGTTCCCACTAGAGTCACAGGAACGGTTCATAAATGTGTGCCATGAGGGTAAGCGTCACGGGTTTGCTAACCCTCTTGTAGACGACGTTGAAGTCTGGGTTATCATTACAAGTGCTGGTAAGCTTATGTTCGATGAATTTAAAAGAATATACAAAGGTGAGCAATAGAGACTCAGGATTGTCAGCCTTCAATCTGACAGTGAAACCCTAGACGTACTCTCAACTTTCCGATAAATCCTCAACCTATCCTCAAACTTCGCCGACCTGGTATATCTCAACACCATCTGAAGGCTCTACCAGCCACCAAGCCTCATGATATGCTCAACTGCCATTGACCTTATGATAAACGCTTTTGTGAACTTTGTGACCAATTGCTGGTATAATAATATACGGCGCATTCGTCTAGAGGCCTAGGACACCTCCCTCTCAAGGAGGAGATCACCGGTCCGAATCCGGTATGCGCTACCAATTTTTCACACTTGCTGTTTAACATGTCAGTCTCGAGCTACTGCGATTCCTCCAAAATGGGAATAGCAACCATCTGATGTAGTTCAGATAGATAAGTGACACATTATATGTTTATAACACTAAGAAATACTTCCTTGTCATTGCGAGCGAAGCGTGGCAATCCTTGTTCCGAGCGAAAGCGAGGAATCTCGTGCTCCAGTTTGCTTCGGCTACGCCTCGCAATGACAAGAGACGAGGTAGTGTCACTAATCATATGAACCAGTACAACATCGTTGCTGGCTACCTATCCATATGCTAAACTTCTCACCATAAATGAAGAAGCGTGTTTTTTCGGGATTCCGCCCGACCGGTAAACAGCACATCGGCAATTACCTGGGGACTATCCAGAATTGCGTTTCACTTCAACAGGAATACAATTGCATTTACTGCGTGGTGGATATCCATGCCCTCACCACGCTGGAAAATACCGATACTCTCCAGGAGGATATCCACGAAATGGTGCTTGACTGGCTGGCAGCAGGCATTGACCCCGAGAAGAGCATCCTCGTTGTTCAATCCCATATCCCTCAAGTTACGGAACTTCATACCCTGTTCAGCATGGTGACTCCTTTAAGCTGGCTATTGCGTGTGCCGACATTTAAAGAGAAAGTAAAGATGCAGCCACATAATGTCAACTATGGGCTGGTAGGCTATCCGGTGCTTATGACTGCTGATATTGCTCTTTATAAAGGAGAGGTTGTCCCTGTAGGCGAAGACCAGCTTCCTCATCTTGAGTTAGCTCGAGAGATATTGCGCCGATTTAATTCACTCTTTGGATTTGTATTTCCTGAGCCACAGGCAAAGCTCACCCAATTCCCCCTGATAATGGGGCTGGACGGAGTTAGCAAGATGAGCAAAAGCTACAATAACCACATTGAGATAGCATCTTCCCCACAACAAATTCTGGAAAGAGTGATGACTGCAGTCACCGACCCCGCCCGCCGATATCGCTCCGACCCGGGGCACCCCGAAATATGCAACATCTTCAGCCTCCACAAATTCTTCACCTCCAATAGAGTAGATGAAATTGCCTCGGATTGCCGCAGCGCTAAAATCGGCTGCGTTGAGTGCAAAAAACTATTGGCGGCAAATATCGCCTCAAATCTTGAACCTTTCCGAGAAAAGAAGGCTGCTTTAACAGCAAAACCCAACTATGTTACTGAAGTTCTCGCTGATGGAGCTACCCGCGCTGAGGTTATCGCCAAAGAGACTATGAGGGAAGTCAAAGAGAACATGAGGCTCCTTTAGAGGATGGAATCTTAACTCAATTCTATAAATCTTCCTAATTCTTTCAGGAAGTCATAAGTCGACTATAATAAGGTGAAGAGGATAGATAAATAGCAGCCAATGGATTGTGCCCGAATACCCTATCTTTCACCGCAAGCACAGTCATTGGAACCCGACAATATTTAATAAACAAAGTATCATGTCCCACACATAGCCCCAGAAGGATAGCCAGGTCCACCCCCTCTGAATTTAGAATTTCTGCCTGAGCAATAGGGCTACACATAGACTCATAACACATGTAACCTCTTTTGCCCACTATCATTTCTTCCCTTTTAAGCCCTATCCTCTCCTTATCAACCATCCCTACCTTACAGCAAACAGATATTACCTGGAAACCGTGGTTTTCCAGCATCTTATCCAGAATCCGAGCTTCGTTGTCCAACCCGATGCAGAAAGCAATGCCTAATTTGTGATAGCCCATTTTTCGAGCAAATTGCATCGTCTCTTCCACCCGGGGAAATTTAGTCCTGAGCCCCAGATTATCCCCGACTCCTGTTGGCACCCATTCATAGCACTCAGCTTCTTGCAGCGAAGAAAGACGAGCAAATTCTTTAATATTGGGTTTGTCATATTCAGCCAGAGCCTCTTCAATTACGCTATGTTTAAGCCGCATAGGACAGAAAAACGGTGCTTCTTCTACAGGGGGTGGTTCCGTGCCAATCGGGGTATAGGGCTCACAAATTCTTTTAGCACACTTAGCACACATAGGATACAACTCTTTTCCCACTTTCCTCCTCCTCAACGGTTCTTTTTGACAAACCTGCCCATTCTTTTCAGTGCTTCCTCAATGTTAGCCAGGGAAGTAGCATAGCAGCAGCGGACAAATCCTTCACCACATTGCCCAAAGGCAGAGCCAGGCACTACAGCCACCCGCTCCTCCATCAGTAGCCTTTCGGCAAACTCTTCTGAATTCATCCCGGTAGCCTCTATCGAAGGAAAAGCATAAAAAGCTCCTTTAGGTTCAAAACAAGGTAGGCCAATCTCATTTAGCCTCTTGACTATGAACTTTCGCCGCCTATCATATTCCTTAACCATTTTGTCAACATCATCCTCACCAGACCTTAATGCCTCGATAGCAGCCATTTGCGACATCGTTGGGACACAAAGCATGGTATATTGGTGAATTTTGAGCATGGCTTCGATAAGCTGCTGGTTAGCAGCTAAATAGCCTATTCGCCAGCCAGTCATGGCAAATGCCTTGGAAAATCCACCGAGCAAAATTGTTTGCTCTCGCATCCCAGGAAGACTGGCAAAACAGGTGTGCTCCACACCATAGACCAACCTGGCATAAATCTCATCTGAAATTACCAGGAGGTTGTATTTTTGAGCTAATCTGGCGATTTTGCTCAGTTCCTCACGCGACATCACTGCGCCAGTGGGATTGGAGGGATAGCCGATGAGGATAGCCTTAGTATGTTTATTAATCAGGGGTTCAACATCTTCGGCCTTGAGGACAAAATTATTTTGTTTGCTTGTAGGCACAAATACCGGTATGCCACCAGCGAGGATGACACAGGGCGGATAAGAGACATACCATGGTTCGGGAATAATCACCTCATCACCGGGGTTCAGAATAGCTCGCAGGGCAAGGTCAAGCCCTTCACTGACACCAACGGTGACGAGGATTTCTCGCTCATGTTGGTAGCTAACTCCGTAATGACGTTCCAGATACCCTGCCAGTTCTTGACGCAATTCGAGCATACCGTAGTTTGAGGTATACATGGTGTAACCCCTCTCCAGGGAATAGGTAGCAGCTTCCCTGATGTGCCATGGGGTAACGAAGTCCGGCTCACCTACACCAAGGGAGATAACACCCTCCAGAGAGGAGAGTAAGTCAAAAAACTTCCTGATGCCTGAGGGCGATATGTTGTTTACCTTCTGTGAAATAAAATTATCCATAGTTTTAATCTGAATAGGGTCCATGCTAGTAGATTACAGGCTTAAAGGCAGCCGTTTATTCTCCTCTGTGGGTTCAAGCAATTCACCATCCTCTTTGTACCGCTTAAGCAAGAAGTGGGTGGTGGTGCTCTGCACTTTTTCTAATGGAGCCAACTTTTCAGTTACAAAGCCAGCTATTTCCCGCATGTTTTTGCCCTTAATCAATATCGCCAGGTCATAAGCGCCTGAAACTAAATAAGCAGAGAATACCTGTGGAAAGTGGCAAATCCGCTCCGCAATAGCATCAAAACCTACATCTCTCTGCGGCGTTACTTTAACCTCGATTAGCGCCAATATTTCTTCCTGGCCTAATTTAGCCCAGTTAATTATGGTCTTATATTTCAGAATAGTTTTATCCTCCTCAGCTTTCTTGATTATGCTTTTTACCTTGCTGGCAGATATATCAACCATAGTAGCAATCTGCTCCGGGGTTGTTCGGGCGTTATCCTCCAGAATCTCAAAAATTTCGTTCATACTGCCTCCTAAGTTACCAGCTCAATAGCTGACCACTGTCTTTCTGCTTCATTGTAGCATAACTCAAATAATTTACCTTCACCTGTGGTAACTTTAAACGACCTTTTAGCTGGCTCCTGCCACACTTTTTCTATGTTTTTAACCTTATGCTCTCTACCCTGCCAAAGAAAAGACCGTGGTCGTTCCGCATAGGTATGACCTGAATAGCAGATGACTTTCAGATTATTCATAGCTTTTTATTCAGGTAACCCTCCCCCTTATTATCCCCCTCCCTTTGATAAGGGAGGGGGAATTGGGTATATAAGAGAGGCGAAGCCTCTCTTTGAGTCTCCATTCTAGGTAACCGGAAGGTGGCATAAACTAGCCATAAGCTAGTCACTCGCAGGGGCTGCTTTTCTATTCGCCGAAGCCTTTTTAGCAGTTTGCTTCATGTATGGTGCTTTAGGTTCAAATAGTTTAAGAGAAATCGGCTTTTCCTGCGAATGCTTTTGAATTCTAAATCTACCTGTATATTCCCCATTTTCTTTTCTTTCAGAGAAAGTCCTCCTTACGGTATGTTTTACCATTTCTGAAAGTGCTTCTTTCCTCTCATTTTCACAATTCACTATTCTAGCCTCTGCGAAGTCGGCATATTCTTTAGAAATCTCTATCCCTATGTAATCATGACCCAAAAGCTTTGCAGCGACTAAAGTAGTACCACTTCCACAATAAGGGTCAATTATTATTCCTTTATTATCGTCCATAATTGAATAAATAGCCCTGGCGGGCAAAGCTAACGGGAAAGGAGCGGGATGAGGATTATTTTGTTCAGGATGGAATCTCCAAATTGAAGTTAATAAAGCATGTTTAGGTTTTAATTCTTGACCTATATAATGCTTATCAACCGGCTTATAAAGCCAATATATTCTTTCTTCTACTTGCCAAAAACGCCAACCTCTGATGTTTGCCGCTATTAATCTATCCCATATTATCTCTTGCCTAAGAGTCCAATTAGTCCTCCTCAACCAATCCATGGGGTGAAGCATAAATCCTCTTTCCCATCTCAACTTATGATTATAAAAGAAAGAGCCACCTGGCTTTGTCATTCTAAATAATTCGTTCAATACTACTATTTGATTTTCTTGATATTCATCTTCAGGAAGCTTATCTATTGAATCCTTATACTTTACATTCTTTACAAGCCAGCCTTTCTTATTCTCTCCCTTATTGTATGGTGGTGAAGTAACACCCATATCAATAATTTCTGAGGGTATTTCTCTTAAAACTCTAAGAGTATCACCTACGATTATACGATTCATAAAATTTGATTGAGTCACTTTGCTTTCCCCTCTAAGAATTTATAGAAGTCTCTTACAATATACTGCTTATAATTTTCTAATTCCTTTTTACTAGTGAGATATATTACTTTTAGTTGCTGACAATCAATGAAATCTCGGTAATCAAAACTCGCGCTTCTCAAATACTCATTCGTAATATCTTTACCCTTTGGGAATCTCGCTTCTAACTGGGACTCTAGATTTTTTACAAAAGGAGGACTGGAGAAAGGGAATTCAAAAATGTAAATTAAACGTCCATCAATAAAACCGCTAACTAACATGTTTAAACCGTCTTCATGTTTATCCTTCTCCAATCGGGCAAAACGGTAATCAGAAAAATTACCGTACCCTTTCAGCTTGTCTGGTGATTTTGAATTTGTATCTACATTCTTAGGTTTCGCTTCACAATTTACAGTCTTCCCTGAAAATGCATCTTGTTTAAATCCGTTATAACCAATCTTCTTTTCCCTATGCGTGTAGCCAGCAAACATAACTGTTATAAATTCTCTTACCATTGATGAATTTTTATCGTTTATATACATAGTAATCAGGTCTACTAGAATTCCGATGAGCGTATCTTTTGATTTCCCTACAAGATAGCTACTTAATTCTTCGTGAGTACCTGTTGAATACAGCTTTAGAATTTCTACCAATTCTTTATTCATACTTCATAACACCTCGCACCCCATAATATAATAATTCCAACATATTTCTCCAGTATAATAGTTTTCTCACCCCTTGTATTCCCCTCTCATTCAAAGAAAAGGGGAATTAGGTTTATAAGAGAGGCTTCGCCTCTCTTTAACTTTCCTAGCTTTTTATATCTAAGTAAGTCTCAAGAAGAAAAAGACCTATTGTGCTTGCTGCGTTAACTGCCAAACGAGCATGCCTTGGTAACAGTTGGGCAAACTGCGTCCCTCTACCGTGTGCATCACCATATTTGGTTCTTAAGACTCCGATTCCAGCAGGTATATTTACCAATCCTCCTAGTATTCTTTTTATTTCAGCTTCGGAATATTGATCTGGGGCTAATGTCAGTTCTCTTAATGTAGCAAAAACCAAAGGTTGAATGCTTTGGTCTTTAGGATACGGTTTTCCAAGACCGTCTAGAATAGACTTTGCTACGCTTTCTAATGTTGAGCAGTCGCTAGTAGTAGCTCCCCCAGGGTCAGCCTCAATGCTTGAAAGGGCTCTTTCAAAATCAGCTTTCACATTTGGAAGTGATAAGGTCGCACTTCCAAATATTTCAGTTACTGGGGCTGTTCCTCCAGCTTCTACTAGGCGGTATGTTGTTCCTATCCTAGTAAGCTCAAACCCATCATATTTTAGGTATTCATTCAAATGATTAACCACATTATCTAGCTTGTCCTCACGGCTCACATAGTCACGGGGGTCAAAGAGTCTTTCAGTAATGTGGGTTAGCTGCTCAAAGCCATTCTCTTCATGATTAATCTTATTCAGTAGATCCTGAGTGAAGGGAACTCGGGAACCTACAATACCGCTCACATCGTAACCAACGCTTCGGAAGAATCTCACTATTTCGTAACCAGAGCGGTATATGCCTATTGGAGGCGTGGTACTCCATCCTGAACCTCCCGTAATGCATTCTGCTAGTGCGTCAATATACTGTGGTGAAAATCTCCGTTCAGTTTCCATTTGTTCAACCCTTTAGATACTTGGTCTCCTCTTATGCCAATCGGTTGCCTGCTCGTAGGCAAAGGCGATGCGCAACAATGTTTCCTCATCAAAAGGCTTACCCATAATCTGCATACCTATGGGTAAATCCTGTCCTGACCCTGAATGAAGTGAAGAGGAAGGAGCTTGGGCAAAACCAGCAGGTACGGAAATAGCGGGAATGCCAGCGATATTTATGGGC